>Ga0136634_10000241_pt1 | contig 26924 bp, 23 predicted proteins | sample AntDrymUQ8332106_2_FD_104654 | JGI IMG/M metagenome (GOLD analysis project Ga0136634, IMG submission 104654) | Polar desert sand microbial communities from Dry Valleys, Antarctica - metaG UQ833 (21.06) | ecosystem: Environmental > Terrestrial > Soil > Desert | place: Antarctica: Dry Valley... | reverse complement strand
GCTAGTACTACAGAGACACTTGTTTGAGCGACCTGTGAAGATGCCGCGAGCGGGCGCCGAGCGGAGCGCTCGTGACCTGCGAGTTCTTTATGATCAACATATAACTGTCCCTGTAGTACTAGCTGAGCCCAGCCTGCGCCATTCTGCGGTAGACCTCGGCAGCAGCGCGGGAGAAACCATCGGGGACGCCGATCGCGGCCAGGGCGTCCGCAGCCTCCTCCATCTCTCCCACCCAGCGCCACGCCTTCGTCCCGGCCCGCGCGACGGCATCGTCGAACTCAGCGGCGTAGTCGACCCCGGTGCGGGCCAGCTCGGCGCGCAGTGCGTCCTCCACGCCGTACCCGCGCGCCGCGACCGCCAGCGCCGGCCAGACCGCGAGCACCGCCTTGCTCTGCAGCCCGAAGCAGGCCTTGAGCGCACTGGCGGCGCCGAGATCCGCACCGAGCACCTGCGCCGCGAACGGTGACCCGGCGAACAGCTCCGCGACCGCGTCGGCAGCAGCACCCGACAGCCACAGCACGGTGCGCCCCGGTTCCCACGCGGGCGGCCCGATGATCGATCCGTCGACGACGCGGTCGGCGCCCAGCAGCGCGCCGATCGACTGCACCGTGGCCGGGGAGACCGCATTGGCATCCACGTACAGCGGCAGCTCGGGACGGGCCGCCAACGCCACCGACACCTGCTCGGCGACGTCGCGGGCCGCATGCGGCGGGCAGATCGAGATGATGACGTCGGCCCGGCGTGCCAGCTCGGCGAGATCGGGCACACCCACGAGGTCGGCGACCTCCGCGCGCTGGGAGGTGGTGGTGCTGCGCCCGGCCGCGGCCCAGATCACGGCCCCGGCCACCGGTTTCAGCGCGGACCCGACCGCCGCCCCCATCGCACCGGGATGCAGCACCCCGATCACCGGCCGTTCCGGCAGACCTGCGAGGTTCACCCGCCCATCATCGACCCTCCCGCAGCCGTGAGATGAACACCACGGCTGTTTGCTCATGATCGAACAACCGTGGTGTTCATCTCACCCGCGCAGGACGTCCAGGATGGTCTGCGCGGCCAGGGTCGGGGTGAGGTCGCCGCTGCGCACGTCCCGCTCCAGGCCGGGCAGGGCCTCCCGTACCCCCGGGTCCGAGGTCAGGCGGTCCAGCAGCTGGTCGCGCACCATCGCCCACATCCACTGCACCTGCTGGTCGGCCCGGCGTCGGGCGAACTCCCCCGCCTCGATCAGCGCATCCCGGTGCCCCGCCACGGCGGCCCAGACCTCCGCCACGCCGGTGCCGGCCAGCGCGCTGCACGCCAGCACCGGCGGTCGCCACGACGCGCTGGTCGGCGTCATCAGATGCAGCGCACCGCTCAGCTCCCGTGCTGCCATTCGCGCGTCGGGCTCGTGCGGGCCGTCGGCCTTGTTCACGGCGACGACATCGGCCAGCTCGAGGATCCCTTTCTTGATCCCCTGCAGCGAGTCGCCGGTCCGGGCGATGGTGAGCAGCAGGAACGTGTCCACCATCGCGGCCACGGCCACCTCGGACTGGCCGACGCCGACGGTCTCCACCAGCACCACGTCGTACCCGGCGGCCTCCATCACGAGGATCGTCTCCCGGGTCGCCCTGGCCACCCCGCCCAGCGTCCCGGCGCTGGGCGAGGGTCGGACGAACGCCCGCCCGTCGTTGGCCAGGCGCTGCATCCGGGTCTTGTCACCGAGGATCGAGCCCCGGGTCCGCGTGGACGACGGGTCGACGGCGAGCACGGCCACCCGACGCCCGGCCCCGGTGAGCGTCGTGCCGAGGGTCTCGATGAACGTCGACTTCCCGACGCCGGACGCCCCGCTGACCCCGATCCGGTGCGCGCCGCCCGCGTGCGGCAGCAGCTTCATGAGCAGCTGCTGCGCCGCCTGGCGGTGGTCGGGTCGATGTGACTCGACGAGCGTGATCGCACGCGCCAGCACGGTTCGGGACCCGTCGAGCACGCCCGCGACGTAGGCCGAGACTTCGATCGGGACGCCCATCAGTCCCGCGCGGCGGTGAGCGTGCCCAGCAGGTCCACTGCCGCCTCGGCGAGCACCGTGCCCGGGCCGAACACCGCCGCCGCGCCGGCCTCGTACAGCGCGCGGTGGTCGGCGGCCGGGATGACGCCGCCGACCACGATCATGATGTCGGCCCGGTCGAGCCCAGCGAGCTCGGCGCGCAGCTGCGGCACGAGCGTGAGGTGCCCCGCGGCGAGGGAGCTGACGCCCACGACGTGCACGTCGGCCTCCACCGCCTGGCGCGCCACCTCGGCCGGGGTCTGGAACAGCGGCCCGACGTCGACGTCGAAGCCGAGGTCGGCGAACGCCGTGGCGATGACCTTCTGGCCGCGGTCGTGACCGTCCTGCCCAATCTTCGCCACCAGGATGCGCGGCTGGCGCCCGTGGGCCGCCGCGAACTCCTCGACCAGCTCGCGAGCGCGCTCGATCGCCGGGTTCCCCCCGGCCTCCGCGGAGTACACACCGGAGATGATGCGGATCTGGCCGGTGTGGCGCCCGAACACCTTCTCCAGCGCGCCGGAGATCTCCCCCACTGTGGCCAGGGCGGCGGCCGCGTCCACCGACAGGGCCAGCAGGTTCTGCCCGTCGGCGCGCGGTGCGCCCTCGGCGACCAGCGCGGCGGCGTTCGTCAGCGCCTCCAACGCGGCGTTCACGGCACGGGCGTCGCGCACGTCGCGCAGCCGCCGCAGCTTGTCCAGCTGCTCGCGCCGCACGCCGGCGTTGTCCACCTTCCGCACGTCGAGGTCCTCCTCGGAGTCCGCGACGTAGGTGTTGACGCCGATCACCGGCTGGCGGCCGGAGTCGATCCGGGCCTGCGTGCGCGCCGCCGCCTCCTCGACGCGCAGCTTCGGCAGGCCCGCGTCAATGGCCTGGGCCATCCCGCCGGCCTGCTCGACCTCGGTGATGTGGTCCCACGCGCGACGGGCGAGGTCGGCGGTGAGCCTCTCGACGTAGTAGCTGCCACCCCATGGGTCGATCACGTCGGTGGTGCCCGACTCCTGGGCCAGCAGCAGCTGGGTGTTGCGCGCGATGCGGGCGGAGAAGTCGGTCGGCAGTGCGAGTGCCTCGTCGAGGGCGTTGGTGTGCAGGCTCTGGGTGTGCCCCTGGGTCGCGGCCATCGCCTCGACGCAAGTGCGGATCACGTTGTTGTAGACGTCCTGCGCGGTCAGCGACCAGCCCGAGGTCTGGCAGTGCGTGCGCAGCGACAGCGACTTCGGGTTCCGCGGTCCGAAGCGGTGCACCAGCCTCGCCCACAGCAGCCGCGCCGCGCGCAGCTTGGCGACCTCCATGAAGAAGTTCATGCCCACGCCGAAGAAGAACGACAGCCGCGGGGCGAACGCGTCGACGTCCAGCCCGGCGTCGATCCCGGCCCGCAGGTACTCCACCCCGTCGGCGAGGGTGTAGGCGAGCTCCAGGTCGGCCGGACCCCCCGCCTCCTGGATGTGGTAGCCGGATACGGAGATCGAGTTGAACTTCGGCACCTCCCGCGCGGTGTACGCGACGATGTCGGAGATGATCTGCATCGACGGCCGCGGCGGGTAGATGTAGGTGTTGCGGACCATGAACTCCTTGAGGATGTCGTTCTGGATGGTCCCGGCGAGCCTCGCGGGTGCGACGCCCTGCTCGCGCGCGGCCACAATGTAGAGCGCGAGCACGGGCAGCACGGCGCCGTTCATGGTCATCGACACCGACATCTCCCCGAGCGGGATGCCGTCGAAGAGCTCGCGCATGTCGTAGAGGGAGTCGATCGCCACCCCGGCCATGCCGACGTCGCCACCGACGCGCGGGTGGTCGGAGTCGTAGCCGCGGTGGGTGGGCAGGTCGAACGCGATCGACAGGCCCTTCTGCCCGGCCGCGAGGTTGCGCCGGTAGAAGGCGTTGGACGCCGCGGCGGTGGAGAACCCGGCGTACTGGCGCACCGTCCAGGGCTGGGTGCGGTACATCGTCGGGTACGGGCCGCGCAGGTACGGTGCGATGCCGGGGTAGGTGCCCAGGAAGTCGACGTCGGCCAGGTCGGCGGCGGTGTAGAGGGGCGCGACGCCGATGCCCTCGGGCGACTCCCACGTCGCCGGGGGCTCCGCACCGGCCAGCGCGGCCAGCCAGTCGCTCGCCGGGGCGGTGTCGCTCTCCAGCGGGACCTGCGTGAAGTCGGGCAGGCTCATCGCACCGCCCCCAGCGCGGCGTAGACGGCGTCGAGCACGGCCAGGGCGTCGCCCTCGGCGGCCAGGTGCCCGTCGAGGCCGGGGACCTCGGCCGTCCCGGCCAGCAGGACGTGGGTCGCGCCCGCCGCCCGCAGCGCGGCCACGGTGGCCTCGGCCCGCTCGGCGTAGAGCGCGTCGGTGGAGCACAGCACCGCCACCGAGGTGTCGGCCTCGGCGAAGGCCTTCCTGACGTCCTCGAGGGTCTGCGTCGGTCCGGCCTCCACCGTCTCGACGCCGCCGGCCTGCAGCACGTTGCGGGCGACCCCGGCGCGGGCGACGGAGGACGCCAGCGGGCCGAGCGTCGCGAGGAACGCGCGGGGACGGGCACCAGTGGCGGCGAGCTGCGCGTCGGACCCGTCGCGGAACGCCTCGTACGGCTCCGCGGGCCGGTACACCGGCAGACCCCCGGACGGGGGTGGCGGGAGCGGGTGCCGCTCGACGGGCTTCTCGGCCAGGTCGGGGAACTCGCTGACCCCGGTGATCGGGACCCGCCGGGTCGCGACGTCCCGCTCGCGCCGCGCGCGCACCGTCGCCACCCGCTCGGCGACGAGCCCGGAGTCCAGCGCGGCGACCGCGCCGCCCGCGCCCTCGATCTCCTGGAAGAACGCCCACGCCACCCGCGCGAGCTCGGCGGTGAACGCCTCGACGTACCAGGAGCCGCCCGCCGGGTCGATCACACGCGCCAGGTGTGCCTCCTCGACCAGCAGCGCGTGGGTGTTGCGCGCGATCCGCCGGGAGAACGGCTCCGACGCCCCGATCGCCGCGTCGAAGGGCGCCACCGTGACGGCGTCGGCCCCGCCGACACCGGCGGCGAACCCGGCGAGGGTGCCGCGCAGCAGGTTCGGGTAGGGATCGCGGCGGGTGAGCATCGTCGGCGAGCCGACGGCATGCTGGCGCTGTGCCGAGGAGGTTGGGGCCAGCGCGCCGCCGCAGACCTCGGTGATCCGGGACCACAGCAGCCGCGCCGCCCGGAGCTTCGCGATCGTCGGGAACTGCTCGGCCGTGGCGGCGTAGCGGAACTCCAGCAGCCGCGCGGCGGTGCCGACGTCCAGGCCCGCACCGGTGAGGACCCGCAGGTAGGCAAGCCCGGAGGCCAGGGAGAACCCGAGCTCCTGGGCGTCGGAACCCCCCGCGCAGTGCACCGGCAGCGCGTCGACGACGACGGCCCGCACGTGCGGGTATCGCTCGGCGACGCGACCGGCGAGCGGCAGGATGGAGTCGATCTCCGGGCCCGTACCGGTGCGGGCCCGGAGCCCGATCGGGTCGAGCCCGAGGGTGCCGAGCAGGTCCGCGTCGGCGACACCACGCTCGGCGGCCGCCGCGAAGAACGCCTCGGCAGCGGCGGGGGCGAGGACACTCGCGTCGAGCACCACCGTCGCCAGGTCGAGGTGGACGCCGGCGAGCACGGCGGGCAGGTCGGCCACCGCGGTGGCACCGTCGCCGACGGCGAGCCAGATCGAGCTGACCCCGTTGCCGAGGTCGTCGGCGATCGCCGCCTTCGCGGCCTCGAGGTCGGGCTCGGCATGGCGCTGCCGGACGTCCCAGCCCGTGGGTACCGACCCACCGGCTCGAGACCCACGGACGAAGGGTGGCGCACCGGGCACACCGATGGAACCGGCGGGTGCGTCGGCGGCGGTGTAGAGCGGCCGCACCCGGATCCCGTCCGGATCAGACCGCGTGAGCATCTCGACCCCCGCACCCGGCTCAGCCCCCTCGGGAGTCCACCCCGCCGCACGGACCACCTGGTCGACCAGCGCGACCCACTCGTCGCGCGACGGTGCCGGGAAATCCGCGGCCAGGCAGAACGGACCCGGCGAGGACGCTGCCTCAGCCATCCTCAGAGTCTAGTGACAGCTCCTGGCGGCGATCCGCTCCGAACGCGTGACAGCCACGACGCACTCCGGGTCAGCTCAGCAGCGCGAGCGGCACAGTCGTACCTCTCCTACGGCATGCGCCTCATGTTGTCGATTGCACGCTGTCCTACATGGTGCAGGACAGCGGCGATGTCGGGAAAGTCCGCAGTGGCTCGACGCAGTAGACGCGCCGCTGCATAAACTGTGGCAACACAGCCAGATCTGCCGCTGAGGGCCTGTCTGAACTCATCATCTATTCTCGCTTTGATCGGCTCTACGAGAAGGCTGTAGCACCTCAAGGTGGCCTCGTCGAGCCCTGCGGGCCCTCGCCCCCACATCTCCCAATCCAACAGCGCGAACGGTTGACTGACGAGATTGCCCCAATGCAGATCCCCATGCACTGTGTGCCAGTGTTCCACACGGACGTCTATCTGATCTCCGAACACCTCGCGCACACGTTGCGAAATCCTATCCTGATCAGTATTGACGCGACTGGTCGACTCAGCATGGAGTGCACCGAGCCCGCTGCGCAGATCGGACCACCATCGATCAGGTAGCTGGAGCGGCCAGCGTAAGACGTCCGTACCTGAGCAAGGTGTACCCGGCTGCCGAGTCATCAACTCAGAACGTACCTGCCGATGCCATTTCGGATCGAACCACTCACCCACATCGAGCACGACCGGCTTCGCAACGCTGACGATGTTGTTGGCATCGTGATTTCCGGTCCAGAAGTCGGCTGGCAGGTAACACGGCTGCTCGGTCACGACGCGTAACCAACCGTCTTGTCCCGGCCCGCTGATCGGCGCACTGATGGAGCGCAGTCGCCATCCGAATGTCGGGGCGCTTTGGATCGCGACGCCAAAGCATGTTGCCGCCCTTCGTAAGCAACCGTGCAGCCATTCTGCGAAATCCGCATCCACCCCTGCACGCCCGGCGACATCGTCCTGATCGCTCACGAATGGCAACGCGCCTCCCGGACATGCGCCGACGAATCACTACTCGACGAAGTGTCAAAAATAGAACGAAGGATCGGCAAAGAATCTCCTCCATTGATCCACAAGCTGTAGCTCATCCCACTTCACGCGACGGTATCCGTGATCGCCTAGCTCGACGATCTCGGCACCGGGCGTTGCTGCGAGTAACGGGGAGTGAGTGGCACACACGACCTGACCGCCGAGACCCGCTAGGTGATCCATAAGTGCGACCAGGCGCAGGCAGGACGTGAACGACAGCGCAGCCTCCGGTTCATCCAGCACATAGAAACCCGGGCCGTCGAACATGGCGTCGAGCACCGTCAGGAAGCCCTCACCATGACTCATGGTGGACGTATCGTCCGCCCAGTATCCTTGCATCCCGCGCACTGCTTCCATGAATCCAAAAGCAGTTTCCGCGCGCAGGAAGTATCCCTTGTTCTTCGAGCGCGGTCCGCTGCGCATCCGCGCGCCTACCGCGGTCGTCTCAACACGAAGCAGCTCGCCGAGCTTCGTCTTCGGACGGGCGTTGCCATATTTACGGCCAGCACGACCGCCACGTGCGTCCAGCCCGTAGGCTTCAGCGAGCGCTTCGACAACCGTCGACTTCCCCGACCCGTTCTCACCGACGAGGAGTGTGATCGAACGTTCGAAGGTCAGTCCACGAGCAGCAATCGCGGCGATCGCCGGCACCGACAGCGGCCACATTTCTGCCGCTTCCGGGCAACCCGGAATGTAGGCGCGTTGCACGAGCACGAGCATGCCTCACATCGACTAGTAGTTCGGTGCGCAGTTTCCTGTAGGAACGCAGTTACCCGCCGGGGTGCACGACGGACTGCACGACGGCGAGCACTGCGGATCACACATATTGTTCGGACAGCACCGCGGATCACATATCGCGGTCACATCGCCCCAATCAGACTTCGACAACACCGTCCGGGCAGACGCCATCAGCGTGCCGGAAAGAATCTCCATCAAGGGCGTCGTTCGGACGTTCCCGAGCGGCATCCACCGCGCAAAGACACACGGCCACACCTCACCCGTCGGCGACACGGCCACGACGCCCTGTGCACAATGTCCACAAAGTTCGTTGACATCCGAAGGCTCTTGGTTGGCACCTCGGCCAACCCGACGTAGGCGATCGACGTGCACGTCTGTGACTCCCAGCGCTGCCAGCTCAGCACGAGCTCGCTCGATGCGCTGGCTGTCTCGGACCTCGATGACACCCACTCTTAGCGGTATCGAGCGTCGCAGCGCTTCACGGATATTCGTCCGGGTTCGCGCGTAACTGCCGCGTCGTTGAGTGATCTGTTCATGCTGCTGAGCTTCATCGGAGTAGTAGCTCGTCGCGAGGCGAACACCCGGCTGAGAGAAAACTTTCCACAACATTTCTGGTACATAAACAAGATTGCTATAGATCTCAACACGCACCGCTCTGTCGAGTGCATGTCGAACGAACTTCGGCAAATCAGGATGTAGCGTTGGCTCTCCGCCGATGAACTGCACCATCGCCACACCGAGGTCAGCCGCATCATCGATCGTCGTGATCCAGTCGGTGCGGGACATCGACCCGGGCACGCCATGCGGACCGGACTCCGCATAGCAGTGCTGACATTCAAGCTGACACTTGCCGGTGATCTCGAACCACATGAACGAAATATCTTTCGCCACGGCCGAGCTCCGCTGCTGCCAGCGGACTCACAACAAGCATGATCCAGTTGAAAGATCCGTCAGTGCTCATGCGCCTGTTTGCGCCGCTCGATCAACCGCCAGAGCATCGGCGTGAAGATGAGCTGCATCGCGAGATCCATCTTTCCGCCGGGACAGACGATGGTGTTGGCGCGCGACATGAAAGAGTCGTGCAGCATCGAGAGGAGGTACGGGAAGTCGATGCCGTGGGGATCGGCGAAGCGGATGATGAGCATCGACTCATCCAGCGTCGGGATGGTCCGGGCGACGAACGGGTTGGAGGTGTCCACCATCGGCACCCGCTGGAAGTTGACGTGCGTGCGCGAGAACTGCGGACAGATATAGTTCACGTAGTCGGGCATCCGGCGCAGAATCGTGTCGGTCACCGCATCGGTGGAGTAGCCCCGTGTCGCCTTGTCCCGTTGCAGCTTCTGGGTCCACTCTAAGTTGATCACTGGAACGACGCCGATCAGCAGGTCCACGTGCTGGGCGACGTCGACCTTATCGGTCGCGACCGCTCCGTGCAGGCCCTCGTAGAACAGCAGATCTGTCTCGCCGGGCAGATCCTCCCAGGGTGTGAACGTGCCGGGAGACTGCCCATAGGGCTCCGCCTCCTCGTCGTCGTGCAGGTACTTCCGCACGCGGCCGGTGCCGGTCTCGCCGTACTGTCGAAACAGCTCCTCGAGTTCGACGAACAGGTTCGACTCCGGCCCGAAGTGGCTGAACGTATGGTCACTCTCCGCGGTCGCCTCCGTCATCTTGGCCTTCATCTCGGTGCGGTCGTAGCGATGGAAACTGTCGCCCTCGATCATCGCTGCGTTCACGTTCTCGCGCCGGAAGATCTGATCGAAGATGCGCATCACCGATGTCGTCCCGGCGCCTGACGAACCAGTGATGGCGACGATCGGATACTTGACTGACATGGCCTCTTCCCTTTCGCTCAATCCGAGGTGCGGAACAGACCGCGGTTGCCGTAAAGTGGTGCGTAATCCTCGACCGTGCTGTGGTCGCGATGGTACTGTTCGATGCGCTCGACCTCCTCGCTCGCACCGAAGATGAACGCGATGCGCTGGTGCAGCTCGTCCGGTGTGATATCGAGAACGCGCGTTCGCCCGGTGCTCGCGAGCCCGCCCGCCTGCTCGACGATGAAGGCCACCGGATTGGCCTCGTAGAGCAGGCGCAGCCGTCCCTGCTTCTCCGGGTCCTTCGTGTCACGCGGATAGAGGAACACCCCGCCGCGGGTGAGGATGCGGTGTATCTCCGCGACGAGCGAGGCGACCCAGCGCATGTTGTAGTCCTTGCCGCGAGGGCCCGTGCTGCCGGCGACGCACTCGTCGACGTAGCGCTTCACTGCCGGCTCCCAGAAGCGGCTGTTCGAGGCGTTGATGGCGAACTCGCTCGCGGCGGCCGGGATTCCGATCGACGGATGGGTCAGGATGAACTCGCCGAGCTGCGGCTCGAGCGTGAACCCGTGCACCCCCGTTCCGACGGTCAGGACGATCATCGTCGACGGGCCGTAGATCGCGTAGCCGGCGCAGACCTGCCGCGAGCCTGGCTGCAGGAAGTCCTCGGCGGTGGCGTCGACCCCCGGCCTCGGCGCGCGCAGGATCGAGAAGATGCTGCCGACCGCGACGTTCACGTCGATGTTGGACGAGCCGTCGAGCGGGTCGAACGCCAGGAGGTACTTGCCCCGCGGGTAGCGCTCCGGGAGGGCGTACGGCTCCTCGAGCTCCTCGGAGACGATGCCGGCGACGAGGCCACCCCACTCGCTGGTGCGCAGGAACAGGTCGTTCGCGACCAGGTCGAGCTTCTGCTGAGTCTCGCCCTGGACGTTGGTCGTCGCCGCGGAGCCGAGAACGTCACCGAGCGCCCCGTAGGCCACCCGCTTGGCGATCGCCTTGCAGGCGATCGCGATGTCGAGGATGAGCGAGTTCAACTCCCCGCTCGCGCCCGGATGGCGGCGCCGCTCCTCGATCAGGAACTGAGTGAGCGTCGTGCGGTCGGTGAGCATGGTGCGCAGTACATCAGCCCGACGTCCAGTGCGTCGACAGGTGCCGCGGGCGGAGCACAGATCAGGTGAAGCCGCGTTCGGGATGGTCGAGCCACAGGCGGGTCGGCCCGTCGGGGCTGGCGGTGAGCCCGAAGCGGTGGTGGTCGGGGCGGTCGCGGGCTACCCACCGCTGGTGCAGCGTGTCGAGCTCGTCCCAGAGCCGTCGCGGTCCGGCCTGGGTGAGGTGGTGGCCGTCGCGGTCGGGCTCGTGGTGGACGAGGGCCCACGAGGTGCCGTCGGGGCTGGCGAGCTCGGTGCCGAGGTTCTCGGTGTCGTCGAGGTAGACCTGTCGGGAGACCACGCCGGTGAGGTGGGTCTGGGCGAGCAGCCCCCAGGTGGGGTCGGTGTAGAGCTGCCGCGGGTCGAGCGGGCTGTGCCCGTCGGTGGGGTCGGTGGCCACGCGGTGCACGGCGGCGCGGGGGTCGACGACGAGATCGGGATCGGTGCGGCGGGGCATGAAACCGCCGGACTGGCGCAGGAACGGCCCGGAGGCGGTGTCGCCGGTGACGGTGAGCAGGACCAGGGCGTGGGCGTTGAACGGGCCGGACAGGTTGGCGAGGATCTTCCCGCCGTCGCGGCTCTGGGTGATCCACGCCGCGGGGATCTCGCCGACGCCGCAGGTGGCGAGGACCCGGTCGAACGGCGCCCGGCCGGGCACCCCGGCAGCGCCGTCACCGGTGACCAGGCAGGGGTGGTAGCCGTGGGCGGCGAGCCGGACGCGGGCCAACGCGACGAGCTCGGGGCCGAGGTCGACGCTGGTCACGAGGCCGTCGCCGAGGCGTTCGCAGAGCAGGGCGGCGTCGTAGCCGGTACCGGTGCCGACCTCCAGCACGGTCATGCCGTCGGCGACGTCGAGGTCGTCGAGCATGGCGAGCACCAGGCCGGGCATCGTGGAGGAACTGGTCACCTGCGGATGCATGCCCTCCCCCGTGACCGCGGGAGTACCGGTGAGCTCGGTGGCCAGGGTGCGGTTGCTGTAGACGGCGTCGAGCCACTCGCCGTGGTCACGGGTAGCGCGGTCGACCATCCGCCAGCGGGCTGGGAACGCGCCAGGGTCGTCGTCGTGCCAGTACCGCGGCACGAACACGTGGCGGCGCACGGCGAGGAACGCGCGGCGCCACCGCGGGCTGCGCAGGTAGCCGGCTGCGGTCAGCTCCTCGGCGAGCGCTGCCAGCCGACGCGCGACGTCGCGATCGTCGGTCAGTGCCATGCGGGGAGGTCTCCGGCCAGGAAGTCCGCGACGGTAGCGGAGAAAGCGAGCGTGGTCTCCTCTTCAAGCCAGGAGTAGTTGCCCTCCGGGTTGATCTCCAGGGTGACCCAGGTGCCGTCGGGGCGGACGAGTAGGTCGACGGCACCGTAGTGCAGCCCGGACAACCTCATGTACGCCGCGACACCACGCTGCACGGCGTGCGGGACGTCGATGATCTCGTAGGTGAGGCTGTCGTAGTCCGCGCGCCAGTCCACGCGTGCCCGCTCGGACCCGGCGTCGATCCGCACGGCCAGCAACCGCTGCCCGATCACGGTCAGTCGCACCGCGAACTCGGATGTGACGAAAGGCTGGAACAGGTGCGCGGCGTAGTCGACGCCGTCGAGCCCGCCCGGGGCGTGCACGTCGTGGTCGGTGAGACAGCGGGTGTAGACGACGTGCGCCGTGTCGCCGGTGTGCAGCACCGTCGCCGCGATCGACTTGCAGATCAACGGGCCGTGCCGGGTGGCGAACGCCCGGACGGCGTCGGCGGAGTTGGTCACCAGCGTCGGCGGCGTAACCAACCTGCACGCCTGCAGGTCGCGGAGCTGGCGGGGCTTGTAGGCGGCGTCCGCGGCCCGGCTGGGATGGTTCAGGTACGGCACCGGCAACGAGGTCAGGCAGCCCCCGAGGCCGTAGCGGCACTCGGTCGCGGCATGCCACCGCTCGGCCGTGGTCAGATGACCCGGAACCTCGAACGGGCGCGGGCGACGCACGTACACCGACTGCACCGCATCCAGGTCCAGCCGATCCCCACCACGGATCAGCTCGCCGCGCCACGTGTCGCCGACCGACTCGGTGTTCAGCACGAGCCGACCGGGGAATTCGGCGGTGTCGAACCGGAACATCGGCACCCTGCGCGCGGCGAGGACGGCGCAGACCCGATCGGCGGTGGTGTCGGTCGCGTCGGCGATGACCAGCACCGTGTCACGGGCGGTCACGGCGAGAAGTCCGGCTGGTTGAACTCCTCACTCTCATCATCGCGGGTGCCGTCGTAGCCACTGGTGGTCTTCGGTGTGGCCCCCATCGTGTACGGCGAGTGCCGCACCGACTCCGCCCCACGCATCAGGAACGAGCGCAGCACCACCGGCGAGATCTGCTCGGCCACCTCGGGTTCACCGGTACCCACCGGGAACCGGCTCCCCGCAGCGATGAGCGGACTGATTGCGGTCGACATCGCGGTCTCCCTTCCCCACACTGTGTCGTCTCTGATGGTTAACTAGAACAGTGTATGAGTCAACTGTCCTGTGTAAGCTGGAGGTCTGTGAGTTTGCCCAAACGAGAGGTAGCCCGGCTTGAGTGCTATCAACCCGTCAGACCCCACGCCCGCCTACCTCCAGATCGCGGACGCCTTGCGACGGCAGATCACCGAAGGTGACCTGCCTGACGGAGCGACGCTCTCCTCGGTACGAGCGCTGGTCGACGAGTACGGCACCGCGCAGGGGACCGTCCGCCAGGCGATCGAGCAGCTCAAGGCCGAGGGGCTCGTCGCCACGCGGCAGGGCCGTGGCACGTTCGTCCGCAAGCCACGCCGACTACGACGCCTGGGGTCCACCCGACACCTCCGCTCCCAGCGAGCACCGTCAACCGCACCGCTGGAAGCCGAAGCCGCTGCGCAGAACTTCCAACGGCACGCCGACCTGACCGAGGTAGCCTCGGTCCCCGCACCACGCGACGTGGCAGAACGCATGAGCCTGCCCGTCGGCGCGCCTGTCGTTCGCCGGAGCTACCTGCTGTCGATCGACGGTGAGGTCGCTCAGACCGCCACGAGCTACTTCACCCATGAACTCGCCGACGGCACGACGCTCGCCGAGCACGCCAAGCCGACCAACGGCACGCACGCGTACCTGGTCGACAGCCTGGGAGTCACCCTCGACACCGCCGTCGAAGAGCTCGTCGCCCGGATGCCGACACCGCACGAGGTCACCGCGCTCCGGCTGGTTCCGGGAACACCCGTCGTAGACCTCATCCGAACCATCTACGATACGGCGCAGAAACCCGTCGAGGTGACCATGTTCGTCGTCGCAGCGGACCGGCACACCTTCGTGTACGAGGTACCCCTCGACTGACGCGGGTGACTCCGGTCGTGCCCACCTCAGGTGACGGTCGGCGGGGTGCTGGAGGTCAGCGTGACCGGCTCGGCGTCGTCGTCTGGAGGGGCTTGCAGAGCCTGTGCTGCCAGCTCCGCTAAACGCGCCAGGCTGACCCGAGTGAACAGCATATCGAAACCGTTCTGACGCTCGCCGAGCCCCACTTCCACCTTGCCTTCACTGAGACAGTGGTACTGCATCTGGCAGTCATCCCGCACCGCGACCCACGCCTTGACGTTGACTTCGTGATTCATCTTTCCACCTTTCCAGGATACTGTTGGTGTGAGCCAGAAAGCTTCATGCGGGCTGCGATTTCCGCAGGGCACACGAGCGGAACGACGACAGGGAGCTGACGCCTGGGCGGCAGGCTTGCTCAGGCCAGCGTTAGGTCAATCCGGATGATCAGCGCTAGCCTGGTGTCCGTGCTCGCCGTTGGTGGTGCCCGTGACGCCGCCCTGACGGCGCGCGTCTCCCCGTCGTCGTCCACGCTGCTGTGGTGTCCATGGCGATCAGACTCGCAGCCCGTACCGTGACTGTCCAAGGACGGTTGGTCCTACCGACCCCACCCCTAGGACGGGTCGGCATATGCCCTGGTCAGACGCCACGTTCCGTCCTACCGACGCTCCGAACAGAGAGGTCCAGCGTCTATGTCGCCCGACTCGCCGTGGCTGTCGCCGCGCACCGCTGCCGAGGTCGAGCTGAACCCCGACCTCCTTACGGAGGTGCTGCGCGAGTACCGGAAGGCGCACGGGATCAACCAGGCCGACCTCGCCCAGCTGCTCAACCTCGACCAGTCCTACATATCCAAGATCGAGACTGGCCAGCGGCGGGTCCGCGACATCGAGATGCTCCTCCGGATCGCTCACCAGCTCGACATCTCGCCCAACCGACTCGGCATCTCGAACGAGCTGCTCCGTCCGGTGGCCCCACCCGTCACCGCAGCGCTCGTCGGCGCCGTCGACTCCGTTGAGAGCAGCCAGGCTGAATGGCGCAGCGGCCGACGGCATCTCAACCGGACCCGCGGCGCGCTGGCCCGCACAGCTGCTGAGCTGTACCGCGCTGACGTGCGTCTCGGCGAGGTTCCGTTCATGGCGCACCGTGCCTGGATCCCGCGCTCGCCGATCCGGCTGGAGAACGTCACTCTTGAGTGGACAGATGAGGCTGTGGGGGTATCTGTCACAGGCGACGAACCAGAGGCAGCGCGCATGCTGCCGCTGCGCGCGCCAGGCCAGCGATTCAACCGGTATACCGCAGCGATCCGGTATCTCGACCCTCCGACACTGTTCGAGAACCGACCGAGCTACCGGCTCCTTGACGTCGACCTCGCTGCGTCGTCAGGACGGCTGCTGTTCGGTCTGGGAACCTATTTCGACAAGCTCGACCTCTCGGAGGCTGTGGCCCACGAGCTGGCGCTGGCCGATGACACGGACGCCGGTTCAATTCAGCCGTGGTCCCAGCTGCCGCTACGCGCCCTTGTCGGTGACCCGTTCGACCTTCGGCGACGTTTCGTCATGCCAGCCATTGAGACGCTCACCCTGCGCCGACACCGCCTCACGGGGAAGACAACGTTCTTGCTGCACTGGCGTGACCCGGCAAAAGTCGCCACCGCTGCCGGAATCTACGGTTTGATCCCGGCCGGTGAGTTCCAGTCATCAAGTATCGCGAGCAGGGATCGTGAGAACGACTTCGACCTGTGGCGCAACATCGTGCGCGAGTACTCCGAGGAGATCCTCGGCGAACCCGAGCGCGACGGCAGTTCCGGGCAACCGCTCGACTACGACAGCTGGCAGCTCTACCGGACGCTCCAACAGGCACGCGATGCCGGGCGGGTGTCAGCCTTCTGCCTCGGCGTAGGTCTCGACGCACTCACGCTCACTGCGACGATCCTCACCGTTGCCGTGTTCGACGACGACGTGTTCGACGATCTGTTCGACTGCGCTGTGCAGTTTAACGCCGAAGGTGTTCTCATCACTGCGGCCGAGTCCTCAACCGTATCGGAAGGCCTGCCATTCACCAGCGAAACCGTGCATTGGCTGCTTCAGAACGAGCCGATGGCGTCTCCCGGCGCCTGCATCCTCGATCGCGCATGGCGATTCCGTGACGAAATCCTAACGCGCTGATGCCCTGGCTGCCGAGGAATCAACCTCCGCTACATAGGTCGGCCCGCGGAGAAAGTCCACGATGTCACCTCCACTGAAGACCGCTCCCAGCTGCGTCCGGGCCCAGTCCACAGTTTCTCGCCATCCCATTTAATCTGGCGGTCGACGCCCTTCGCACCGCCGAAGATCACAACAGGAGACAGACCTCCTCAGCCTGACGAGTACCAAGTCCGCAAGTGATCCCCTGGCACCGCCACGTGACCTCTTACATGCTTGCCCACGTCTTCCTCGCCGTCACCCGCACGTACCTATGAAGATCACCCGTTCACGGAGGACCTGACCCGTTGACACCCATGACTGATCCGTCCGGCCCTTCCCATGTCAAGATCCGCCACCTCCTCACCTGCAGCCTCATGGCCACTGTCTACGACATCGACCACATCCTCACTGGTCTCAGCTCCACAGCTTCCATACAGACCGAGCCCTCGTTGGAGCCGGTCATCCCGGAACCGACCCTGCGAGCTGAGCTGGTCACCCAGCCTCTGCACAGAGCTGTAGTGCATCCTGCGAGACTACCGGGATTACAACGGCCGGGATGGCGACAATACATACTTGCTCCAGGATGTACCGGCCTGTCGAGATCGGAGGACTGATATGGTGCTGAAGCGAGTGCGACGACGTCTGCATTATGTCACGACGGAAACCGACGGGGGTCGGCTAACGGTCTGGGTAAGCATCGCCTTGGCTGCTGGAGCTCTACCAAGCCTGCTCATCGGCGTCAGTACAATACTCGACCTACCGCAGTACTCTCTTCTTCTCATAGGATGGACCATTGCTGGCCTCTTTGCATTAATATATGCTGTCGAAAATTCACGCCGCCAGGGCATCGCGGTGTTTATACACCTTCCTGGACGTGGTGATGTCGAGTCGCCACTAACGCAGCTATCCGAGTTCGCTGATCTTGTTTTCAACAAGCACCGCGCATGGTTTCGTACGGGTCCGGAGCCAGCGGCCGAACGACTACATAGCACTGCCGATCGAGTGCGCTGGACATTCACCACTATTGAGCATCGACTTGCAGAAAGCGCCGTTGTCGGGTTCTCAAACGAACCGTTGTTCCTCTATCTCCAGTGTCGCCAGGCGGAGGCAGTCGAACTCGGTCGCCGACTACACACACAGGTGGTCGGGGAAGAAAGAGGTGACACCCTGTCTGCACGTACTTCATTGGAAGTCCGATATCTATCTCGGCACTCCGACCGCGACGATGTGCACCGTATAGATCTCGCACGGTCTTTCTCGAGCGCTGCCCACAGGCCCGTGTGCCAGATTCACTCGGTCGAACTCCTGAATGTTGATACGCACGTTATACGTCCCGCGCGAATCGCCCTAATCATCCGAGCCGGCTCCTGGAGCCAGTCGGCTCCGCAAGCTTTCATCTCCACGGCGAAGCGTGCGGCCGCAGGCGAGACTTCCACGCCCTACCAAGTGACCGAAACAGACTCCTGCTCTTGGGCCGTAGTTGTTCAGATTGATAATACACGACTTATTGATCTCCTGAAAGATGGCGCCGCCCATGGAGTCGTTGCCGAGATCCGAGCTGCCTATCGCGATCTGTGCCGACAGAAATTCGGGCTGAATACCGTACCGGTGCGACTTCTCTCGGACGGCCCGACAATTCTACTCACGGCTTTAGCGGCCACTATTGGCGACATACGACTTGTCCCATGGAACGAAAACTCATCCACTCCGACAAGCCCGGAGATTTTTGCATTGATCGATGGTGACGATGTCGGCACCCGGATGGAGTATTTGCTTCTTAGTGATGAGCAGCGAGAAGCCGTCCGTCACAGTAATGCAACTGACGGGGCCATATCTACAGTTGTGGGCAGACTAAGCACACTGCCGGGCGTCACCCATCTCAGCACAGGCGGCGACAGCGCGTTGTTCGCACTGGACAAAACATCTGTTCAAGAATTTTCCGAGGAATTATCGCAACAACGGGCCACTCTCGACTTCAAAATCTCATGCGGCATAGGGGAGAGCACGAGCCGTGCTTTTTTCGCACTTCGATCAGCTAAGACATCCGGCAAGAATCGTACCGAAATTCATGGGATATGGTAATTATTGTTCATCGAGATCTTACGCCACCGGATGCTCCATTCAGCGACCTTGGCAACGAGGAGCATCATGGTGCGATGATTGTCGTGAGCTACGGCGTAGCTAGCGATCAGATCGTGGGCAGATGGTAGCCCAAGTGGGCCAGCATTTCTTCGGCGACCAGCAGGTCGTGCGCGTAGGTGATCTTGAAGTTGCGCTCCTCGCCCGGGACCCAGCGGATCGGCAGGTCAGCGGCGAAGCGCTCCATGCAGGACGCCGTGTCGGTGCCGGCGAACCCGTCGTCGGCGGCTTCCTCGTAGGCGGCGAGCAGCGGTCCGGATCGAAAGCCCTGCGGGGTCTGGACGGCCACAAGACCGTCCGGGGCGGGGCCCACCAGCCCGGAGCCGTCGGGCCCGACCGCCACGAGGTCCTCACGCGGCAGGCCCGGCACCGCCCCGCCGCTCTCCCGGGCCACACGCAGCACCTCAGCCGCGAGCACGGGACTGAGCAGCGGGCGGGCGCCGTCGTGGATGAGCACCGTGTCCACCGCCCCGCCGTCAATCCGTGCCGCCAGCTGCCGCAGGCCGGCGAGCTCGGAGTCCTGGCGGGTGGTACCGCCGGTCACGATCTCCACGCCGGCGTGCTCCACCTCGTGGTCGAGCACCCGGTCGGCGAGGTCGCGGTCCTGCGCGCGCACGACGAGCACGACAGGCCCGATCTCGGGCATCCCGGCGAACGTGGTGAGCGACCACGAGATCACCGAACGCCCGGCCAGCGGTAGGTACACCTTGTTCTGATCGCCACCGAGCCGGGTGCCGCTGCCACCGGCGAGCACGATCGCCGCCGCGCCACCGCGACGCCCGGTGTCGGCCTCCGTTCGCACGCCCGCTCCCTTCGCTGCCGCGGCGGCCAGTGCAGCCCGGGAGGCGTCTGGCCGTCAAGCCGATGCGGACTGACGGCCGTTTCACAGCGGCGCCCGGCCGACGGCTTCGGGCCGCAGGTCGGCACCGGTCACCCCGGTCACCGTGCTCACCGAGCGGGTCATGACGGGTCTCCAGCGACGCGACTGGCCGACCGGAGTCGTAGTACGACCTCGCCTGCGCGATAGTCTGGCGAAGCGCGTCGCTCGGGTGCTCCTCACGCGTGGCTGGATCCAGGACATCGCCGTCGAGTCCTGGTCGTTATCTCGGGGAGGACAGGGAGAGTCGGTGGACGACGACGGTCGGCACATCCCCGGACGCAATCGGGAGCTGCACTCGCAGCAACCCTGGCCACGACGTGCCGAACGCGAGCGGCAACCGGTGCCGCATCCCCGCCACCCGCAGCCGACGCGGCGATCGGCGTCCCTGGTGGACTCCCCCGCCCAACCCGTACCTCCACACCACCCCGCGCGAGTACGCACGCCCGAGCTGTCGACCCTCCCCGTTCCGCATACCGAAGCACCCCAACCGCAACCGAACCAACCCGGTCCGACGCCGGCCCCTCGACCAAAACCCCCACCGGCGGAGCCTCAGCAAGCAGAGCCCGCTCGGACAGAGCCGCGTCGAGTGGGGCCCCCCGAGCCGAAGACCCGCACCGCAACGTCGAAGACCCATGCCGCGGCGCCTTGGCCACGGCGCGGTGCGGCCAGCCGCCGCAAGCCACGCTCGCTCGGCAACGCCCTGCTCACCACGGCGGCGGCCACCATCGCACCCGGGTCGGGCCACCTCCTGCTCCAGCGGCGCCGCACCGGCGCGCTGATCCTCGGGGCGTTCCTGCTGGCCGTCGCCGTCATCGTCGGGTTCGCCCTCACCACCCGCCGCGCGGACCTGATCGGGAACCTGCTCTCCACCCGGACCCTGATCGTCGGTGCCGTCGGCTGCGTGCTGGCCGCGTTGGTCTGGATCGCGGTCATCGTCCGCACCTACATACTGGCCCGGCCGACGGAGCTCGACGCCGGCCGGCATGCGCTCGGCGTCGCCGTGGTCACGGTGCTGTGCATGCTCATCGCCGCACCTCTCGGGTTCGGCGCGAACCTGGCCAACTCCCAGCGCAACCTGCTCAACGCCCTGTTCAGCGGCAGTGGAGGCACCGACGCCGCCGAGGCGATCAACAAGCCGCGGCTCAACATCCTGCTCGTCGGCAGTGACGCCGGGCCGGACCGCACGGGTACCCGCACCGACACCATGATGGTCGCCAGCGTCGACACCCGCTCCGGTCGCACCACGCTGTTCGGGCTGCCCCGCAACATCGGTTACGCGCAGTTCCCCCCGGGCTCGCTGATGGCCACGAAGTTCCCGAAGGGTTTCCACGACCGGTCCGACCCCCAGTCGGGCGACTACCTGCTCAACGCCGTGTACGCCTACGGCCACGCGTACCCGGGGGTCGCACCGCGCACACCGACCGCGGACCCCGGGCTGAACCTGCTGCACCAGACCGTCTCCTACATGCTCGGCCTGCAGCTCGACTACTACGTCGAGGTCAACATGGCCGGCTTTGCGTCGATCATCGACGCGCTGGGCGGCCTGACCGTCGACGTTGGCCCCGAGCGCATCCCCATCGGTGGCATCACCCCGAGCGGACGACTCGTCAAGCCCGACGGCTACCTCGAGCCCGGGGTCCAGAAGCTCGCCGGAAAGCAGGCGCTCGCCTTCGCCCGCTCGCGCACCGGCTCCACGGACTACCTGCGTATGGGTCGTCAGCGTTGCCTCATCCAGGACATTCTCGACCAGAAGAGCGCCACCGACCTGGTGTCGAACTTCCAGGAGGTCGCGTCCGCCACCACGAACAGCGTCTCCACGAACATCCCGCAGCAGGTCCTGCCGGCGCTGCTGTCGCTGGCGAACGACGAGGGCTCGACGTCGCTGGACAGCGTGTCGTTCGACCCCAGCCTGCCCGACCCGGAGGAGCGCGACGGCAGGTTCAACACCGGGCACCCGAACTACCTGTACATGCGTGCGGTCGTGCGGGACGCCATCAACGGCACCTCGACAACCACCGCGACCCCACCGAGCAGCAGCGCGGCACCGCGCAGCTCCGGCTCCGACACCTCTACCACACCCGACCCACCCCGGAGGTCGACGGCACCGACCTCGATCGCCGCCTCCTGCGGCTAGCGAACTTCTCCGGGGGGTACCCGCGTGGCGTTGCGCGGTTCTGTCAGGCTGGTCGGCGAAGATGACCTGCGTACACCCGTACCGGATGTACGCGCGGAGAGGAGAACGACGACATGGCACTACCCACACTCACTCCCGAGCAGCGCGCCGAGGCACTGAAGAAGGCCGCCGCCGCCCGCACCGCCCGCAAGGAGCTGCGGGACGCGATCGCCCGCGGGGAGCAGACCATCCCCGCGGTGCTCGACCGCGCCAAGTCCGACACCATCGTCGGCAAGACGAAGGTCGTCGACCTGCTCAAGAGCCTGCCAGGCTACGGCCCGGCCAAGGTCTCGGCGCTGCTGGAACAGACCGGCATCGACGCCTCCCGCCGCGTCGCCGGCCTCGGCGAACGGCAACGCCAGGCGCTGATCGACGCCCTCGCGTGAGACCCACCGCCCGGTCCCCAACCACCACGCCGGGACCGGGCGGGGTAACACCAGCAGACAACGATCGCCTCCACAGTCCGTATCCGGTCGAGCAGGGCTGGACGCGCCTTCCCGCCCGGTAGGCTGCGGCGCATGCTGAGCAGGCTCGAGGTACGAGGTTTCAAGAACCTTCTCGATACCCGCGCCGAGTTCGGTCCGTTCACCTGCATCGCCGGCGCCAACGGCATCGGCAAGTCCAACGTGTTCGACGCCATCGAGTTCCTCAGCTCCCTCGCGTCGGAACCGATGGTGGAAGCGGCACAGCGGGTACGCGGTTCGACCGGAACCCGCGGTGGCGACGTGCGGGACCTGTTCTGGGACGGCTACCACGACCATGAGCGCCGGATCGATCTGGCCGCTGAGATGATCGTGCCGAGGGAGGTGGCGGACGACCTCGGGGCGCCCGCCCGAGCAGCCACCACCTTCCTCCGCTACGAGCTCACGCTCGGATACGAGGCCCCGATCGATGCGGGCAGCATCGGGCGACCGAACTTGTTGCGCGAGAAACTGACGCACATCAATCGCGGAGACGCGGCCCGACACCTCCGATTTCCGCACGATGCTGCGAAGTTCCGTGACTCGGTTGTCGTCGGACAGCGACGCGGCGGCGCGTTCCTCTCGACGACGGAGGAAGAGACCGGAACGGTCATCAACGTCCATGGGGACGGTGGCAGCCGCGGTAAGCCCCAGCTCCGAGCCGCCGCGCGAGCCGGGCGAACCGTGCTCAGCACAATCACGACAAACGACTACCCGACGATCCTCGCCGCGCGTCGCGAGATGCAGAGCTGGCGGCGCTTCGCACTGGAACCCTCAGCTCTGCGCACCCCGGACAGCTTCTCGGGGCCACGGTCTCTCGACAACAACGGGCAGCACCTCGCCGCCACGCTGTACCGGATCGCGAACGACACGACCGCAGCGGAGACCCCGGACGCGGAAGCGCTCTACGCGCGCGTCGCGGGGCGTCTGTCTGATCTGTCCGGAGTCCGTGTCGAAGACCTGTCGGTAGAACCAGACCAGGTTCGGGAGGTCTTCACCCTGTTCCTGCGGGAACGCAGCAACCTGCGCCTCCCGGCCCGTTCGCTGTCCGAGGGAACGCTGCGATTCCTGGCGCTCTGTGTCCTGCTCGAGGATCCGAACTTCACCGGCTTGATGTGCATGGAGGAGCCGGAGAACGGGATCCATCCCGCGAACCTGCCCGCGATCGTGCAGCTCGTGAAAGATCTGGCGGTCGACCCCTCCGACGCACCCGACAGCGACAACCCTTTCCGCCAAGTCATCGTCAACACGCACGCCCCCGGCGTCGTACAGCTCTGCAACGAGGCCGACCTCTTGCTCGCCGACCTGCAACCACAGTGGTTGCCCGACGGCACTCACGCTCGGACCCTCACGCTGATGCCCTTCCGCGGGTCGTGGCGCGCCCAGAACGCTGACCGAACCTTCTCCGAAGCCGATGTGGTGGCCTACCTCGCTGCTCCGGCGGGCGCTCAGCTGCGACTGCCCATGGATCTGGCAGGATGACAGGACGCACTTACGGAGGCCTGTTCGTCGCCGAGGGAACCTCGGACCTGCCGCTCGCGGATATCGTCGAAACCCTCTTCCTCGACCGCGGTGTGAGCCTGCACCTCAGTCGGCCCGACTTCTCGTTGCTCCCCAAGGTCAGCAAGGACGTCGGCTCACGACTCCTCGCCGGACGGGAGCTGCTGCACGGACGCGTCGACGTCGTGGTCGTCCACCGCGACGCCGACGGTGCCGGTCAACGGGCTCGGTTCGATGAGATCAGCGACGCCGTCGCCGCCACCGAGATCAGCAGCCACCTCGTTCCGATCATCCCCGTTCGTATGACCGAGGCGTGGCTGCTGCTCGATGAGCAGGCGATCCGCACGGTCGCGGGAAACCCACGGGGACGAACAACCCTGTCATTGCCCAGACATCATGAGGTCGAGGGCGTCTACGACCCCAAGGCGGTGCTCCGGCAAGCTGTGCTGGAGGCTGCGAGCGTGACTGGTCGGCGGCGTGACCGCCTCGACCGAAGGTTCTCCGAGAACCGGCGCCAGCTACTCGAGAGGCTGGATCCCCACGGTCCGGTGTCCCGACTGCCCAGCTGGTGCAGTCTGATCGCGGCAGTCGACGCCGTCCTCGGTACCTGGACGTCGGATCGTCGTTAGCCGCAGTCCGGTCGCAGTGGGCAGCGCTCCTGCTCCTCGGCTGAGCCCACCCACAGGCTGATTCCCAGGTAGTCCTCAGTCTGTTCCCAGGCTTCCGGAGCACCGTGGGTTCCATGAGTGACGAGCAGAGGGAGTGGGGCCGGGACACGAGCGTGCCGGCCGACGGCTCCGGCACCGACCAGCACCCCGTTCCGGCCTACGCAGCTGCCCCCGGGCCGACATCGGCCACAGGAGCGTCCGCGGACAGCACCGGCCCCGCCGGGCCCCGCTACCCCGGCGCGCCGTACCCGCCCGGTCCGGGCACGCTCTACGGCGGCATCCCGTACGGCGGTGCACCCATCGCCGGGGTGGCCGACCAGCCACGCAAGCAGCGCACGATGACCGGCATCGTGACCGTCGCGCTCATCGCCGGGCTCGTCGGCGGCGGTGCCGGGTTCGGCGGCGCCTACGCCCTGCTCGGTGACGGCTCCTCGACCCCGGCGCTCACCTCCGCCCCGGCGACGTCCAACGCGTCGAACGCGATCCCGGGCTCGGTGACGGCCGCGGCCCAGCAGGCGGTGCCGAGCACCGTCGACATCCGGGTGCCGATGAACCGGGGCACCGCCGAGGGCAGCGGTGTGATCCTCACAGCCGACGGGAACGTGCTGACCAACAACCACGTTGTCGCCGGCTCCACCGGCGAGATCACCGTGACCGTCGCCGACGGTAGCGAACACCCGGCCACGGTCGTCGGCACCGCACCCAGCTACGACCTCGCGGTGATCAAGCTGCAGAGCGTCTCCGGACTCACCCCGGCGACGCTGGGTCGCATCTCCGACGTGCAGGTCGGTCAGCAGGTGGTCGCGATCGGCTCGCCGCAGGGCCTCACCGGCACGGTCACGACGGGCATCGTCAGCGCGTTCGACCGCACCGTCGCGGTGCAGGGCCAGGGTGGCTCCGGCATCGTCTACAACGGTCTGCAGACCGACGCGCCGATCAACCAGGGCAACTCCGGGGGCCCGCTGGTGAACCTCGACGGCCAGGTCATCGGCATCAACTCCGCCATCGCGACCGGCGGCGGGCAGAGCACCGGCAGCATCGGGCTGGGCTTCGCCATCCCCGTCGACCAGGCCAAGCGGGTGGCGCAGGAGATCATCGACAGCGGTATGGCGACAAAGCCGGTGCTCGGTGTGCAGGGCAGTATCGGCGGATCCCCGCAGAACAGCTCCGGCGCGCAGATCGCCGCCGTGCAGGACGGCTCGCCCGCCGCGCAGGCCGGGCTGCTCGCCGGCGACGTCGTCACCAAGGTCGACGACGCCCGGGTTGAGGACTTCGCCGATCTCGTCGCCCGGATCGGCTCCCACACACCCGGTCAGCAGGTGAGGTTGACGGTCCTCAGCGGTGGCGCCGAACGCACCGTGCAGGTCACGCTGGGCAGCCAGCCGGACACGGCGGCCACCACCGACACGGGCGGCGAGAACACCGATCCGTTCGGCGGGCGCTCGCCGTTCGGCGGCAACTGAGCCCCGGGGGCCGCTGAAGCGGTAAAAAAGAACGATGCGTCGCACCCTGTTCGACACCGACCACGAGGCGTTCCGCGAGTCGTTCCGGAGGTTCCTCGACACCGAGGTGGTCCCGCACCAGCAGAAGTGGGACGCCGCCGGGATCGTCCCGCGGGAACTGTTCGCCACCGCGGGACGCTCGGGGTTCCTGGGCATGGACGTCCCCGAGGAGTTCGGCGGCGGCGGCGTGCCCGACTTCCGGTTCAACGCCGTGATCGCCGAGGAGATCATGCGCTGCGACGCCGCAGCCGCTGGGCTCGGGCTGAGCCTGCACAACGACATCTGCCTGCCGTACTTCCTGTCCTACGCCGCGCCGGAGCAGAAAGCCCGATGGCTGCCCGGGATCACGTCCGGGGAGCTGATCACCGCTATCGCGATGACCGAACCAGGTATCGGGTCCGATCTCGCGTCGATAACCACCACCGCCCGCCGCGACGGCGACGTCTACGTCGTCAACGGCGCGAAGACGTTCATCACCAACGGGATCAACGCCGATCTGGTGATCACCGCGGTGAAGACCGAGCCCGCCCAGAAGCACAGCGGCATCAGCCTGCTCGTCCTGGAGCGGGGGATGGCGGGTTTCGAGCGCGGCCGCAACCTCGACAAGATCGGCCAACACGCCCAGGACACCGCCGAGCTGTCGTTCACCGACGTGCGGGTGCCGGTGGCGAACCTGCTGGGGCCGCAGGAGGGGCAGGGGTTCGCCCAGCTCGTGACGAACCTGCCGCAGGAGCGGCTGTCCATGGCGGTCGCCGCCGTGGCCGCGGCCCGCACGGCGCTGGGGCACACCCTGGACCACGTCACGCAGCGCACGGCCTTCGGCCAGCCGATCGGGTCGTTCCAGAACTCGAAGTTCGTGCTCGCCGAGATCGACACCGAGATCGACATCGCCGAGCACTACACCGACGACTGCATCCGAGCCCTGAACGCGGGCGAGCTCACCGCCACCGACGCGGCGAAGGCCAAGTGGTGGTGCACCGAGCTGCAGGGCCGCGTCGTCGACCGGTGCCTGCAGCTGCACGGCGGCTACGGCTACATGACCGAGTACCCCATCGCGAAGGCCTACCTCGACGCCCGCGTCACCCGCATCTACGGTGGCACCACCGAGATCATGAAGGAGCTGATCGCCCGATCGCTGGGCCTGTAGGGCCACGATCGCCACGAGAGGTACGTGAACGCCCTCCGCGGGTCCCTGAGGCACAATCCCGCAGCGATCACGAGCTAGGCGTGACAGTCGGGTAGGCCGCCGTGGAACTCGACCATCTCGCGGAACGAGTCGAGGAGGTCGATCGGCGTACCAAGCGGCCCGGAGTCGGTCAGCTCGACATAGGCACGGTGCAGGT
>Ga0136634_10000240_pt1 | contig 26926 bp, 26 predicted proteins | sample AntDrymUQ8332106_2_FD_104654 | JGI IMG/M metagenome (GOLD analysis project Ga0136634, IMG submission 104654) | Polar desert sand microbial communities from Dry Valleys, Antarctica - metaG UQ833 (21.06) | ecosystem: Environmental > Terrestrial > Soil > Desert | place: Antarctica: Dry Valley... | reverse complement strand
TCTTCCAGAACCTCAACTTGATCAACGACGAGCAGCCCGAGGTCATCGTCGTGTTCGGCGCGGACCACGTGTACCGAATGGACGCCGAGCAGATGGTGCGCGCGCATGTGGAGTCGGGCGCGGGCGTCACGGTCGCCGGCATTCGAGTCGCCCGGTCCGAGGCGTCGCAGTTCGGTGTCATCTCGACCGCCGCCGACGGCAAGAGCATCCAGGCGTTCCTGGAGAAACCGACCGACCCGCCGGGCCTGCCGGACGCGCCGGACCAGGTCTTCGCATCAATGGGCAACTATGTGTTCAGCACGTCGGCGTTGGTCGACGCGATCAGGGTCGACGCCGCGGACGAGTCCAGTGCTCACGACATGGGCGGCAACATCATCCCGCTGATGGTCGGTAAGGGCGCCGCCAATGTGTACGACTTCGCGGACAACGATGTCCCGGGGGCGACCGATCGTGACCGGGGCTATTGGCGCGATGTCGGGACGATGGGGTCCTACTTCGACGCGCACATGGATCTCGTGTCGGTTCACCCAGTTTTCAACCTCTATAACTCCAAGTGGCCCATCTCGACCTGGCAGTCGCAGGAGCCGGGCGCGAAGTTCGTCGAGGGTGGGCATGCGAACGACACGATCGTGGGCGCCGGCTGCATCATCTCGGGCTCGGCGTCCCGGAGCGTGCTCGGCACGGGCAGCCAGCTCGCGCGCCTTGCCCGCGTCGAGGACAGCGTGCTGCTCAGCAACGTGACCGTGGGCGAAGGTGCCCTTGTGCGCCGCGCAATCCTGGACAAGAACGTCGTCGTCCCGGCCGGTGCCCAGATCGGGGTTGACCAGGACGCCGACCGGGAGCGTGGCTACACCGTGAGCCCGGAGGGGATCACGGTGCTCGGCAAGGGCCAGCCCGTCCTGCCCTGACCCGGCCGCTGACTGATCGCTCCGGCGCGTGATCGTTCCCGTGGGCGAGCCGGCGGGGCTCAGCGCCTGACCGCGACCAAGAGGCCGTCGCCGATGGGGAGCAGGCAGGGCACGAGGTGCTCGTCCTCGAGCATGGTGCGGCCCAGCTCACGGATCGTCACCGTGTCAGGGTCGCGCTGGGCCGGGTCCGCGACGCGGTCGTGCCACAGCGCGTTGTCGAAGGCGACGATGCCGCCGGGGCGCAGGAGTCGCAGCGCCGCGGTGAGGTACTCCGCGTACTCAGCCTTGTCGCCGTCGGCGAAGACCAGGTCGTACGCGCCGTCGGCCAGCCGGGGGAGGACCTCGAGCGCGCGCCCGGTGATCAACCGGGTGCGCTGGCTGGGCACGCCTTCCTCGGCGAAGGTCGAGCGGGCCAGGCGCTGATGCTCGGCCTCGATGTCCACGCTGGTGAGCACCCCGTCGGAGCGCATGCCGCGAAGGAGCCAGACGCCGGACACACCGGTCCCGGTCCCGACCTCCACGACGGAGCGAGCGTCGATCGCAGCGGCCAGAAAGCGCAACATCGCGCCGCCGCCGGCTCCGATCGGGGAGACGCCGAGTTCGCGCGCACGGGCGCGGGCGCCATCAAGCACGGAGTCCTCGGTGACGAAACCATCGGAGTACGCCCAGCTCGCGGGCGAGATCGGGCTGACGATGAGGTCCTCCTCGCGGAAAATGATGTGAATGCCCACGCCGATGCCCTGGGGCTGGCGGTCTGACGGGAGGGATCGGCGGCGCCTGGCGCCCCGCACTACGCCGGAAGCCTAGTGCGCCCGGCCCGCCAGTTCGTACGAGCTGCCGTGCCGGAGCGCCCAGCCACCGGCCGGGCCGGGAGCCGAAAACCACCGCAGCTGAGGTCGACATGGCAGGAACGTGCGCGGGCGACGAAGCGTTGCAGGGTTGAGCACGGTGAAACGGTCGGCGCGCGGCACGGTTCAGCTCTGACGCTAGTGGCAGGCGTCGCGATGAGCGACGATTGACATATGGAGCAGCGGGGAGCCGGTCACCCGGATGCGAGTTTCCGGCCGGGTGCGGGGGACGGGACCCGCACTGCGCACACTCACAGCGAGAGGTCGGGGGAGACGGTGACGAGCACGCCGCTGGCGCTGCCCGGGCCGACGGGTGACGACGAATGGGTGCCGCCGAGCTGGGACGATGTGGTGCGCACGCACTCCGGTCGCGTCTTCCGCCTCGCGTACCGCCTCACGGGCAACCGCCACGACGCTGAGGACCTCACCCAGGACGTGTTCGTCCGGGTGTTCCGATCCCTCTCGACCTACACGCCGGGGACGTTCGAGGGATGGCTGCACCGCATCACGACGAACCTTTTCCTCGACCGGGTTCGGCGGGCCAAGCGCGTGCGCTTCGACGGCCTGCCCGATGACGCGCCTGAGCGCTTGGCCGGTCGGGAGCCGACACCCGCGCAGGCGTACGAGGACAACCACCTGGATCACGACATAGAGGCTGCCCTGGCGGAGTTGTCGCCGGAGTTCCGCGCCGCGGTCGTGCTCTGCGACATCGAGGGCCTGTCGTACGAGGAGATCGCGGCGACGCTCGATGTGAAGCTCGGCACTGTCCGCAGCCGGATCCACCGGGGGCGGGCCCAGCTCCGGGCTTCGCTCGAGCACCGAGCCCCGCGCCGCGCCGACGTGCTGGAGCCCGCCGACGTGGAGGGTGACCACGCGTGACTCACCTGCTCGACCGGATCGCGGCGTTCATAGACGGTGAGCTGGATCACGCCGAGCGTGACCGCGTGCTGGTCCATCTCGCGAGCTGTGTCGAGTGCCGCAACGAGGTCGCGGCTCACCGCGCGGTCAAGAGCAGGTTGGCGCACTTGGCTCCGACGGAGCCCAGCCCGACACTCCTTGCCGAGATCCGCCGTCTCGCCGAGCCGGGCGAGCCGCTCGCGCCCGCGACCGGCGAGGTCGGGTCCCGCGCACTCCACCGTCGCGCCCGCCCGGTCCGCCGCGCGGTCGCATCGGGCCGTACGCCATTGCGGCCCTGGCTGACCGGCACCGACCGGGCGACGCGCCCGCCCGCGGTCGGCGTCGGCGGGCGGCCGCCACGCGGCGGCGAGCGTCGGCACGGCAGGTCCCGACGGGTGCGTGGCTTCGCCTCCGTAACGCTCATCGCCGTGACCACGACGCTGGTGACCGCGTTCGCGGTCGGCGGAGCGCCGACGTCCGAGGCACCGCAGCTGCGCCCAGATCTCGACAGCTTTCTGGTCGAGCATGCGACGACCAGCCGGGATGTTCCTTTCGCCCCGCTGCAGGCAGAGACCGTCGACGTGTCGTTCCGCACCGGTGGCCGGCGGTGACCTCCCGCGCCACCATGTCGACCGCCGGCGCAATGCAACCGTGGCAAACGGACGGTGCCGGTGTGGGCGCCGACGCCTCCCATTCCCGTCGGCTCCAGAGCGTGGTCATCCTCACGCTTCTTCTCGCCATGTCGTTCACCGTCGCCGCGCCGAGCAGATCCTCCGCAGCGCCCGCAGAGGACGCCGGTCCCGGCGTCGCACCGAGCCGCGCGCCGCGCAGTGAGCAGCGCGCTGTCGAGCTGCTCCGGCGGGTGGCCGAGGCCGACCGGGCGGTGGCCTACTCCGGGGTGCAGTACATCTCCGCCTGGGGTCGTACCCGCTCCGCCAGCGCGATCCTCGAAGTGCAGAACGTCCCGGGGCAGGGCACCCTGACCCGGGTGCGCGGCAGCGGCGCGGGAGCCGCCGACGCCAGCTTCACGGCGGGGCCCGCGGCTGACGTCGTGATCTCGCCGGTGGGCGGCCCGGTCGATCTCCTGGCGGCCAACTACACCGTGCGGTACGGCGGGGCCGCCAGCGTTGCGGGCCGCAGCGCCAAGCTCGTCGACATGTACGGCCAGGCGCGCGCGCTGGCGGCTCGCTTCTGGGTCGACCGCCGGACCGGTCTGCTCCTGCGGCGGGAGCTCTACGACGATGACGGCCGTACGGTGCGCGCGAGCGCCTTCGTCCAGGTCCGCACCGGCCCGCGCGTCGTGCCGAGTCACCTACCGCCGATGGCGGAGCCTGTCGTGGGACAAACGCTCACGGCAGCCGACGTCACCGCGCTGCAACGCGCCGGCTGGAGCTGCCCGTCCTCGATTGCGGGCGAGCTCTCGCTGTACGACACGCGCGAGGTCCAGACCGCGAGCGGCTCCGCACTGCACATGAGCTACTCCGATGGCCTGTCCACGGTCTCCGTGTTCCAACAGATCGGCACCATCGGTGCCGACGCCATGGCGGGGTACGAGCGCGTCGACAGCGGGGACGGTGTCCGGTTCGTCCGGGTGGGCATATCCCAGCACGTCGTCTGGTCCGCGGCTGGGAGCGTCTACTACGTCGTCGCAGACGCCCCCCAGGACGTCATCGACCGGGTCATCTCCAGCCTCCCCGCCCCCCGCGAGGCAGAAGACGGCATGCTTGACAGGTTGGGCCGGGGACTCACCCGCGTCGGCTCCTGGGTCAACCCCTTCGCCTAGAGACGGCAGCGGGCTCGTTCCCGGGCTGGATCGGCGCACGGTGAGCCAGTGACACGGGCCGCTGAACGATGCGACGGCCAAGCGATGAGCCAGCCGAGCGATGAGCCAGCCGAGCGATGAGCCAGCCGAACGATGAGCCAGCCGAACTATGAGCCAGCCGAACTATGAGCCAGCCGAACTATGAGAGTTCACCGCCCGGAGGAGACCCGCATGAGCGAGACCGAGGACACCGAAGGGCGCGACGGTCGGCACGACACCGAGCACACCCGGCCGCTGCCGACGACGGCTCCAGGCGGGCCGCGGTTCTGGTCACCGGGCGACGGAGCCGAACATCACGGGGCCGACCACCACGGGGCCGCCCCGCGGGACGAGCTCGGCTCGGGCGGTGGGGCGCAGCAGCCGTACGCATCGGGCCTGGGATCCAGCCGGTACGAGGCCTACGGTGACCAGCGGGCGTCCGGGGCGGGCCAGCGACCGAACCCGGGGGTGCCGTACGGGGGGACGTACCCGCCCGGGCAGCCGATGGCGCCGCGATCACCGTACGGCCCACATCCCTGGCAGCACGGCGGCCCGCCGACATGGGTCACGCCGCTGCCGGGGACGCCCGCGCCCGGGAGTGGTCGGCGGCGCAGCTGGCCGATCATCGTCGGTGCGGTGGCCCTGACCTTGCTGGCGGGCGCGGCGGGCGGCGGTGTCGGATACGCCGTGTCGGAGCTCGGCGACGATCCCGCGACGACCGTCGCGAACCAGTCACCGGCGATCGGGGAAGGCAGCAGTAACAACTCGGGCGAGCCACAGGTGCGCGAGCCGGGCACGGTTGCGGGAATAGCACAGCGACTTCTCCCGAGCGTCGTTTCTATCAGTGAGACGACGGCGAGCCAGCAGGGCAGCGGATCGGGCTTCGTGATCGCCGACGAGGGCTATGTGCTCACGAACAACCACGTGGTCGCGGCGGTGGCAGCCGAGGGCGGCACGATCACCGTGACGTTCGACGGGGGTGAGGAGGTCGAGGCCGAGATCATCGGGCGGAGTCCGTCGTACGACCTCGCGGTGCTCCGCGTCACCGGTGTCGAGGATCTGGTGCCGGTCCAGTTCGGAAGCTCCGATGACGTTGTCGTCGGCGACAGCGTCGTGGCGATCGGGTCACCGCTCGGGCTCGAAGCGACCGTCACCTCCGGCATCGTGAGCGCCGTCGACCGGCCGGTGACGGCCGGTGGCTCGGGCGACCTGTCGTTCATCAACGCGATCCAGACGGATGCGGCGATCAACCCGGGCAACTCGGGCGGGCCGCTCGTGGACGCCAACGGGCGGGTGATCGGCGTCAACTCCGCGATCGCGTCGCCAGGCTCGGCTGACGGCACGGCGGGCAGCATTGGTCTGGGATTCGCGATCCCGATCGACCAGGTGCAGCGCACGGCGGAGCAGCTCATCGCGAACGGCGAAGCGGTCTATCCGATAGTCGGCGCGCAGGTCGACCGGCGCTACACCGGCCCGGGTGCGAAGATCAGCGAGGACGGGGCGAACGGTCCAGCAGTCGTCGAGCAAGGTCCCGCCGATCTGGCGGGGCTGGCGGCTGGCGATGTGATTCTTGCGGTCGACGGTGTCCGGGTCGACGGTGCCGACGAGCTGATCATCGCGATCCGCGCGCGGGTGCCCGGCGACACCGTGACGGTCGAGGTCGAGGACGGCGACAGCACTCGCACGGTGGACATCGTGCTCGGTTCGCAGGTCGACGAGTAGGGAGTGGCGCGTACCCTCGGTTGTACGGCGACGCGGTTGCGGGTGTGACGATCTGCGCCTACCGGCTCCGAAGGTGCTCGTGCCCTGCGCGAGGTGCGCCGCGGAGCATGCCGGAGTGACGCGGCCGAACTGCCGTACGGGCTCGTCGCGCTCGCGCGCGCCGTAGGTAACGGGAGGTTTCGGTGTTCGGCATCGAGCTCGGGGAGATGTTCACCCTGGGTGTCGTTGCTCTGCTGGTCTTCGGCCCGGAGAGGCTCCCGGAGGTCGCTGTCAAGGCGGCCCACTTCGTCCGCAAGATGCGCAGCGCGGCTGACTCGGCTCGCTCGGAGCTGTCCACCAGCTTCGGGACCGACCTCGATGACCTTCGCGAGCTGGACCCTCGGACCTTCGTCCGCAAGCACGTGCTCGACCCCGTGAATGAGGACGGAGTGCTGAACGAGCTCCGTGCGAACGGCAAGAGCATCGTCGCGGGATCGCGCACCCCCGCGGTGTCCGCCAAGAACTCGCTGGCGAAGACCTCTGGCAAGACATCGCCGGCCAAGCCCGCGAGCGACGAGGCTGTGGGCGGCGGCACTGCTTCCGGGTCGACGGGCGACGCGGCGTCGACGGCCAAGGCTGGCTCGGCCGGCTCGCCGGGCAAGGCGGTGTCGGTGGGCGGGCCGACCCCGCTGCCGACGTCGGACAACGGCGCGAGCGCGGCGCCGTCGTCGGTGGGCAGGACAGCTGCCAAGGGCGTCGGCCCCGCCCTCCCCGCAGCCATGGCGCCTTCGCCGTTGGCCGTCGGTGAGCGGCCGCCGTTCGACGTCGAGGCGACCTGAGCGCGGACGCTCAGCTCAGCTGGACACGGGTGTCAGCATGAGCGACCGGCCGGACAGCCCTCTCGCGCGGTGACCGAGTCGGCCGGCGACTTCGCGCAACGCTTTGGCCGCTGGGGCGTCGGGATCGGACAGGACGAGCGGCCGACCGTCGTCCCCTCCCTCACGCAGGCGTACGTCGATCGGGATCTCGGCTAGCAGCGGCACGTCCGTGCCGAGCAGTCGGCTCAGCCCCTCGGCGACGCGACGGCCTCCGCCGGAGCCGAAGACCTCGAGGATCTCGCCGCAGTGAGGGCAGGGCAGCCCAGACATGTTCTCGATCACGCCCGTGATCTGCTGATGGGTCTGGGTCGAGATTGCCCCGGCGCGCTCAGCAACCTCCGCCGCCGCGAGCTGCGGTGTGGTCACGACGAGGATCTCCGCATTGGGGACGAGCTGCGCGACCGAGATCGCCATGTCACCTGTGCCCGGCGGTAGATCCATCAGGAGGACGTCCAGGTCACCCCAGTAGACGTCGGACAGGAACTGCTGCAGCGCCCGGTGCAACATGGGGCCGCGCCACACAACGGGCTGGTTGTCCTGCGTGAACATGCCGATCGAGATGACCTTCACGCCGTGCGCCTGCGGCGGCATGATCATGTCCGACACCTTCGTCGGCCGGTCGGTCGTACCCAGCATGCGTGGCACCGAGTGGCCGTAGATGTCCGCGTCGACGACGCCGACCGAGAGGCCATCGGCGGCCATCGCCGCGGCGAGGTTGACCGTGACCGACGACTTGCCCACGCCGCCCTTGCCGGACGCGACGGCGTACACGCGGGTGAGAGACCCCGGCTGCGCGAACGGGACCTGCTTCTCGGGGCGGCCGCCGCGCAGTGTCGACTTCATGGCGTCGAGTTGCTCGGGCGTCATGACCCCGAGGTCGACCACGACGCTGGTGACGCCCGCGACGGCGCTGACGGCCTTGGTGACGTCGGCCGTGATCTTGTCGCGGAGCGGGCAGCCCGAGACGGTCAGCAGGACCGACACCACGACCGTCCCGCCCGTACGGATGTCAACGGCCCGCACCATCCCGAGATCCGTGATCGGACGGTTGATCTCGGGGTCGAGGACAGTGCTCAGCGCGACGTTCACCTGGTCGAGGGATGGGGCCTGGGTCATGCGCCGATGCTACGTGAGCCCGCTACCCCTCCCGAGCGCCGCAGGCCGCGTGATCATGAAGGATCCGGGTCGGTCGAGCGACCACGAGGATTCATGATCAAGGAGAGGGTACGGACGGGGTTCCTGTGGAACGGGCCGCTGCACACAGGCGCCGTAGGCCGCCCGGCTGTCCACAGGAGAGCCATCACTGCCGACTGGGCACGTCCAGGGCTGCACCATCACCTAATGATCAACTCTTTCGAACTCGCCGCACTGCTCGACCGGCAATCCGGCCTGGCGACGCGAACACAGCTCGCGGACCTCGGCGTCACGCCGGCAGCACTGCGAGCGAATGTCGCCGCACGGCGTTGGCGGCGTGTCCTGCCTGCTGTCTATGCCACGCACACGGGACCGCTGACCCGGTTGGGTGAGCTGTGGGCGGCGGTGCTCACCTGCGGAGACGGGGCGGTCCTCTCGCACGAGAGTGCAGGAGAAGTCGATGGTCTCGTCGAGTCACGGCCCGGCGGGCTGGTGCACGTGACGCTGCCCGTCTCACGACGGGTTAATGATCGCGACGGCATTCGCGTTCACTACCTCCACCGACTGCCCGAGGCGAGGCACCCAAGCCGGCTTCCGCCGAGACTTCGAATCGAGGACACCGTGCTCGGTCTGACGGATGCGTCTGAGACGGGTCGGGAGGCGATGGCGTGGCTGCTTCGCGCGTGCCAGCGCCGCCTAACGACGCCGGAGCACCTCCTGGCGGCCATGGAGGTGCGAAAGAAGATGAGGTGGCGCGAGGCTCTCGAAGGTGCGGCCGCCGACGCACTGCTGGGTGTGCAGTCCCTCCTCGAACACCGCTACATACATCGGGTGGAGGCTGCACACGGCCTGCCACGCGGCGAGCGACAGCAACGAGGAGAGCTGGATGGCGGACGGGTGTGGCGAGATGTCCGCTACCGAAGGTTCCGTACGTTGGCCGAGCTCGACGGACGCCTCGGCCACGAGGGGGCGGGCCGGTTCAGGGACATGCGCCGTGACAACGCAGCGACTGTGGAGGGTATCGACACCCTTCGATTCGGGTGGCTAGATGTCTCGGACACGGGTTGCGAAGCGGCGCAGCAGCTCGTCTGTGTCCTTCGGCGTAACGGGTGGGCCGGAACACCCCGTAGCTGCTCTGCCGAGTGCACGATCTTCGGCGACACGAGCATGATCATGAAGATCCGTGGTCGCGAAAGCAACCGTAGAACGTCATGATCAAGGAAGGGGACGGGCTCAGGAGAGGACGAGGTGCCAGGCGCCCGTTGCGACGCTGAGAGCCGTGGCGGCGAGGCACACCAGGACCGCGGCGGTGAGCAGCGCCCAGTCGGAGCGACGCATGCGTTGGACGCGTGCTGACGTACGGGTGGGAAGGCTGCCGAGTCCTCGGGCGTCCATCGCGGTGGCGAGACGGGTGCCTCGGCGAATGGCGCCGACGAGGAGTGCAAAGACCTGACCCGCGAACAACTTGACCGCGCGCACGGGCGACCGGCCTGCCTCGAAGCCGCGCGCCCGTCGGGCCAGCCGCAGCGACTGCCACTCCAGCGCGAGCAGGGGGAGCACTCGGAGCGCGGCCAACGTGCCGTACGCAAAGCGTGGGGAGAGGCCGAGCTGCTGAACGAGCGCGTCGGCCAGATCCGTCGGGTCAATCGTCATGATCGCCAGCACGCCGGGGAGCGCGATGGCAATGACGCGCAGGGCGAGGACGGCGCCGTCGACCAGCCCGCCGGTCGTCAGGTTGACCGGCCCGGCGGCTAGCACGACGAGGCCGGTCGGGTGGGCCGCGAAGGCCGCGTTCACGAAGACCAGCGAGGTCGCCGCGAGGAGGATCGGCCAGGCCCGCCGGAGCAGTTGCCCGACCGAGACTCGAGCCAGCGGTATGCACAGGACGGTGCAGGCGAGCAGGACGCTCGGCGTCACCGCGTCGACCGTCGGCAGCAGCGCGAGCGTCACGGCGAGAGCGGCGCCGAGCTTTGCGAGCGGGTTGGCCCGGCCGAGCGGGCTGGCGGCGATGGTGGGGGACAGGGCGAGGAGGCTCACGGCGTCCGCCGACCGGTGGGCCCGAGTGGGGCGGCACGTCGGGACCGTGAGAGCAGGCTCATGGCGACGGGCTCGCGCCGGCGGCCTTGCGGACGCCCTCCATCGACACCGCGGGGGCGCGTGCCGGGGGCTGCGGGTGGTGCTCCGCAGCGCCGACGCGCTCGACGAGCGTGCACCCGGCCTCCATGCGTACGACGTCGTCGGCCAGGGCCGCGACGAACTCGATGTCGTGGCTCACGGCACACACCGCCGAGCCGTCGTCTCGCAACGCGGCGAGCAGGGACAGCAGCTCGAGCCAGGTGCGAAGGTCCTGCCCGAACGTCGGCTCGTCCAGCACGAGGACCGGCGCCCTGCACGCCAGCGCCGTCGCCACCGACAGCCGCCGCTTCTCGCCGCCGGACAGGGTGAACGGGTTAGCTGCGGCCAGACGGTCGAGGTGCAGTCGCATCATCAGGTCGTCCGCCCGTCGGCGGGCATCGGCGGTGGTCGCGCCCGTACGCAGCGGCCCGAGCGTGAGCTCGTCGAGCACCGTGCGCGCCAGGAACTGGTGTTCGGGGTCTTGGAAGACCGTGCCGATCCGGCGGGCGAGCCGGTCTGCAGGCCACCGGATCGGAGGCGTCGTGGCGTGGGCGCCGGCGAGCGCCGCGGTGGCTCGTACGACCCCGGCTCGCGGCGCGGTCAGACCGGCCAGCAGCAGGGCGAGGGATGACTTGCCCGATCCGTTGGGCCCTATGACTGCGGTTGCGGCGCCCGCCCGAAGCGTGATGCTGGCGTCGACAACGGCGTCGGAGGCGGAGCCCGGGCGGCGGAACGACACGCTCTCGGCCACCAGCAGATCGGCGCCGACGCTGCGCGGAGCGCCGACCGGTCCGGTCACACCGGCGACCGTCGGCCCGGAACCCGCCGAGAGGGCAGCACCGGCCGGGGACCTCGCTCCCCGTCGGGCAGTCCGGGTCGGTGCGGCCGCCAACGCCCGCTCCACACCGCCCGGCACCCACACCCCACGGGCAGCCAGGTCTTGGCCATGCGTGGCGAAAACCTGCTCAGCTGTCCCGTCGGCGAGCACGCCTGCGCCAGGCTCGAGCACCACGACGCGGTCGACGAGGTGCAGGGCGGCGGCGATGCGGTGTTCGACCAGGACGAGCGTCATTGTCCTCGCCTCGAGCATGGCGGTGAGAGCGGCCGCAATCAGGCGCGAACCCTCGGGATCGAGGTTGGCGGTGGGCTCGTCGAGCAGCAGCAAGCCAGGCCGAATAGCCAAGCTGCCGGCAAGGACGAGGCGCTGCTGCTCGCCTCCGGACAGCGCGCTCGTCGAGTGGCTCCGGTCGTACGGGAACCCCACCGTTCGCAGCGCGGAGTCCACGCTGGGCCAGATCGACGGAGCCGGGACGGCGGCATTCTCAAGGCCGAACGCGACGTCGTCACCGCAGCGTGCCATGACGATCTGGCTCTCCGGATCCTGCAGGACCAAAGCCGTGCGTTCGCGCGCGGCGTGCGGGTCGAGTCCGTCGACGGCGATATCGCCCTCGGAGTCACCGGTGTCAGCGTCGAGCAGCCCGGCCGCGGCGTGCAGGAGAGTCGACTTGCCGCCGCCAGAGGGCGCGAGGAGGAGCACCCGCTCGCCGGGCTCGACGTCCAGGTCCACCCCCCGCAGCGCCCACGCCGACCGCCCGGCGTGCCGCCACCCCCACCCGCGAAGGCGGAGCCGGGCCGGTCCGCGGTGCGTACGGGTCACGTCGCCCGCTGCTCCCGCCCTGAGGCGAACGGAGCAAGCACACCCGTGGGTGCCAGCGCCTTCGTCAGCGCCCATGCCCCGGCTCCGGCGATGACCGCACCGCTGACGACCAGCAGGGCCACGTACAGCGCGATCCAGCCGAGGGCCCACCCGTTGTAGTACAGGACGATGTCGAGCACCGCCGACCCGACTCCGGCGAGTGCGCCGGCGGTCAGCGCGACCGGGAGCGACCAGCGCCGATAACCCGTGGCGGCGAACACGACCTCGGCCCCGAGCCCCTGCACGATGCCGTACAGGATCACGGTCGTCGCCCACGGGGCGCCCACGAGAACGGACACGAGAGCCGCGACCGTCTCGCAGAACAGGGCCGCGCCCGGCCTGCGGATGATGAAGCCGCCGAGGACCGCGGGCAGCAGCCACAAGCCGTACATGAAGCCTTGACCCGGCGGGAAGGCGGCGAACGCGGGCTGCACGGCGTTCCACAGCAGGTTCCACGCTTGGAAGACGGCCCCGAACGCCACCGCGATCACGGCGGCGACGACGATGTCGACCGTGCGCCAGCTGCGGCGGGCAGGTGAACCGGTCGTGCGTCGTGACGTGGTGCTGGTCATTTGCGGAGCCTCCGGATCTCATCAGTGCATCGAGACGGAGCGCGCGCGGATCCTCTGCATTCAATCAACAGATCGACCCGGCTTGTCTTGCGAAAAACGAATGCGCACCCATCACGGTTGGATGGGTGCGCACGAATTCTCGGCCGGACTCCCTTCGCTGGCATTACCCAGATCAGGTTCGAGGGTCTGCGGTTTCCCGCACTCTCAGCGCTGCGCGCGCTCCCCTGTCATATTCAGTTTTGTTGATTTGACTGTCGCGTTGAAGTGGCATTCGAACTCACAATGTGGCGAGATCCTAGCATCGAAGCTCGGCACGCGCCCCCTCGAGCTCAGATCGCGGTGCGGCGGGCGGTGTCGCCGTCCTCGTCCTCGCGCTCGTCGAGATCCTCGAGGAGCGAGCGCAGCTCGGACCGCAGGTAGTCCCGCGTCGCCACCTCCCCTAGTGAGATGCGGATCGCGGCGATCTCCCGGGCGAGGTACTCCATGTCGGCGCGACTGCGGTTGCTCGCGTCGCGGTCCTGCTCGAGGTTGACGCGGTCCCGATCGGCCTGCCGGTTCTGGGCGAGCAGGATCAGTGGGGCGGCGTACGACGCCTGCAACGAAAGGATCAACGTCAAGAAGATGAACGGGTACGTGTCCCACTGCAGGAACTCTGGACCGAATGCGTTGGCCGTCACCCAGATGATGACGAACGCGGTCATGTAGACGAGGAAGCGCCCGGTGCCGAGGAAACGCGCGATGCGTTCGGACAGCCGGCCGAAGGCCTCCGGGTCGTAGTGCGGGCGCGGCACGAGGCCACGTGATCTGATCGGCTGGTCCAGCCGCGTATCAGGCCCCCGCTCACGCGCCATCTGGGCGGCCCGTCCTAGAGCGAAGGGGCGCCGCCGCAGCGCCGGTTGCGGCGTCGGTGTCGATAATCCGCCAGTCCTCGGGCAGCAGATGGTCGAGCACGTCGTCCACGGTGACCGCACCGAGCAGGCGAAGGTTTTCGTCCACGACCGGTGCGGCGACGAGGTTGTACGTCGCCAGGTGGCTGGTGACCGCCGCCAGGCTGACGTCCGGGCGCAGCGGCGCGATGTCGGAGTCGAGGATTCCGGACACGAGCGACGACGGGGCCTCGCGGAGCAGGGCCTGGATGTGCGCCATGCCGAGGAACTTCCCGGTCGGGGTCTCCAGCGGCGGGCGGCAGACGTACACCACCGCTGCCAGGGCCGGGCTGAGGTCAGGGTTGCGTACGTGCGCCAGCGCCTCGGCGATAGTGGTCTGCGTGCCGAGGATGACCGGCTCGGTCGTCATCATGCCGCCGGCCGTGTCCTCCCGGTAGGCGAGCAGGCGGCGTACCGGTCCGGCCTCGTCCGGCTCCATGAGCGCCAGGAGGCTCTCGGCCTGGGCGTCGGGAAGCTCGGCCAGCAGGTCCGCGGCATCATCCGGGCCCATCGCCTCGAGCACGTCGGCGGCGCGGCCGGCCTCGAGGTTGCCGAGGATCTCGACCTGGTCGTCCTCCGGCAGCTCCTCCAGGACGTCGGCGAGGCGCTCATCGTCCAGCGCAGCGGCGACCTCTGACCGCCGCTTGGGGGAGAGTTCGTGCAGGACGCCGGCGAGGTCGGCCGGGCGCATCTGGTCCAGGGCTGCCAGCAGGTTGGCGGCCCCCTGGGCCGCCTGGGGGGCGGTGAGACCCGTCACCGCGTCCCACTCCACGATGCGGGTCGCGCCCCGACGGCGGAAGCCGCCGGCGCCCTCCCGGATTGCCAGCTTGGCCACCATCCAGTCGCGCATGCGCGTGCGCTCGATGGCGACGTCGACGACGACTGCGCTCGCGCCGGTCTCCGACACCGCCACCCGCCGGTCCAGCAGGTCGCCTAGCACGAGGGTCTCGCCGGCGCGCTGCTCGAACCTGCGCATGTTCAGCAGGCCGGTCGTGATCACCTGGCCGTGGTCGATGGCGGTGACGCGGGTGATGGGCACGAAGATGCGCCGTCGGCCCGGCACCTCGACGACGAGGCCGATGACCCGCGGCTGGCCGTTGGCGCGGAGCACGACGACCGCGTCGCGCACCCTCCCGACCTGGTCGCCGTTGGGGTCGAAGACCGCGATGCCCGCGAGCCGGGCGACGTACACCCGCGAAGGGGCGCTCACGCGCTGTCCTGACCTGTTCGCTTCACGTCGCGCGCTCTCGCTTCACTCCTCGTCGGGGCCTGCCGCTCCGCCGCAATGACCCGTCCCCGCCCGCGACGACCCGCCCCCCCCGCAATTGACACGAAATGGCTGGCGACACGCCGCGGATGGCAGCCACTTCGTGTCAATTGCGTCGGAGCGGTGGCCGTCGGTGTGGCTCGCCGTCCACGGCGCTCAGGTTAGTGCGCGCTCGCGTCCGGCGGCCGCTTCTTCGCGCCCAGCATCCACGGGCGTCGCGTCAGCGTCGTGGTTCCGGTCTCACGTGGCGCGCCGGCATGTGACCCGCCGTCCATCCTTCCGGGCGCCTCGTCGATCGCCCCGGTCGGTCGCAGGCGTACGACCGCCGCTGTCCGCTCCCACCGCTTGATCAGCGTCGCGGTGTCGGGAGCGTTCAGCCGGCCCGCTGCCAGCGCTTTGACGGCCGGCTCCCAGTCGTCGTCCGCCCGCGTGACCGCGGTGGGGTCCGCGACCCAGGAGACGATCCGTGCGCGTGTGTCCTTGCTCGGCACCTTCACGGTGACCTTGGTGGCGTCGGCGAGGCCCGGCAGGTGCTGCTCACCCGGGCCGGTCACGACGTACGCCGCGCCGGCGTACCAGACGTGCCATGCCGGCCGCGCCCCACCCGCGCCTGCGTAGTCCAGCCACACCAGCCCCGCCTTGCGCGTTGCCTCGTCGACGAGCGCGCGCGCCAGCGGGTCGGGGTCGCTCATGCCCGTACCGTACGACGTGCTCGCCGATGTGAGTGCTCGGCGGCGGTGGTGGTGGCCCGACCCCTTGAACCCAAGCCCGCGGAGCCCTCCCCGATGACCACGTATCGGGGGTGTAGGGGTCCCTTCCGTGGCGTCGACGCCACGTATCGGACCCTCACGCCCCCGATACGTGGTCATCGGGAGGCGAGGGCAGCTCCAAGCGGGGGGCGACCGGGCTGGCGGCGACGAGGAGCGGGGGCGCGATGGCGGGCGCTGAGCCGGAGCGTACGGCGGCGATCGCCCGGCCCGGCATGCTCGACACGGCGCTCATGGGCGTCGGGGTCGTCGCGGTGTCCACCTCCGGGCCGATCATGGCCGCGATGGTCGCGCCGGCGCTGGCGATCGCGTTCTGGCGCAACGCGCTGGGCGCCGCAGTGACGATGCCGTGGGTGCTGCTGCGCCGGCGAGACGAGCTGGCCCGCCTCGACCCGCGGCAGTGGCGCCTTGTGCTGGTCGCGGGGGCGTTGCTCGCCGCCCACTTCGGGACGTGGGTCCCGAGCCTCACCATGACGAGCGTCGCCTCGGCGACAGCGCTCGTGTGCCTGCAGCCGGTGTGGACAGCGTTCATCGCGAGGACGCGTGGGTTCGCCGTACGGCCGCGCGCCTGGGTGGGCATCGCGGTCGCCGTTGCCGGCGCGGTAGCCCTCACCGGAGTGGACCTGTCGCTGGACCGGACCGCGCTCACCGGCGACCTGTTGGCGCTGCTGGGCGGCGTGTTCGCGGCGGCGTACGTCACGGTCGGCGAGGAGGTCCGACGCAGCGTGAGCACGGTGACCTACACCACCGCGTGTTATGCCACGGCGGCGACACTCCTGCTCCTTGCCTGCTTGCTGGGGGGTCAACCGCTTGGCGGGTACGACGCGCGCACCTGGTGGCTGCTCGGGGCGATCACACTGGGCGCTCAGCTGCTCGGGCACTCCATCTTCAACCTCATCCTCCGCACCGTCAGCTCGACGATGGTGTCGGTCGTGCTGCTGCTCGAGGTCCCCGGAGCGGCGCTGCTTGCGGCCTGGTGGCTCGGGGAGACGCCGCCGACCCTCGCGCTGCCGGCGATCGCAGCGATGCTGGGCGGGCTGGGTCTGGTGATCGCCTCGCCGTCGACGGGGACCGCCGCGGCTGTTCCGGCCGAGTGACGGCGCCGCGGAAGCCGCTGACCGCGGCGCTCCGGGTGCCGGACGGGCAGTCGAGCCAGACCGCCGTACCGGTCAAAGTCGGGCACCGCTGCGCGGGCGTGCGCACCGCGATCATCGGTCTGTTGCCTGCAGGGCGCCATGCGCCGACTTCTCGGGCTCCCAGCGCAGCAGTTCACCCGGCTGGCATCCGAGCGCCTCGCACAATGCCTCGAGCGTGGTGAAGCGCACGGCCTTCGCCCGACCGTTTTTGAGCACCGCCAGGTTGGCGGGTGTGATGCCGACGCGTTCCGCGAGCGCACCCACGGACATCTTGCGTCTGGCCAGCATCACGTCGATATCGACGACGATCGGCATCAGATCACCGCGTCCAGCTCGGACTGCAGCTGGTGCGCCTCGGTGTCGAGGGCCACCGCCTGGGCGAGCAACATGCGCATCACCACGACGACGAGGGCGACACCGGCGATCAGGACCGCCGCCCCGCCGATCAGCAGGACGCTTTCCGGGGCAACTGCTTCACCCGGAGCGAGAACGACGCCGACCCCGAACATGAGCAGGGACGCCGCGGCGATCGCGCCGATCACTACGTCCACGTACCGGAAGGCCGCCGCCGAGAACACGGTCCCGCGCCGGACCATGGTCAGCAGTCGCCAGACACAGATCACGGCGACCTGGATGGTCACGATGCCCAGCAGTGTGATCGCGACCAGCGGGACGCGTACCTCGGCGACGTCCGAGCTGAAGTCCTCGGCCAGGTCGGTGGCCAGCAGGGGCACCATCACCGCCTGCACGAACACCGAGCCGGCCAGCGCCATACCGAGCACGATGCGCAGCGCGATGACGGTCAGCTGTCCCATGAGATCTCCCTCGATCGATGCACAGCGGGAATCTATCGATAATCGGCAGATCCTACAAGCCCGCGAGGTGCACCATCGGTCGTATGTCGAAAGTGCCCGACCAATGATCCGGCCGGGACTGTCCCCGTCAGGGAGCAGGCTTCAGCATCCAGGACGTTCCGCCGCCGGGCGGACGTGGGACCTGGAGCCTCGATCCCACGGCGGCCCTACAGCCAACCGTTGCGTTTGAATCCGCGATACAGGAAGAGGCAGGCCGTCGCGATGACAGCGAGGACGACCGGGTAGCCGTATCGCTGTTGCAGCTCCGGCATGTACACGAAGTTCATGCCGTAGATGCCGGCGATCATGGTGGGTACGGCGATGATCGCGACCCAGGCGGAGATGCGCCGCATGTCCTCGTTCTGCGCCAGCGTCAGCTGAGCCGTGCTGGCCTGCAGGATCGAGCCGAGCAGCTCGTCGAAGCCCAGCACCTGGTCGACCACCCGCTTGAGGTGGTCCTCGACGTCACGGAAGTACTCCCGCGCTTCTGGGTGGATCAGCCGGTGCGGGCGCTCGACCAGCGTCCGCATCGGCCCGCCGAGCGGCGAGATCGCCCGCCGCAGCTCCATGACCTCACGCTTGAGCTGGTAGATCCGTCCGGTGTCGCGCGTCCGGGTCCGCGCGAAGACCGACGCCTCGATCTCGTCGATGTCGTCCTCGACGAGCTCGGCCACGGCCATGTAGTCGTCCACGACCTGATCGGCGATGCCCCACAGTGCCGCACTCGGCCCGTGCGCGAGCAACCCTTCCGGATCCTTCTCCAGGCGCTCGCGCAGTGCGGTGAGGGACCCGTGGGCGCCATGGCGCACGGTCACGACGAAGCAGTCGCCGAGGAAGACCATGACCTCACCGGTCTCGATGATCTCGCTCGTGGCGGTCAGCTCGTCATGGTCGACGTACGACACCGTCTTGAGCACGACGAACAGCGAGTCGTCGAAATGCTCGAGCTTGGGCCGCTGATGGGCGTGCAGCGCGTCCTCGACCGCCAACGGGTGCAGCCCGAACTCCGCTGCCACTCGTCCGAGCTCAGCCGCACCCGGCTCGTAGAGCCCGATCCAGACGAAGCCGTCGCCAGCGCGGGCGCGGGAGATGGCGTCGGAGAGGAGGTCCGGCTCGACCTGCCGCTTCCCCTCGCGATAGAACGCCCAGTCGACGACCGACGATCCACGTCGACGGACGATCGGCTCGACGGACACACCCTGACGATAACGCGGCGCCACGGTTGGATAGCCGGATGAGCACACCGCCGAGTGCGCCCGCCTTGGTGCCGCAGCTGCGGCAGCAGGCGGCGGCGTGCGAGTCGCTAGGCTCATCGTTCTACGGTCGGCTGCTCCTGCTGGCTGCGGACGACGCGGACCGCGGCGGCCCCGTTGCGGGCGTCCTCGAGGCGTACGACAACCGGCCCACCGATGACGCGATATCGCTGCGGCTGCTGGGTTCTGTGCACCGGCTGGTGCTCCAGGGCCGGGCGCCAGCCCTCGCCGCGCACTATCCGAACACCGGTGGCGACGGGGATGCTGTCGCGGCCTGGCCGAAGCTGCTCGCGGTTGTGCAGGAGCATCGGGCTGCGATCGATGACGGGTTGACCCGGCCACCGCAGACGAACGAGGTCGGCCGGGCCGCCGGTCTGATCGGCGCGCTCCACCATCTCGTGGCGCACCGGCCGCTTCCCCTGCGGTTGCTTGAGATCGGCGCAAGCGGAGGGTTGAACCTGCGTGCCGACCGGTTCCGCGTCACGACCCGGAGCAGCGCCTTGGGTGCCGGGCCGGTCGACTCCGCATTGGTCCTCCATGACGCATGGGAAGGACATGTGCCGCCTGTGTCCGGGCCGATCGACCTGGTCGAGCGGCTCGGCTGCGACCCGGCGCCCGTGGACCCGACGACCGAGGACGGCGCGCTGACCCTGATGTCGTACGTCTGGCCGGACCAGGCAGTGCGCTGGTCGCGGCTCCGCGCAGCGCTGCAGATCGCCCGTGTCACGCCGGCAACGGTCGTACGCGCTGCGGCAGGGGACTTCCTGTCCGGCCTCGCGCCGGCGTCTGGGCGCTGGACGGTGGTCTGGCACTCCGTGATGTGGCAGTACCTCGACGGCGCCGAGCGGAGTCGCGTCAACGACCACCTCGCCCGCGCCGGCGCCCTCGCGACCCCGGATGCTCCGCTGGCCCGGGTGACGCTGGAGCCGTACGGCGCGGACTTCCTCGTCACCGCACGCACCTGGCCAGACCTGGGCCTCACCAGGGGCCCGGGCAAGGGGTTGCACGAAGGGTTGGTGCAGAGCCGACCGGTCATGCCCGACGGGCAGGTCGTCCTCGGGCTCGGAGCCGCCCACGGCGTCCCGGTTCGCTGGTTTTGACTGGGTTGCGACCCGCGCTGGTCGCGATCCAGAGCGACCGGGATCGCGGGATCAGCCTGCGGTGACTCGGTTACCGGGTCACAATGACGAGGTGACCGGGCGCTGAGGCTGGTCCGCAAAGCACCGCCGATCGTGCCCCACCCGATGGACAGTGGGCGCCACCTCGAGGGAAGTGTCGCCCGATGCTGATGCCCGCCGAGCCGGCCGCAGCGGTCCGGGAACCGGTGGCGCCGGTCGTGACCCGCTCGCACCGGGTGCTGTTCTGGCTGGCCCTGACCCTCGCTCTCGTGGCGCTCGGCAGCGGCGCCGCCATCGCCGTCGACGCCTACCGCGACCAGGTGTCGCCGGAGCGCGTCGTTCGCGACTACCTCGCTGCGGTCGCGCGCGCGGACGCGGCGACCGCCCTGTCGTACGGCCGGCTGCCGGCAGGGGGTCGAGACCTGCTGACGGCTGAGGTCCTCGCGGCGCAACGGGAGATCGCGCCGATGACGGGGATCGCGGTCGCGGTAGATGCGCCCTCGGGCGACCGCGCCGCGGCTCGGGTGCGGTACGACCTCGAGTTCGCCGAAGGTGTCCAGACGGTCGAGGACACGCTCCCCCTAGAACGCGTGGACGGTAGCTGGGGGCTTGCGGCGGCCGCGGTTCCGACCACGATCAGGGTGGTCTACGCCGCCCATCGCGCGACCGTGGCCGGCGCGAACGTTCCGCGCGACGTCCAACTGGTCTTTCCGGGCGCGCTGCCCGTCAGCTTCGACACCACGAACCTGGGTCTCGGGCGTGAGAGCCGCGTCGTACGGTTCGCTGACGGCGACGCCATCGAAGAGGTCACCGAGCTCAGCGTCGCCGGACTGACCGCCGTCAGTGCCGCGCTGGATGCGGCGTTGGCCGAATGTCTCGACGGGACATCCGATTCCACTGCGTCGTGCCCGCTGCCCGGCGACGTACGCGCAGTGCCCGGCACCCTGCGCGGCACGCTGGCGCAGCCCGCCTCCGAGCTCAGCCTGATCCAGCTGCAGGCGGACGACGGCATGATCCGCATCAACGCCCAGCTCACGGTGACCGGGTCGTACGAGCAGCTGGACTTCAACAACCAGCGGGTGGTGCAGTCGGGAGACCACCCGATCCCCCTGCTCGCGATCTGCTTCGCGACGTCGCCGTCGTCGATCTCGTTCCGGCCGATCTGATGCCGGCCCAGCTGACGGTGAGGAGCGCGAGACGCGGCCTCGCTGCCGCCCTGGCCGCAGCTGCCGTCGCGGTCGCCACGGCGACGATCGCCGCGGAGCCGGTGGACGCCGCGCCGGGGCCGCCCGACGTCCCGCAGTGGTGGTTCGACGACTGGGACGTGCCGGCGCTGTGGGCCGACGGAGCTCGCGGTCAGGGCATCGTCATCGCCGAGATCGACACCGGCGTGAACGCGGCGCTGCCGGAGCTCGCCGGCAAGGTCCTGGCCGGCCGTGACTTCGGCGACCCGAGCCAGGACGGGCGCAGGGACCAGGACCGCGACGAGTTCGGGCACGGCACTGCGATGGCGTCACTCATGGTCGCGGACCCCGGCACCGCCGATATCACCGGCCTGGCCCCCGATGCGCGGATCCTGCCGATCGCCATCCCGCTCCTGGGCACTGTGACCGAGGGCAGCACGGGCGACTCGCTCCCGACCGCGATCCGGTGGGCAGCCGACCAGGGCGCGAAGGTGATCAGCCTGTCGCTCGGTCAGGAGCGGCAGGAGGACACCGACCCCCTCGCGTGCCCGACGGCGGAGCAGGACGCGATCCTGTACGCGATCGGCAAGGGCGCCATCGTCGTCGCTGCAGCCGGCAACGAGGGTGAGTCCGGCAGCCCCGTGACCGATCCGGGCGTCTGCGTCGGTGTGGTCGCCGTCGGTGCGGTGGACGCCTCCGACGAGGTCGCCGCGTTCTCCTCCCGACACCCCTACCTCACGGTCACCGCGCCGGGCGTGGACATCGCGACGCTTGGCCGCGTCGAGGGCGAGGTGTACGTGGGGCAGGGCACCAGCCAGGCCACGGCGATCGTCTCGGCGGGCCTCGCGCTGATCTGGTCGAGGTATCCCGACCTCTCCAACCACCAGGTCGTCACGCGCATGCTCGCGACGCTCGACCCGCCCCCCGCCGGTCCTGTCGCACCTGCGACCGAGGCGGCCGACCCGGCGTACGGCTTCGGCGTGCTCGACGTCGGCGCGGCGATCACCACCGAGGTGCCGACGAACGCGGCCAACCCGGTGCTCGCGGCGGCGACGCCCTTCCTCGACCGTTTCGCCGCGCGCGCCACCAACCCCGACCCACCGCCCGCTCCGGTGCCCACAGCCGAGCGCACACCCGGCGCGGTGCTGATCGGTGCCCGTCCGAGTGTGCTCACCAATCAGATGGTCGGAGGACTGGGACTCGCGGGGGCGGGTCTGGCGACGCTGTCCGGGCTGATCGGGCTGGTCGTCGTACGCCATCGCCGCGACGGCCGTCGGACGCACCGGCTCGATGACCTCATGGCGAGGTAGACCGGGGCCGACACCGGTGTTAAACCAGGCTCGGGTGGGTGTCGTCCCGGAGGTTCGACCTCCCGACAGCCCTATCGTTGACGATGTGGCAGTGATCGAGACAGACCGGCTGACGAAGCGGTTTCCCTCCGTCACGGCACTGGACGACCTCACTATCGATGTCGGCACGGGCGTCACCGGCCTCGTCGGCTCGAACGGCGCGGGGAAGTCGACGCTGATCAAGATCCTGCTCGGCCTCCAACCCGCGACCTCAGGCGGGGCGCGCGTCCTGGGGATGGATGTCACGACTCACGGCTCGCAGATCCGCGGCCGGGTCGGCTACATGCCCGAGCACGACTGCCTCCCGCCCGATGTCACCGCGACCGAGCACGTCGTCCACATGGCGCGCATCTCCGGGCTGGCGCCGACGAGCGCACGCGAACGGGCGGCAGACACGCTGCGCCACGTCGGCCTGTACGAGGAGCGCTACCGCCCGATCGGCGGCTACTCGACCGGCATGAAGCAGCGCGTGAAGCTCGCGCAGGCGCTGGCTCACGATCCGCAGCTCGTCCTCCTCGACGAGCCGACCAACGGGCTCGACCCCGCCGGCCGGGACGACATGCTCGACCTGATCAGCCGTATCGGCAGTGATTTCGGCATCTCGGTGCTCGTGACCTCGCACCTCCTGGGTGAGCTCGAGCGGGTCAGTGACCACGTGGTGGTCCTCGACGGTGGCAGGCTGCTGCGCTCCCAGGCGACGCGCGAGTTCACCCGCAAGACCCAGGTCCTGTCGGTCGAGGTGACCGACACCGACGATCGTCGGGGCGACGAGGTCCTGGCTGCCGCACTCGCCGCCGATGGCCTCGTGATTCGACACGACGGGCGGCTGCTGCACATCGACATCGCCGACGACGAGACGTACGACCTGATCCGCGACCGGGTGGTCGGCCTCGGGTTGGGTCTGGTCCGGCTGCAGCAGCAGCGCCACCACATGGCTGAGCTGTTCCGACCGGATGGAGGTGAGCCAGATGGAGGTGACCAGGGCTGACCTGAGCAAGGAAACCTTGGATAAACCGACCGGCAACACAAGCCGGCCAGACTCGAGAGGACGCGGCGAGTCCGGCGTCATCCACGACATCGGCTATCGCCACTTCACCGGCGAGCGGCTGGGGCGCGGCTACATCACGCGCAGCCTGTACGTCTCGAGCCTGCGCGGCGTCTTCGGGCTCGGCCGCTCGGGCAAGTCGAAACTCCTGCCGTTGCTGCTGTCCGCAGCGATGCTGCTGCCGGCATTGGTGATCGTCGCGATCATCAGCATCACCAACCTGACCGAGCAGCCGCTGGCGTACTCGCAGTACGCCGTCGCGCTACAGGGCATCGTCGCCATCTTCGTGGCCGCCCAGTCACCCCAGCTGGTCTCGCACGACCTGCGCTTCCGGACGATCACGCTGTACTTCGCCCGCCCGCTCGAGCGCGTCGACTACGTGTTCGCGAAGTACGCGGCGCTGGCGTCCGCGCTGCTGTTGCTGATCGGCGTGCCGCTCCTGGTCCTCTACCTCGGCGGCATGCTTGCCGGGCTCCCCTTCGGGCGGCAGACGGCTGAGTTCGGCGGCGGCCTGATCGGCGCGGTCATCCTGTCTTTGCTGCTAGCCGGCCTCGGGCTGGTCTTCGCCGCGTTGACCCCGCGACGAGGATTTGCCGTCGCCATTGTGATCGTGGTGCTGCTGGTCAGCTACGGCGCCGTCAACATCGTGTCCGCCGTCGCGTACGAGGAGGGCAACCTCGAGCTCGCGGGCTGGATCTATCTCTTCTCGCCCGTCACGCTGTACGACGGCGCGCAGACGTTCTTGCTCAACACACCGTCCGGCCTCATCCAGCAGCCCCCGGGCACGCTCGGCGGCATCGTCTTCTGCCTGTTCGCGGTGTTTTGCGTCATCGGCGCATTCGGCATCCTGCTCACCCGCTACCGCCGGATGGCCGCCGCATGAGCGTGTTGGAGATCGCCGGCGTCTCGCGCTGGTTCGGCAACGTCGTGGCGGTCAACGACGTGTCGATGACGATCGGCCCCGGGGTCACCGGGCTGCTCGGCCCGAACGGCGCGGGCAAGTCGACACTCATCTCGATGATGGCCGGGTTTCTGGCCCCCTCAGCAGGTGCCGTCACTCTCGACGGAGTGCCGACCTGGCGCAACGTCGAGATCTACCGCCGGGTCGGGCTCGTGCCGGATCGTGAGGGGATGTACGACGGCCTGACCGGCTGGCAGTTCGTCCTGGCCAACGCGAAGCTCCACGGTCTGGCAGACCCGGAGGCGGCATCGCATCGGGCCGTCACCACGGTCGAGATGGACGATGCCCGCGACCGCGAGGTGGCGACGTACAGCAAGGGCATGAAGCAGCGGATCAAGATGGCGTCGGCCCTGGTGCACGACCCGGCGGTGCTGCTGCTCGACGAGCCGTTCAACGGCATGGACCCGCGCCAGCGGTTGCACCTGATGGAGCTGCTGCGCGACATGGCCGCGGCCGGGCGGACAGTCCTCTTCAGCTCGCACATCCTCGAGGAGGTGGAGGTGCTCGCGACGCACATCGAGGTGGTGGTCGCGGGCCGGCACGCCGCCTCGGGGGACTTCCGGCGCATCCGCAGACTGATGATCGACCGGCCGCACCAGTACATCGTGCGTTCGAGCGATGACCGCGCACTGGCGTCCGCCCTGATCGCAGATCCATCGGCGTCGGCCGTCGAGCTCGACACCGACCGGAAGCAGCTGCTGGTGCAGGCCGTGGACTTCGAGCGCTTCGTGCTGCTGCTCCCGCAGGTGGCCCAGCAGGCCGGGGTGCGCCTGCACGAGGTGCTCCCGTCCGATGAGTCCCTGGAGAGTGTGTTCTCGTACCTGGTGTCGTCGCGATGAGCGACACGCGGACAACGGTCCCGCTCGCGGGCGGTCCGACTGCTGGGTCTGCACCCCGTCGCTCGATGTCTCCGATCAACCCGGTGGTCGTGCGGTTGACGTTGCGGGTGCTGCTCGGTCGGCGGCGCGGCCTGCTGTTCCTCGCCCTGCCGGCACTCGTGCTCCTTCTTGCGCTGGCCCTCCGCTGGGCTGCCGGCGTCGACCACATCGTCACGGTCTCGTACCTCAGCACCTTCGCGATCGCGACCGTGCTGCCGTTGCTGGCACTCATCGCGGGGACCGGGGTCATCGGACCCGAGATCGACGACGGCTCGATCGTCTACCTGCTGGCGAAACCCGTGCCCCGCTGGCACATCTCGGTGTCGAAGCTGCTTGTCGCGATCGGTTGCGTCACCGTCTTCGGGGCGGTGCCGATCGCCGCCGCTGCCCTGCTCATGTCCGGCACGTACGGCGGCATCGCGATCGGCTTCTTCGTCGGCGCTGTTCTCGCCGGCATCGGCTACTGCGCCCTGTTCCTGCTGCTCGCCGTCGTGAGCCGCCACGCCGTCGTGTTCGGCCTCACGTACGCCCTGCTGTGGGAGAGCCTGATCGGCAACTTCGTGCCCGGCGCGCAGACACTGTCGATCCAGCAGTGGGCGCTCGCGGTGACCGAGCGGATCGTGACCGTCGAGCTGCCCACGGCGTCGGTCAGCCTGCGGGTCGCCGTGCCGGCTCTCGTTATCGTCACCGTGCTAGCGAGCTGGTACGCCGGCCGTCGCCTGCGGTCACTGTCGCTTGCCGCGGAGGAGTGACATCGTTCGCAGCCGTGAGGCGGCTCGGTACGGCGTACGCACGCCGCCGCGCGGGACCGATGAGCCACTGTCCGGGAGGTTTCGATGAGCCGACGACCAGATGTGTGGGTCGCCCGTCACGGTGAGACCGAGTGGAGCAAGGCAGGTCGGCACACGGGACTCTCCGACGTCGAGCTGACTCCCGCCGGAGAGGCGGCCGCGGGGGAGATCAGGCAACGATTGCAGGCCCAATGGCATGACCTGGCCCATGACCAGGCCCTTGGCCAGTCGCATGAACAGGCCCATGGCCAGTCAGGTGACCGGTCGTTCGACCGGGTCCTGACCAGCCCGCTGCGGCGGGCGCGTCGGACCGCGGAGCTGGCCGGGTTCGGTGATCTCGCCGAGGTCGACAAGGACTTGGTCGAGTGGAACTACGGCGAGCACGAGGGCCGCCGCACGGTCGACATCCGCCTGACCGTGCCGGACTGGTCGATCTGGAGTCACGGGTCCGCCGAGGGCGAGTCGCTCGAGGACGTCTCAGCGCGCGCGGACCGTGTGATCGCAGGCCTCGTCGCGACCGACGGGCGGGTCCTGGTCTTCTCGCACGGCCACTTCCTGCGCGTGCTCGCCGCCCGTTGGGCCACCCTGGCACCCGAAGCCGGCCAGCACCTGGTGCTCGACACCGCCCGCCTGGGCGTCCTGAGCTGGTACCGCGAGGTCCCGGTGCTGCGGCATTGGAACACCTGACTCCCTGCCGTTCGCGCCCCGCTCCCGCAGCTCGCGCATTCCGCATGGCCCAACCGGCGGGCCCCAGTGATCATGAAGGTTGGCGGTCGCTGCAGCGACCACGAACCTTCATGATCACGGATGCGGCAAGGGTGCGGCGGGTGGTGGGCGGCGGGTGGTG
>Ga0136634_10000239_pt1 | contig 26944 bp, 19 predicted proteins | sample AntDrymUQ8332106_2_FD_104654 | JGI IMG/M metagenome (GOLD analysis project Ga0136634, IMG submission 104654) | Polar desert sand microbial communities from Dry Valleys, Antarctica - metaG UQ833 (21.06) | ecosystem: Environmental > Terrestrial > Soil > Desert | place: Antarctica: Dry Valley... | reverse complement strand
TATAATGACCTTTTACTTGATTTCTATTAACGGAGAATGACTGTGCCCATTTGCCTGGTGAGTTCAGTTTCAAGTTGTTTTAAGTGCTGGTGCGTTTGTATGAGTACCATCTGTTCTTCAGAAGAATGCACCCTTTCAAGATCCTTTTGATTTTCCTCAATCAGTCGTTTGATCTTTCTTAATTTTAAATAGTTTATGGTAGACTTTACTTCTTCCTGGTACAATTCTTCCCTGCTGAAAATTTTTCCTTCAAAATGGTCTTTCCAGTTATTACTTAGCTCGTACGGAAAATCGAGCAAAGACACAACATCTGCGCTTAACTGCAAATCTTCATGATAGAGAAAAGTTTTTTCATTAGGTTCCAATTTTTCATGATACCATGTTTTATAAATTTCGGTTATTCGAACCAGGCCCGGATTATCGATTAAATCTGTGGATTCTTCTAAAATATAATCTGCAACCCGTATATCCTCTTCCCATGGCTTAAGCCCGAATTCAATCAAACATCTTACCAAAGCTCTTTCCTGTAATTCGTCTTTCTGTAGAAGTAGCAAGGTGTCATCTTCATAACCTTTTTTCTGTGTTTGCTCCTGGTAGTACTTTGCTTCATCAAAAGGCAAGCGGAGTTCCTGCTTTGATATTTTTTGGCGAATAAATTTATTAACCAGGGCATTCAAACCTGTCTCCTCTATTTTTAATATTTCCGCGCATCGTCGAATATAATCCTGCTGTTTTGTAAAATCTTCAACCTTATTCAGTTTCGATATTGTTTCAGCGATCTGGTTTACAACCTCAGCTTTTTTATTGGTATCTGCTCCGGCATCGTGCAGTGATACCTCCAGTTGAAACAAAATGAAATCTTTTTTATAAGCCTTGATAAATTCCTGGAATCGTGCGGCCCCTAATTTATGCACATAACTATCCGGATCTTCTTTATCGGGTATTAATACAAGCTTTACATTTAGCCCTTCTTCCAGGGCCATATCCAATCCCCGTAAGGCGGCCTTGACCCCGGCACTATCTCCATCGTAAATAATGGTAAGATTATTCGTATATTTTTTTACCAATCTTAATTGGTCCTGGGTGAGAGAGGTTCCACCCGAGGCGACTACATTTTCAATACCTGCCTGGTATAAAGAAATAACATCTGTATATCCTTCCACTAGAAGACACTCATCATTTTTATCAATAGACTGCCTTGCGAAATAGGATCCATACAGGATTTTACTTTTTACATAAATCTCATTTTCAGGCGTATTAATATACTTCGGCGCTTTATCGTTTTTGCCAATTATTCGTGCCCCGAAACCAAGGATTTTTCCACTATGATTGTGTACCGGAAAAATGATTCGCCCCCGATAATTATCTACGAGTTTTTCATCGCGCATTACTACCAGCCCGCTTTTTTGCAAAAAGTCAGGATTATACTGTGCGTTCAGCGCAGCGCGTGCAAATCCATCACGCTCCTGCAGACAATAACCAAGTTGAAACTTCTTTATTACGTCTTCGCGAAAGCCTCTTTCTTTCAAATAACTTAATCCATTATCCTGGCCTTCTTCAATGTTAAAGAGAGTAGTAGAAAAATATTGCTGGGCAAAATTGTTGATGATGTACAAACTGTCTGATACTTGCTGAATCTGTTTAGTTTCAGGCGTGGTTTCAGTCTCTTCTATATCTACATTATATTTATTGGCCAGCCATCGGAGCGCTTCAACATAAGAATATTTTTCATGATCCATCAGGAAACTAATACTATTCCCACTGCGCCCGCAGCCAAAACATTTATAAATTTCTTTTGTAGGCGACACCGTAAAGGAGGGTGTTTTTTCATTGTGAAAAGGGCAGAGGCCAAGATAATTTATTCCGCGTTTTTTCAACTTTACAAATCCACCCACAATCTCAATGATATCGATGCGGCTAAGTATCTGTTGTATGGTTTGCTGACTAATCATTTAACACGAATTACGCTAATTGCAAATGTGCGCTAATGGTTTGATTTATTTTAGGTCAAAAGAAAAATTAAAAAAAATTCTTTCAAAGACATCATACAAATTAAAGGTCAAAATCTCTCCGAAGGATCTACCGTATAAATACGCATTCGAATGAAGACCAGTAATCGGGAATATTTTTTCTGTGTAATCCCTGATGATTTCATGAAAGTTTCCTAAATTAGATAAGCTCATTCCCTGCAATACCCAGTTCTTTATTTTATCACTAAAAATTTACTCCCATGGTTACTACTGATGTCGCCCAGCTTTCTGGCGAATGCAATGCCTGGAGAGACATATTGCGTTCGCGTCGAAACGAGTTTACCCACCTTAAAGCCAGGTTACAGGAAGTAGCCGGCCGTCAAACTCAGAGAGATGTCCTCCTAGAAGTAGAACATTTATACAACCAGTTCCACATCCAGCTTATTAACATCCACGATTGTAAACAGGCTATCAAGGCTCATGAACGCAAAGTGAGCCTGGAAACTACCTCCCCGGAAGGTCAGGTGACCGATGAGACTCTTGCAGAACATGAAAATTTACACGACGAGTTTCAACATTTAGAACACACATTGCAGGAATTAAACGACGAATTCAATCAGTTTGTAGCAGCAGTTCGTTAAGATATAAAAAATGAATTCTGGAAAGTACAAGAGTGCTTTACCGGACCTATTCTATTTTTTCCTACACTTCTCAATTTTAATTAGAACAAGAAAAATTGTTCACTTTTAAATTTGTTTGCCATGGCAGAATTTGATACCTCACACGTAAAAAATATTGTTTTACTGGGACATGCTGGTTCCGGTAAAACTACATTGGCGGAATGCATGTTATATGAAGCGGGGTTGATCAACCGCCGTGGAAGCGTTGAAGAACGAAATACGATCAGCGATTATCATGATCTTGAACACGAAAGAGGCAACTCCATATTTTCAAAATTATTACACACCAAGTGGCGGGGGTACAAAATTAATATTCTTGATACCCCAGGCTATGATGATTTTGTTGGAGAAGTTGTCTCTGCACTTCGGGTTGCCGATACCGGTATAATGCTTTTAAATGCGGTGATGGGAGTAGAAGTAGGAACTGACATCATTTGGGAATATACTGAACATTTCAAAACGCCTATGATCTTTGCTGCGAATAAGCTTGATGATGACAATGCAGATTTTGATAAAACAGTACGCGATGCAAAAAATCATTTTGGTAATAAAGTTGTCATAGTGCAATACCCGGTACAACAGGGCGCAGGCTTTCATGAGATCATTGATGTATTACGCATGACGATGTACAAGTTCCGTGATACGGGTGGGAAACCTGAAAAATTACCGATACCAGATGCTGAAAAAGAAAAAGCAGAAGCGCTTCATAGGGAACTGGTAGAAGCCGTAGCCAGCAACGATGAAACCTTAATGGAAAAATATTTCGAAAAGGGTGAACTCGATGAAGAAGAAATGAAAGAAGGGATGAAGAAAGCAATGATTAATCATGATTTATTTCCGTTATTCTGTTTGTCTGCTGAACGGAATATGGGAAGTGGGAGGTTGATGGGATTTATAGATGTTGTTTGTCCGAGTGCCAATGAAATGCCGTCGCAAATTACAAGGAATGGTGACAAACTTCCCTGCGACGCTAAAGGGCGAGCCTGTATGTTTATTTTCAAAACAGTGTCAGAGCCGCATGTTGGCGAACTTTCTTTTTTTAAGGTATACTCCGGAATTATTAAAACCGGGATGGAATTGACCAATGAAACAACAGGTGCCTCAGAAAAGCTGAATCAGCTATTTGTAATAGAAGGGAACAAACGGACAAATACAAATGAGTTGGTAGCAGGCGATATTGGGGCAACTTTAAAATTAAAAAATACTCATGTCAATAATACTTTGCATGAACGGGGTAAGAATATCGAATTGCAAACAATTATATTCCCTCCCCCAAATATGACGATGGCAATCGAATCACTGAAAAAAGGGGAGGAGGAACGATTATCCATTGCATTACACCAGTTAAGAGAAGAAGATCCAACTGTAATTATAGAATTTTCACCTGAATTAAAACAAATACTGATCCATTGCCAGGGCGATATGCATCTGGCAGTAATCAAATGGAAAATAGAGCATCTGAATAAAGTTGAAGTCAGATTTACAAAACCCAGAATTCCATATCGGGAAACCATCCGCAGAATGGCGGAATCCAACTACCGTCATAAAAAACAATCCGGTGGTAATGGCCAGTTTGGAGAAGTGTTTATGAGAATAGAACCCTGGTATCAGGATATGCCTGAACCCAAAGGATTAAATGTACGGGGACGGGAACAAATCGACCTGGACTGGGGAGGAAAACTGGTATACTATAACTGCATTGTTGGTGGGGCGATCGACCTGAGATTTTTGCCTTCTGTACTAAAAGGAGTTATGGAAAAAATGCATGAAGGACCATTAACAGGTTCGTATGTACGTGATGTTAGGGTTTGTGTTTACGATGGTAAAATGCATCCTGTAGATTCAAATGATATATCCTTTAAAATAGCAGGTTTGAAAGCCTTTAAGCAGGCCTTCCAGGAGGCAGATCCACAGATACTCGAGCCGATTTATAATGTTGAAGTATCCAGTCCTGAAGATCTCACTGGGTCAGTGATTGGGGATTTGCAAACCCGGAGGGCTATTGTAGAAGGTATGGATGGAGAAGGGCATTTTACCAAGATCAATGCAAAAGTTCCTTTGTCTGAAATGAATGATTATTGTTCATCTCTGCGATCTATTACCCAGGGTCGTGCAAAATTCAAAATGCATTTTCATGAATATGCTCCTGTTCCTTTTGAGATCCAGAAGAAGTTGCAGGAGGATTATAGTAAGATGACGAAAGAGGAAGTGTAGAGGATTTTTGGTTCTTTTAATTGATAAAATCATTATCATAGGAATACACTATCCGGTACTATTCTCTCAAGTGCCATGCCTTAGGTTTTACAAATGCGCGTATACCCGCGTGTGATAAAGTAGTGCCGAAACCAGAATGTTTCCTGCCGCTCCAGGGTAATGCTGCACTAACCCGGTCACAACAATTCCAGTACCCACTTCCTGCATTGATCTGTTTTAAAATTTTCTCTGCTCTTTCCAAATTACTGCTATATACAGAAGCCGTTAATCCATATTCAGTGTCCTGCATCCATTGAATGGCTTCCTCATCATTTTTTACTTTCATGATCCCAATCACCGGTCCAAAGGATTCATCTGACATGATACTCATTTTATGAGTTACATCCACCAGCACGGTTGGCTCAAAAAAATAACCTTTCGAATCGATACGGTGCCCCCCTGTTAAAAGAGAAGCTCCTTTTTGTAACGCATCATGGATTTGATGTGTCAGCAAACCAACTTGTTCTTTTCTTGTAAGCGGACCAAGGTACACACCCTCCTGGGTTGGCAACCCAACCTTCCATGACTTTACTTCTTTTAAGAAATGATCGATGTACTGATCGTAAACATTTTCATGAACATAAATTCTCTCAACAGCGCAGCAGCTTTGGCCATTGTTGTAAAAAGCACCATCGGCGGTTCCGGATGCAACTGAAGCGATATCCGTAATATCGTCGGCCACATACAAAGGATCCTTTCCACCCAATTCACATTGACAGGGCACCATCTTTTGAGCGCATTTCTCGTAAATGAATTTCCCGGTTTTATAGGAACCAGTGAAAAAGTATCCATCAAAAGAAAGTTCCAATAATATTTTTCCTACTTCAGCTCCCCCAACAGCGACTTGAAAAGCCTTTGCCGGTACACCAGATAAAATGAGCAATTTCTCTATTTCCAAACCAGTAAGGGTTGCATATTCGGAAGGTTTATACATCACTGCATTACCCCCAAGAAGAGCAGGCACAAAAACATTTACGCCTACCAGGTAAGGATAATTCCAGGCCGATATGTTACAGATAACGCCTAAGGGTTCATATGAAATTTTTTCTTTAAGATTATTTTCATTGGTCATCCATTCATCAGATAAATATTTTTCAGCGTTATCACAAAGCCATTTAATTCTGGCTACAGCACCGTTTATTTCATTGCGGGATTGCTGCAAAGGCTTTCCAACTTCGGAGGTTAGCGTTGCGGAAAGTTGGTCCCTGTTTTGTTCAAGTAATACAGAAAAAAATTTTAGAACCTCTATCCGTTTCACAAGAGGAATATTTTGCCAATGAGTTTGGGCCGATTGTAACAGCTTGAATTTTCCTCCAAGAGTTATCTGATTGTCCTCCTGGATCTCTGTAATAATTTCTTCTGTGGATGGATTTATTATTTGCATGATTATAATATATTTTTTCTTATAAGTTTAGATTCTTGTTCTCCCGCAGTGATTGCGGGTATGTTATACCACTAATACCTGGTGATATGAATAACAAATCCTGAGATATGACTTACTTTACTGATCCTTCCTATAAGGCTTTTAAATAAATTTGTTTGAAATCCTCTCTACTAACAGGTTTAGGATTATTTGGATGCGCAAAATCGGCTATAGCCAGGTCGGCCAGTGTTTCAATGTGCTCGGACTTAACACCAATAGCATGTAGTTTATGAGGTATGTTAATTTTTGAATTAAGATCGAATAAATATTCCACAACTGCTTTTCCTGTTTCATCTTTTAATCCAAGAGTTCTGGCTATTCGTTTGAATTTATGTTCAAACCCCAAAATATTAAATTCCATTCCATACGGGATATTGACTGCGTTTGCCAGCCCATGGTGAGTATCCAAAAGAGAGGAGAGTGGGTGCGCCAATGAATGTACAACACCGAGTCCTTTTTGAAATGCAACTGCTCCCATCAATGACGCTATAAGCATTTTGCTTTTTGATTGAAGGTCTGGCTTATTCACAGCTTGTTCAAGGGATTCACTAATCAGATGAATTCCTTCCAATGCAATTCCTTCACATAAAGGATGTACTGCTTTTGCAAGATATGCTTCCATATTATGTGTTAAAGCATCCATACCTGTGGCAGCAGTTACAAATGAAGGAAGTTCCATCGTCAGTAGCGGATCGGCAAAAACTATTTTTGCTAATAATTTGGGTGAAAAAAGAATTTTTTTCTGATGAGTTACATCATCCGATATAATAGCGCTTCTTCCTACCTCACTACCTGTCCCTGCCGTAGTCGGAATGGTAATAAAATGCGGTACGTCACCAGTAACATAAACGTCACCCCCAATAAGGTCATCATACTTAAATAGATCTTCCCGGTGATGGATCCGTAATACAATTGCCCTCGCCACGTCCATTGCGGCGCCACCGCCAATGCCGATGATACAATCTTTATGCATGGTATCATACACTTCAGTTCCCTTGTACACATCGGATTTAACAGGGTTTTTATGAATATCATTAAATACATCAGCACATATATTTTTCCTTTGAACATCCTTGATAATGTCCTTAAAAAATGAAAGTTGTACTACTGTATTATCGGTAACAAACAAAGGCGCCGATAAATTATTCTTAACCAGGTAATCACCCAGCTCCTTACTCGACCCAGCACCGAAACGAATGGTGGTTGGAAAATTATATTGGTAAATACTGTCGAAAGGCATAAGTATAATTTCTAGATTGGATGATTCTACACCTCTTTCTTACTTCTTGAAATCCTCTAATTCTCCAAATTTAGGCTACCGTCTTTTAAATCCCGATGACCGGTATTGATTACCGGTTTATGATTTTTAGAAAAGCGACCTCTTTCCCCTTTATTCCCTATTCTCTATTCTCTATTCTATATTCTATATGCTGTATCCTGTCTTCTATATCCTGCCTGCTGTATTTCTATCTTCTGTATTCATTCTACTCTCCCCCTTATATGATCTCAAAATATCTCCTATACTCCCAATCCGTCACTGCTTTGAGGTGTTGTTTCCATTCCCATTCACGGGTATTTACAAAATGGTCTACAAAATGTTCTCCAAATATTTCTTTTGCTATACTTGATTGCTTCATCATTTGAGTAGCTTCATAAAGATTATGCGGCAACGTACCGTTACTATAATCTCTATATCCATTTCCTACGGTGGCAGGTTGGTGTAAGGATATTTTATTCCTGATTCCATAGAGCCCTGCAGCAAGACATGCTGCCATTGCTAAATATGGATTTGCATCTGAACCGATAACCCTTGTTTCCAGCCGGCAAGATTTGCTACTGCTTGAAAGTACCCGCAGCGCCACGGTTCTGTTATCTATTCCCCAGGTTAGGGTGGTAGGCGCCCAAGCTCCTTCGACCAATCGTTTATAACTATTAATAGTAGGCGCAAACATGGGAAGTATAAAAGGCAAACAATGCAGTTGCCCCGCTATATAATTTTTCATCAGTTCACTCATCCTGTATGGATCCTGTTCATTATAAAAAAGATTTTGAGTAGTTCCTTTGTCCCAAAGGCTTTGATGGACATGACCTCCACAGCCAGGTAGGTCCTCGTTTATTTTTGCCATAAAAGTGGCCATAATACCATGCTTATATGCTATTTCTTTTACGGCTGTTTTAAAGAGCACTGCTCTGTCTGCAGCCTCTGGTAAAGTCGAATAAATAATAGCGGCCTCATAAGTACCAGGACCAGTTTCCGTATGCAAACCTTCCAGGGGAACATTAAATTTCTTTAGCTGCTCAAAAATATCCTTAAAATATTCATTCTTTAATGTAGTACGGAGAATAGAATATCCAAACATTCCCGGTGTAAGTAGTGTTAGATTTTTGAAATCTTTATCATGCGCAGTTTGAGGTGTTTCAGCAAAATTGAACCATTCAAACTCCTGCGCAAAAAGGGGAGCATAACCTTCATCCCCTGCCGTAGCCAAAATACTTTTCAATAATTGCCTGGGACATACAGACGGCTCTGCATCTTTCTGTATAATTTCTCCCAAACAAAATGGCAGATCGTCTTCCCATGGTATCTTTCGGAATGTTGACAAATCAAGTTTTGCAGGACAATCAGGATACCCGGAATGCCAACCGGTATATGATACATTATCGTAAGTAACATCAGCTGCATCCCATCCGAATATGACATCACAAAAAGTGGTTCCGTTTTCAATAACCGACAGAAATTTCTCCACTGAAATATATTTCCCGCGCAATATTCCATCAATATCGGTAAATGCAATCTTGACCTTACCGGCAGAATGCGATTTAACGTATTGAATGATTTCAGTGTTTGTCATTACAGAGGCGTTATTATTATATAAATTAATGATTATTGATCATAGTGCGGTTCTTGAAAAATTTAAATATCCCAAAAGATATGGCCATCAGCAGAATATAAATCACTGCAAGTTTCGTATTATAAATAGTCATCGCAACGAAGGAAACAATAGCAATGAGCAATGCTATTACAGGAAACCATGGATAAAAGGGAACTTTAAAAGGACGTTCCATGTCGGGCTCGGTTTTTCGGAGCTTTAATAAGGCGATCATCGAAATAATGTATAAAGTCAATGCTCCGAATACTGCTATCGTGATGATTTCTGCTGTTTTCCCGGTAAGCAAAGCAACTATTCCAATGATCATATTCACCACCAAGGCATAGGAAGGTGTTCGAAACCGTGTATGAATACTTCCTAAAAAACCAGGTGCAAATTTCACTCTGCCAAACTCAAAAGTTGACCTTCCTGCAGCCAGGATAATACCGTGAAATGAAGCAATCAATCCAAACAATCCTATCGTAATAAGCAGGTGATATAACCAATTATTTGTTCCTACAATATTTGATAGGGCTAATGGGAGAGGAGAGTCTGAAACCGTTCCATCAGGTTTGTATACGATGGCTTCCCAGCCAGCAACTCCAATGGAACTTGTGAAGGTGAGCAGGCACAAAACAACTAGGGTAAGAATAGCAGAACCGAATCCAAAAAGAATTGTTCGCTGAGGTCGAATGGTTTCTTCAGCAACATTTGCCACCCCTTCGATTGCCAGAAAAAACCATATTGCAAAGGGTATAGAAGCAAAAACTCCCTGCCAACTATTTGGAAAGGCATTCTTATATAAATTACTGACTTCAAAATGTGGTAATGTGACACCAGCGAATAAAAGCAATTCTCCAACCGCGAGAATGGTGATGATCAATTCAAAACGGGCCGCAGCTTTTACACCATAAACGTTCAATGCAGTAAACAAAAAATATGCGAAAATAGCAATTGCAAGGATTGGTATTTCAGGGAAAAATAAATTGAAATAAGCCCCGATGGCATAAGCAATGGCAGGAGGAGCAAAAATAAATTCAACATTCTGAGCCATGCCCGCCACAAAACCTGTGTCCCTTCCCATGGCGCGTGTTGCATAGTCAAAAGCGCCCCCTGCCTTTGGAATGGCACATGCCAGCTCTGCATAGCTAAAAGTGAAAGTAACGTAGAGAATTATAATAAAAAAAGTTGCTATGCCTAACCCGAATGTACCGCCTTTTTCAAGACCGAGATTCCAGCCAAAGTACATTCCGGAAATTACATATCCCACTCCAAGCCCCCATAACATAAGGGGGCTAAGTGATCGTTTAAGTTCAATAGGAGATGATGACAAAAAAAAAATTATACACGAATATCCTTAATATATTTTCATATCAGGCAGTTACTTCAAGCCCTATGTATAGGGAAGAAAAGAATTGAAAAAAATAATAAGTAATAAGCGGGTGTGTAAAGCAATAACCAGGGGGCTAAGTACAGAGTTAGTAACTAAATGGGTTGTGCAAATTTCAAATGATATCCATTGATATCCTTGATTACGTATTGTCGTGCTCCCCAGGGCCTATCGGATAAAGTTTCTACAATTTCTGCTCCTTTATTTACGTGATCATTAAAAAGATTGTTGACATCTGCAACCCAAATAAAAATTTCAGGATGAATTTTATTTTCATTGAAAAGATGGATCAGGTCAGGATTTAATGTAAAGTATATTTCGGCAGTTCCCGATTTAACACCCGCATAAACTGTAGGATCACCATATTTAAAATCAGGCAGAAAACCAAGAATATCTGTATAATAGGAAATTGATTTTTCAATATTATCTGTGCCGATTACCGGTACCGAACTATGAATTGGAGATGTTGTATCAATCATATAAGGAAAGAGAAAAGGAGATTGGTATGATCCAAGTTATGATGAATCCATTCAAAACAAATGCAACAGCAAGTTATACGACTTTATAAAACGTACTAACCCTTATTCGTGGATAGCTTTCTCATCCAGCTTATCTTCAAGTTCCCTGATCTCATGCTCAGAAAAAGCTGATAAGTTCTTAGTGCCAATCGCAATATTTCTCAATTTGAAAATCTGGTCTTCAGTTAATACGAGCAAAAAATTGTACAGATAGCGATAGTTTGTTCCGGTTTGAATGCTTGTTTCTGTTGTCATATAAAGAAGATAGACCGCTAAGTAATGGAAAAAATCAATCCTTCAATATTAAGTTTTTTCAAGTCCACCTTGATTCTGCTAACAACCGATGGTTGCATATATTTTCAAATTCTTAGAAATTAAGCCATTGATATGATTTCCAATCAAAATCAGGGTTATATCCTGAACTCGTACACTCTGTGTAATCCAAATGTGATTAATAGCGTGGATAAGTTGTGAAGAAAAGTGAGGAATTAGATGGGAAATATGTTTACCTATTTCCATGTCGTGTAAAGACTAATTAATTTTATTATATCGAAAGTTTTTGGGAGTATTCAGGAACTTTTTTGATTTCACGGAATATGGCTTCTTTCAGCATCAAATCTTTATTATCAGTTGCAATATTATTGAGAATTAAATTGCCATCTGTAGTTGCAATGGAAAGTTCATCCCCAAATTCTTTAATTATCTCGTTTTCATTAAATAGAATAAAAAAGAAAAAAGGTTTTTCAGTAAAGCTGGGTATTACTTCTGCAGAAAAGATTTTATCGAAGAAATTGAATTGTATAATAGTATCCTTAATCACTTTTCCAATTGTTTTCACAAATTTAAAAGCGAATCCAGTTCAGCAATTCTTAATAAGTTTCTCTTAAATGAATTAAACTAGGTTCGGTAAGTAGATTCTCTTAAAGAATCAGAAAATCAGGGAAAATTCAGTCTATGAGTGGCGCTAGTAGATGAAAATTATAGCCGGCATCCAAAGTATCCAGGAGCTTGTATTAAAGAGAAATTCAAAAAATGAATAAAGTTGGTGTAAATAAATAAATATAGTTACACTGCTTCAGCTATAGTCAGTTCAAATTTACTTTCAAAATATCTGGAGAGTGCATTTTCAAGTGGAGGTAGGATAATTCCCTTTTCACTTTTTAATACACTATATATGGGTCGCGGAGCTTTGAGATTCATTAATTGTAAAGATCGGGGCTTAAGAAATTTTTTATCATATCCGCTTATTCTCGCTACTTCATAAGCCATATCGGCCCACGTAATTTCTCCATCATTCGTGACATGCCAAATTTCTTTTTCGTCATCAATTAAAAGATCTAAAGAAGAGTTTACAAGATCAGGAATATAAGAAGGGGAGATGTATACATCATTCAACACGTGGCAATTTTGTGCCTTTACTAAAGAGTTTACTACATGGTTAACAAAATTGTATTGGTCCCAGGGGCCAAAAAAGGCACTGGTTCTAATTATGAGGGAAGTTTTATCCGCGATCAAAACCCGACTTTCACTTTCCGCTTTGCTTTTCCCATAAATATTTATTGGCCGCGGCTCATCACTTTCCACATACGCATTATCTTTTGTGCCATCAAAAACAAGGTCTGAGGAAAATGTCAAAAATTTGATGCCATGTTTATAACATGCTAATGCTAAAAATTCGGGACCTGCCGCATTTTCATCAAAGCATTTTTGGATATCGGTTTCGGCATCGTCAACTCGAACATATCCTGCTGCGTTAATGATAGCCCACGGTTTATAAATGTTGATAGCTTTTTCAATCTCCTGCTCATTACATATATTCACATCCTGCCGGCTTAATAAACGATAGCATATACCTCTATCTTCACAGATTCGCCCAAATGCTTTCCCTAGAGTTCCATTTTTTCCAATAATAAGAATGGGGGTAACCGATCCTTTGGAAAATATGGGAATACTTTCTGCAAACTCATTTTCATACAATAATCTGATATCCCGATGCCACCAACCTTTTTCAATTAATAGTGGATGATTTTGTAAATCAGAAGCGGTTACAGCCTTAATATAGGATGCGAGTGCAGTAGGACGTGGCGCTCCCGAAAGTATCGAAAACACACCTGGTTCATAATTCCCTTTAGGTTGAGTTAGCAATTTATTCCACCCAAATGCTCCAAATAAGGACCAGGCGGTTACTGATTTAATTGGAATTCCTTCCTGCGCCAGCGAACAACACGTTTCATATTTTTCCTGGAACCAACGTAATTGTTCTTCTCTTGTGCAATGAAGGTGCACCTCGGTTATTGCTATTGGAAGCTTATAACGCTCCCAGGCTTCTCTTAATAGTTCTTCAAGGCCATAAGGTTGGCCATGTGCCACACGCACCGCTTCAACATCCGCATACAGGTGTTTTTTATTTCCACCATAACTATGTGGTGGATACTTTTTGTAATTTTCATCCAGATATCGCTCAGAGGTGATATAATGATTAAAGCCCATAATATCGGGTGGACATGGGTTCCGTGAAAAGAAAAGAAGCTCATCTTCAGTGATGCCTGTGTCAATAAAATTTTTCCATAAAGGATGACCCGGTATCACTTTTCCACACAAGAAATCAAATGTGAGCCATCGTCTATGATTTTCGAAACTTGCCTGGTATTTTAATAATGGGGTACTATACGTTTTACCAAGATCTTCAGTTTGAATAAGCTTTGCATTTGGGTTGACAGAACGAATAGCTTTCATAGATAATACCACTCCTTTAAGCTGGTTCAGCAACATCTTTGCAAAACTCCTATCTTTCTTATGATGAGGATACCACAACCCATACAACCCACTAAAGCGTGCCGTTGTCAATGGTTCATTGATGGGAGTATAACTCTCTATAAATGGAAACTTCGTAGCAACTTTCAAGGCATAAGCCTGTAAACAATCAGCAAAATTATCATTGATCAGGCTTGTAAAATCAGGGCCGCTTCCATGATGAATTAAACCTACAATTGGAGTTATATTATGATCCTTTAATTCGGATAATTTATATTCCGCCCACGACCAATCAATATCGATGTTTTGTATTGGTTCATGCCGTTCCCATAATACAGGAAACCGCATAGCTTTGATACCCAATTCAGCAATTAGCTTAATATCATCTTGACGATGATAACAGCCTGCATATTCCAATTGGTCAAAATAAGTATTTTTTACTCTATTAATCGTACACTCAATACCGCCCCAGATTTCAGGACTGCAATAAGGGGATCTTGTGTCCATTCATTTGTGTTTCTGGATGATTTTGCATTATCTTTTTGAAAAGAGTTAATGATTGAGCTACTACCTGGTCCATGTTATAATATTTATACGTCGCTAGCCTTCCAACAAAATGAGTATTGGTCATTGTATTAGCAAGTTGCTGATATTTTTTATATAATTCTGCATTTTCAGGTCTTGGAACGGGGTAGTATGGATCGCCTTCGGCTTTAGGATATTCATAAACGATACTGGTTTTATGATGTTTCTGCCCGGTCAGATATTTAAAATCAGTGATACGGGTGTAGGCCTGTTCATTAGGATAATTTACCGTTCCTGTGGGTTGATAAAATTCCGCATCAACGGTTTCAAATTTAAATTCTATTGATCTATAAGGAAGCTTTCCATAACAGTAGTTAAAGTAACTGTCAATAGGTCCGGTATAAATCATCGTTTTGTAAGGTATTACGTCAATGATTTCTTTGTAATCGGTATTGAGCATGATCTTAATATTGGGGTGCGACAACATGCCCTGGAACATTCTGCTATATCCGTACAAGGGCATGGCCTGGTATGTATCTGTGAAATATCTGTCATCTTTATTAGTTCGTGTAGGTACACGGGCGGTTACAGATGCATCCAATTCGGAAGGATCCAGGTCCCACATTTTCCGGGTGTATCCACGGAAGAATTTTTCATATAATTCACGGCCTACTTTCCCTACCACAACATCTTCCGAGGTTTTTACCCGTGCAATATTTTCAGCACGTGAATTAAAAAAAGCATCTACTTCATCTGAAGAAAGATTCAAACCATATAATTTATTAATAGTATTTTGATTAATGGGAATCGGTACCAATTGCCCGTCCACACTTCCCAGCACCCTGTGTTCGTAAGGACGCCAGGGAGTAAATTGTCCCAGGTAATCAAAAACTTCTCTTGAATTTGTATGAAAAATATGTGGCCCATACTTATGAATTAATATGCCTTCTTTATTATAATAATCATAAGCATTTCCGCCTATATGATTTCGCTGATCAATGATCAGAACTTTTTTCCCTGCTTTGGAGGCTAATCGTTCGGCCAGAACGCTACCAGCAAAACCTGCTCCTACAATTAAATAATCAAACATACGCCTGCTCCTTTGTTTTTTGGTTAGTAATGTGTTTCTCGTTGTACGTGGCGATGATGTGATGCAACATCTTCTTCCAGGTATTGTCCCAGGAATTGTCTGCAAGAAAAGCATCAACTTCTTCAAGCCATTTCGATTTGTCTGCCTGGCTTAACTCTGACTGAATACAGGTAATAAATTCCTCCGGGGTATCTGCTATACTAACCAGTTTGTTGATTCCATAGGGATTCACAACATCTGTAATAGAAGTTGAGATTACTGGTTTACCAGCACTGAGATATTCTGGGGTTTTTGTTGGACTAATAAATTGAGTGGATTCATTTAATGCAAAGGGGATAATAGCAATGTCCCAGCCGGAAAGATAAGCTGGAAGCTCAGAATACGTTTTTCCACCTAAGTAATGAATATTATTAGGACGAGGTAAACTTTCAGGATCGATCTTTACAACCGGTCCAATCATTACAAAATGCCACTCCGGTTTTTGTTCTGCGATCTTTGCAACCAGATCAATATTCATTCTCTCATCAATAACACCAAAAAAACCGATCCTTGGATGAGGAATATGATACTGATCTGATGGATCAACACTGATCTGGCGTGCTAATGAGAAATGTTCTTTTTCAATACTGCTTGGAAAAGCATGAATATTAGAATGCTTGCTTTTTTTAACTTCATATAAGCTATGGCCTCCAGTGAAAATCAAGTCAGCTTTCAGAAACATTTCAACTTCACGTAATTTTAATTCCGGAGGTGCGAATTTAAAAGCTGATAATTCATCCATGCAATCATAAACGATTAATTCAGGATCAAAATGATCACTGATTGATAAAGCCATTGGAGTATAATACCAGAATAAGTAACTATCAATCTGCATATTCCGGAACAACTTGTTCAATAAATCTTTTTGCGCGTTTATTTTTTCTATTTCGGAAAGTTGATTGTTTAAATAGGGTACGATAATCCAAACATTTTCTTCACTCAACGCAACTTGAAGATTGTTGGACTTGTCATGAGAAATAGGTTCTTCAACAAAAAAAACACGGAAATGTTTTGCAAATCTGCTTAATAAATGCTGCGGTCTTTGGTAGACAAAATTCCATCGTAAATGAGAAAAACAAACTAGATCTTTTGTAACGGGATTTGTGGGAGTTGTATATAGTTTATTCATGCATCACTAAATGCTAAATATATGCCATCGTTAAAATGCAAACCTAGCGCGAAATTCATAATCCAAAGGAATGTTAATGCGTGGAAAATACTCCTCAAATCAGGAAGTGTAGAAAGAAAAAAAATAATGTTTACATTTTAGAAGTTATTCTTAAACGTTTAATTGCTTAGAATTAATGGATACCGGGAGATTTTTTAGGTAAGATATTAAATAAGGCAACACAATATCTAATTCAAGATAGTGACACTGTATGTGTTTAGGCAAGAGATCAAAATCGGTTATTAATTGCCGACATGATTTTGACCCACAATGGCAATCCAGGGTCCAATGCCTCTCAAGCATGGAGGTTGAATAATCCCAGGTTATTTCCTCACCCTTACATATAGGTCGCAAAGTGTTGAATTCTATTTTGCTATTGATTCCACAATTTGGATTACAGGAATGATTTATATAAATAAAAGGATCATCAGGAATGATGTATTTATCGATACCAATCTGAAGGCAATACGATTCTTTTTCACCTAATTCAATGCTATCAATAAACTTTACTTTCTTTCCTGTAATTTTAAATAAGGGGAAATCTTCTGATATATTTTCTGTAGCAAAGAGACCTTTCCCGAATCTGGAAGTCTGTACTGATGTTATGTTTGCAACCGATTTACCCATATTTATTATTTCATTAATAATTTTCAATTGGAAAATTTAGATTTATGGGTATAGAATAATTAAAATCATTTAAATTTTATTTACATGAAGAGAAGATTTTATTTTAAAGGTTGACTTCATATACTTCAGTCAGTCTTTTTTCCTGCAAGCATTTTAGAAGGAAGTTTTTGGACTTTTGCTTTAGAAGTATTACTTCACTTATGGTAATGAAAGTTGATCAGAGACTTCCGTTAATTTTCAATGAGTATTTATTTCCTCATTACTTATAAGTCCGGATCTGAAAATGTATCTCCCTGTTTTGGGTCTCCGGTTTGATAGCCTTTTTTAAACCAATACATTCTTTGTTCGGAAGTGCCATGAGTAAATGCGTCAGGTACGACATGGCCTTGCGATTGTTTTTGTAAGTTATCATCTCCTATTGCATTCGCCGCATTGAGTGCTTCTTCTATATCCTGAGGTTGAATAACACTTTTCATTTTTTGATTATGGTGGGCCCAAACGCCTGCCAGAAAATCAGCCTGTAATTCTAACTTTACGGAAAGCTGGTTGTATTCTTTTTCACTTACTTGCTGACGTGCTTTCGCCATTTTTTCAGTAGTTCCCATTAAGTATTGGATATGATGGCCTACTTCATGGGCAATCACATAGGCCATCGCAAATTCCCCACTCACGTTAAACCTGTTCTTCAATTCCTGGTAGAAGGAAAGATCGACGAAGACTTGCTGATCTGCAGGGCAATAAAATGGTCCGGAAGCCTTGCTGGCATATCCGCAGCCTGATTCAGTACCCCCCCGGTACAAAACCAATCTTGGATCCTGGTATTCGTTTTGGCCTAATAAAGTATTCCATACATCTTCGGTATCAGCAAAAACTACCTTAACAAATCCGGCAAGTTCCTCCTCCGCAGCTTGTTGTTCAGTATTCATTTCTGGCGACCCACCGCCTGGCAATTGCTGCGGTAACTGGGATGCATCTCCACCTCCCAGAAAAAAATTAATTAATAAAGCGATTACCCCGATAATGCCACCGCCAACTGCCAGGCCGCCACCTGACATGCCACGGCGATCATCAACGTTTGAGCTTTCGCGCCTGCCTTTCCATAACATAATAGTAAGTTTTGTAAGAAACAATCAATTATAATGCCTTAAGTATTCCAGGTATAAATTTAATAACGCCCATCGGAAAAACTACCAGTTTGGTATATTTTTAATTTAAAAAAGCTCTCGATAGGATCGTAAAATATATTGTTCAAAAGTTCCTGCACAAAGAATTTAGGAAAATTTATTTTTAATTTGATCCAGGAACCCACCCTTTTTTTTAGATTTTTTTTCTTCGCCTATTAAAAATCCATAAGGCTGAAGAGATGGTATGTGATCACAAATGATCTTTAAAATACCTAGTAACGGAATGGCGAGTATCATTCCAGGTATGCCCCATACCAATTCACCGACAATAATCACAAGAATGGTAAAAAGTGGATTAATATTTACTTCAGAACCTACTACTAAAGGTTCGAGAATATAGGTTTGAAGAAACTGCACTACAACATAAGTGATCAGAATGCCAGTGATCATACCACTCCCACCGCCTTGCGTAACGGCCATTAAAATTGTTAGTAAAGTACCCGTCAGATTACCCACAAAGGGAATGATCTCAAGAAGTCCGCAAAGTATTGCAAAGAGAATAGCATTCTTAACTCCTGCAATCGAAAATCCAATTCCATACATGATCCATAATACAACAATCATCATTCCCAAGCCTGAAAGATATTTCATTCCAACCTTAGAAGCCTCGCGTATTATTGTTTCTGCCTCCTGTTTTTTATCAGGAGTAACTAATTTTAAAATAAACTTTTTTAAGTGAGCGCGGTAGAATAAAAAAAGAAAAATGTAAATTAATACAATCAAGGTATTTGTAAGAATTCCCATTAAGCCACCAATGAAACCAGTTACCAAACTACTTATGCCACCTGAATCCGATGATTGTTGCTTCTTGAGAATCTCCTGTTGTTTTTCGGGTGAAATTCCAAAAGTATTGCTCAAACCGGAGCGAAGCTTGGTGATGGCTTCAGTGATACGTTGCTCCATCTGGGTTATATCGCTTGACAGATCTGAAATTTGCCAGGCAAGCAACGCAACTATACCAGCAAAAAACGACAATAATATTAGTAAACATACAATCGCGGCAATGGCCCTATTCAATCCCTTACTTTCCATTCGACGACAAAGCGGTAAAAACAACATAGCTAATATTGCTGCAAAAGCAATAGGGATTAAAAAAGGGCTTGCAAAAAAAAGCCCGCAGAAGACTAAAAAAAACAAAAATAAAACGCGAACGGTTTTTAACAATAAAGGAGTGGGGGTAGAAATCATGGTATAAGATGCAAAAAAACTATGCCATGTAATAGGAGGTTTTAATTTTATTAAGAAATGAATCGTATTGAAATTTAAAAGGCTCTTTACGCAGCTTCTACATCTGATGGTAGTGAATGGGAGTGGATGGCATGATTAAGCTTTTAATATTGCACACTTGAACTTAATTATTTAGCGTAACTTATAACAATTACAAAGAATTTACACTTAAGCAACTCCACAATTTTCAGATTCTATGGAAATTCGTTCCAATACAAGTACGTATAATAATGAAAACCGAACAATCAAAACCAAAGGTACTTTCCGCTAATCTCTTTCCAGTAGTAGGTATTGGGGCTTCAGCAGGTGGGCTTGATGCATTTAAAAGACTCCTTAAAGCAATTCCCGAAAATTCAGGAATGGCTTTTGTCCTCGTCCAACATCTGGACCCCAACCATGAAAGCGTATTACCTGAATTGTTGCAAAAAGTGACTAATATTCCAGTACTGGTAATTTCAGATGATATTAAGGTTGCCCCTGATCACATATACATCATTCCCAGCAACAAAATGCTGGTGGCCAACGATGGCATTTTACAACTCAGTCCCCGTCCTTCAAAAAACAAAACCGAGCGCAATCTCCCCATTGATTTATTTTTCACGTCCTTGGCGGAGGTTCATCAAAGCCATGCTATAGGAGTTATATTATCTGGCACAGGCAGCGACGGAACTCAAGGATTAAAGGTTATTAAGGAACATGGGGGCTTCACTTTTGCTCAAGACGAATTGTCTGCAGCTTATGATGGCATGCCTCATAGCGCTGTGCTGGCTGATGTGGTTGATTTTATTCTACCCCCAGAAGAAATTACAAAAAAACTATTAGATATCATCCCGGGAATTAATAAAAGTGATGAAGATCTTCTGAACATGCCCCAGCAGGATGAGAATGTGCTGAAGAAAATTCTATCGTTGTTGCGAATTCGAAAAGGGACTGATTTTACCTATTACAAACAGACTACAATCAAAAGAAGAATCATGCGCAGAGTCGCATTGAATAAAATCGAGGACCCTGCAAGCTATCTTACATTATTAAGAGAAAATAAAACAGAACAGGATGTTTTATACCAGGATTTATTAATACCCGTTACTTCGTTTTTCCGGGACAAAAAAGTTTTTGATTCTTTATGCGAATCGGTATTTCCTAGCATATTGAAAAACAAAGCAGCAAATTCACCCTTTCGGGTTTGGGTGGCGGGGTGCAGCACGGGCCAGGAAGCCTATACTATTGCTATTTGTGTGAAAGAATTTTTAGACGAAAGTGGTTCTGAAAGGGGGGGAGGAGTGCAGATATTCGCAACCGATGTGAGTGAACCGGCCATCGTTAAAGCCCGTGCGGGAATCTATGCAAAAAATGAACTGGATGGATTAACACCGCACCGTCTTCAGAATTATTTTACTAAAATTGATAACAGTTACCAGGTAAATAAACAGATAAGGGAGATGTGTGTATTTGCTGCTCATAATTTTTTGAAAGACCCCCCTTTCGGCAAAGTTGACTTAGTTACTTGTCGTAATGTGCTTATTTATTTGGAGCCTTTTTTGCAAAAAAAAGCGCTTACTACATTTCATTATGCATTAAATGAAAAAGGATTTTTGTTACTCGGTAAATCGGAAACGATAGCCCCGGTTGCTGACCTTTTTGCCAATGCAGGAAATACTGATAAATTATTCAGCCGAAAAAATGTGCCCGGCAGATTTATGCTTACCAGAACCCAGCCTACCGAACAAGGTTTCCAGGAAGTAGATGTAAGCGTTCCCAGTGAAAACGTTCGTACAGACTTTCAAAAAACGGCCGATGATATCATCCTTAGCAGGTATACTCCTGCTGGGGTGGTTGTTAATGAAGCCATGGAAATAGTGCATTTCAGAGGCAAAACTGCTAACTTTTTAGAACAGTTGGCAGGCAAACCCAGTCATAACTTATTACAACTGGCCAAGAGCGGCTTGGCTTTTGAGTTACGAAACATTTTGCACAAAGTAAAAAAAGAGAAAGTCTTAGTTATCAAAAAAAATATTTCTCTTCAATTGAATTCGAGCCAACGATTGGTTACCATTGAAGCCATGCCTCTGCCAAATAATGTTGAGCCCCATTATTTAATTCTTTTTCACGAGATAGAACCTTCAGAGACCGGGCCTTTAACTTCTGTAAAAAATGCTAAAACCAAAAAGGAGAATAAAGACTCGCTGATTGAAGAACTTGAGCGGGAGATCGTGCAAATCCGTGAAGATATGCGCAGCATTACAGAAGACCAGGAAGCAGTGAATGAAGAATTGCAAAGCGCCAATGAAGAATTGCTTAGTAGCAGCGAAGAAACGCAGAGCCTGAATGAAGAACTGGAAAGTAGCAAAGAAGAACTTCAAAGCACGAATGAAGAATTGACAGTCTTAAACCAGGAAATGAACGGATTGACCGAACAGATTACCGAAGCCCGCAATTATGCTGAATCGATTATTGCCAACATCAGGAACCCGTTATTGGTGCTGGATAAAACCCTCAGAATTAAATCCGCTAACCGGGCCTTCTATAAAAAATTCCAGGTAGATGAGGCTGAAACTGAAGGGAGGTTAATTTACCAGATAGATAAAAATGGCTGGGATATTGAAGCCTTGAGGACTTTATTTGAACAAATTTTGCCTGATCAACTAAAAATTTCAGATTACGAAGTACGCCATGTATTTCCGTCAATCGGTGAACGCATCTTGCTTTTAGATGTACAGGAGATAAAAAGACAAGATGTTGAAAAATTAACTTTGCTCGTTTTTGAGGATGTGACAGAAGAGCGAAAACTAGCACTGGAATTAACTCTAAAAGAAAAACAGGCTTTCGAGGAGCAGCTTAAGAGTGAGAAAATGGCCTTGAAAAAAATAGAAGAAAGCAATAAAAAATACTACATGATTCTTATGCAGTCTCCATTTGCCTTCTCCATTATGAAAGGAAAAGATATGGTGATTACCATGGCCAATGATAGCATCAAAGAATTTTGGGGAAAAGGCACCCAGGTAGAAGGAAAAACGATGCTCCAGGTTTTACCGGAGCTTAAAGATCAACCCTTTCCTAAGATGATTGCAGAAGTGTTTACAACGGGTCTGCCCGTTTACGCTAATGAAATGCTTGCGCAGTTAAATCGCAACGGCAAAATGGAAGACAGGTATTTTAATGTCGTTTACCAGCCTCATCTCGAAGCAGATGAAAGTATTTCAGGTGTCATCACCATTGCTCATGAAGTCACCACTCAGGTTATCGTCAGGAAAAGAATGGAAGCCCAGGCCACAATGGTCCGAAATCTCCTGATGAATGCTCCTGGATTTGTGTGCACTTTGAGTGGCCCCGATCATGTATATGAAGTGGTCAATGAACGCTACCAGCAATTGTTTGGTAAGCGAAAAATACAAGGCAAACCAATCCTTGAGGCGCATCCCGAATTGGAAGGGCAAGGATTTGATAAACTGCTAGACACTGTTTACAATACCGGCGAACCTTACGTGGGGATTGATATTCCAATTACATTAGCACGAGATGAGAATTTAGAACCTGAAATAGGATATTTCAATTTTAGTTATCAGCCAATGTATGATGAGGCTAATAAAATTTATTCAATTTTAGTTTTTGGATATGAAGTAACGGATCAGGTAATTGCCCAAAACAGAAATCTGGAGAACGAACAGATCCATGCAAAAGAACTGGAAGAAAAAGTTCAACAGCGAACCTTTGAACTTTCCTACGCGAATGAAGAACTTATAAAAAAGAACAAAGAGCTTGAATCTTTTACCTATTTATCGAGCCACGATTTACAGGAGCCCTTACGAAAGATACAATCTTACTCTTCCCGTATCCTCGAAAAAGAACAAGCATTATTATCGGATAAAGGAAAAGAACATTTTCACCGAATTCAGGATGCAGCGGGCCGAATGCAAACACTTCTTGAAGATTTACTGGCGTATTCTCATACCACTATTACTGAAAGAAAATTTGAATTAACCGATCTTACCAAAATCGTACAAGACGTAGAAAAAGACTTAACAGAAACTATTCAGGAAAAAAATGCTTCCATAGAAGTTAGCGAGCTTGGCAAACATAACATTAACCCTTCCCAGTTCAGGCAAGTCATGCATAACCTCATTGGAAATGCGCTCAAATTTTCAAAACCGGGTGTACCTCCTATAGTAACAATAAAAAGTAAAATTGCTCAAGGAACTGAAATACAACAGGAGCATTCTAAAAAATTGAAATGTTTTGAGGGGAGAATCCCGAGCCAGATAAAGTACTGTCATATTTCGGTGGCAGATAACGGCATTGGCTTTGATCCTCAGTATAAGGACAAAGTATTCGAAATTTTCAAACGTTTGCATGGCAAAGAGGTCTACACAGGTACAGGAATCGGGCTTGCCATTGTAAAAAAAATCATTGAAAATCATAATGGCCTGATCTGTGCAACAGGTGAGGTTAACAAAGGAGCTACATTTGATATTTATATCCCTGAAGAATGAAACAAATAACAATGATAAATAAGTATCCAAAATTCATTGTGGTGATCGGCACCTCGGCGGGCGGATTAAATGCATTGATGGAAATGGTGCAATCCCTGAAAAAGGGATTGGATGTAGCCTATTGCATCGTTTTACATTTATCCCGTAAGGGAATTGGTGATTTTGTAGTCCACCGCCTGGAGCAAATTACCTCTTTGCGTTGCATGCTTGTAACGCATGGTGCTCCCATAAAAAAAGATCATGTTTATATCGCCCGACCCAACCAACACTTGCTTGTAAAAGATAATAAGTTCATCTTAGGTGCGGGGCCGGAAGAAAATCGGTATAGGCCCTCTATAGATGTTTTGTTTCGATCTGCGGCGGTGGCATATAGTTCGCATGCAATCGGCATCATTTTAAGCGGTTTGCTCGATGATGGCACGTCGGGAATGTGGGCTCTTAAAAGGAGCGGGGCCTCTTGTATTGTACAGGATCCAAATCAGGCCGAATATCCGGATATGCCACTTTCAGTAATAAACAATATGGAGGTTGATCACGTAGTGACATTAGAAGAAATGGGTCCATTGATCGCTGAATTGATAAAACTAAAAAAAGGAAAAAAGAAACCAGTACCAAAGGATGTAATCGCAGAATCAATGATTGCCCAACAAACAGCAGTAGGCATAGAAGATGTACGAAAACTGGACGTTGTGCAAAGTTTATTTGCATGTCCTGATTGCGGTGGTGGTCTTTGGGAAGCAAAAAATGATATTATCAAACGCTACCGGTGCCATATAGGGCATGCGTATACCGAAAAAGATTTAATCATAAAACAAGCAGAAACTGCAACCACAACTTTATGGGTGTCACTTCGAATGATGGAAGAGCGTAAGCATCTTTTAAAAAAAATGGAAGTAGAATATGTTAAAAAGGGTTATAAATCCTTATCATCTGGCAACGTTGAAAAACAAGATGAAATGCAACGGCATATTGTTACTTTAAAAAAGATATTGGCCGATTTGCAAAATCATGATACAACCTAACCCACAAATACAATCGTACCAGTCAAAACTTAGGCATAACAAAGGTTTCCTAACGCAATCCAATTTGAAATGCGGGGATGTTAATCAGGGTCTCCCCGATAATTCTTGATAAATCCATTTTCAGCTATACTGAAGATGGATTTTTATTTTGTTGTTATCGAGGAAGTGATGGGTTTTATTTCAAATAGTAATTTTTCAGGGCAGTGGAACAATAAGGGGCCGTCAGTTGCCGGCAACTGAGAGAAAAAAAGGAAAGATTTTATCAGGCTCGCTGTCGTTTTTGTTTTTCTTCTATGCGCTTGCTAATGATGGAAGCATTTGCTGTGAGCATTCCAAAAAATATCCAGGCTATTTCAGTGACTTGTGTTTTGGCTTTTACTTTACTAAGCAAGTAGTGGTTTTTTTCATTACCAAAACTTCCTTCCAACACTGTTGCCCTGATGATGCTTAACACAGAACGCATCGCCTGTTTTTGTTCAATTAGTTTACCTTCCTTTCCTTTGGCAGTAAAGCTGGTTGCAATACCCATTTTTGTACAATAAGATCTGTTTTTATTGGTAGCATAGATCCCATCAGCTCCTAATTGAGAGAGCTTGCCAAAATGCTTTCGATGGAAGGCCACAGATTGTCTTAGCCTGGTGCTTTCATTAAAGGCTTCATAGCTTAAGTGTTCTATAAAGCTGATCCCATCCACCTGGACCTTGTGCACCTTTGGGCCGAACTCCACCGGCTTTATTTCTTTGCCTCTAACAATAGGCCGCAGGTACGGTTTATTGACTGATACAATACGCCCCTTTACATTTTCTTTGTTACCATACAACAACTCATGCTGTTGCTCATAGATCGTTTGCAATGTCTTAAGCAGTTTTTGTTCGGTGCGGCTGTATTTATACTGATACTTTTTTTGAAGCAACTCCAGGCACCCTGTTAACCGGAAGAAAAATTTGAGCAGTTGTTTGCGGAGTCTTTTGTCCTTTCGTTTGCTCTTTTTTCTACTTTTCTGATAAGTGAGATATGCCTTCTTATGCTTTATGTAATTGCTTCGGCTGCGACGCAGTTTCAGAGCTTGTCGTTTCTGTTCAAGCAAGCCATGAAGCTTTACAATGCCTTCCCACAATAGCTTTGCATCTGTAGGATACCGAACAGAACTCTCATACACCGTTGCATCCATCATTGTTACATGCGTTTGCTGCATCAATGGCTTCCAGTGTCCGGCCAATACTGATTGCAACTCCTGAATATCAAAATTTCTACCCAGGTAGCCTCTCCACCAGCTTACAAGATTCTTGTCCTTGATCTTTCGAAGTCCTAATTGTATGCCGCAGAAGTATTGCATGCACCAATCGGTATTTAACCGCTCCAGCAATAACTCATCGCTCAATCCCAGGTAATGTTTAAGAACCATCAATGCAATGCCGCCTTCCACTTTTAAAAATGGTTTTCGGCCACGGCCACTACGCTCATAGCAGGGCGATGCAATTTTTGCTGCCAACTCTTTGAAAGGAATACTTTGATACAGTTTGCCCAGATCGGTCTGAAAAAAAACATCTTCCTGTACTGAGGGTGATTGCAGAAATAATGGGTTGTAGTACATTTGTGAAGAACTTTTAGCTGCCGCACATTGCGCATTTTTTATGCCATTGTGCGGCTTTTTTATCGCTGTTCACATCTTACAACCCAATGTAGATAAGTATTCCAAATTATCGGGGAGACCCTA
>Ga0136634_10000238_pt1 | contig 26961 bp, 22 predicted proteins | sample AntDrymUQ8332106_2_FD_104654 | JGI IMG/M metagenome (GOLD analysis project Ga0136634, IMG submission 104654) | Polar desert sand microbial communities from Dry Valleys, Antarctica - metaG UQ833 (21.06) | ecosystem: Environmental > Terrestrial > Soil > Desert | place: Antarctica: Dry Valley... | reverse complement strand
CGAGAGCGGTCATTGCAGCTCATTCCTGACTGGTATGACAGGTATACAGCACGACAGCTCGCACGTCCATCTCTGCCGAACCATGGTGACCGCCCCGCCCTTTTCAGTCTCAATCTGGCGCAAACCCCGTCCTGCCCAGGCACGCTGGACGGGCAGCGAGCGGGGAAAATCCGAATTCCGCGTTCGCCTCGCCAAGCGCGGGCGCCGCGCGCGCCTCCCCTTCCGGCGGCAGCAGCGAGGCGAACGGCATGGGGAGAGCGGGAATGCTGCGCTTGCCCAGGCGGGTCTGGCGTCCTTCGGTCAGCCTGGTGAAATGCGGATCGCGCAACCCCGTCTGCAAGCTTTCCACCACCGAGGCGCAGCATTGCGCTTGCGAGAATATCACCCGCCAATGCGCGGCGGGCTTGGCCGCAATGCGCTTGGCCACGGCGGCCATCACCCGCTCCAGGTCATGCGCAGCGTCGCGCAGGTTTTCTGGTAACGCGATGGCCGCGCAAAACGCCGCCCAGAACTTATCTTCCAGCGCCCCAACTGCGACCAGCGCTCCATCGGCCGCGGGATAGCAACGGTAGCGCGGGGAAGCGCCGGTGAACACGTGATCGTCCGAGCCTGGCCAGCCAGCGCCTGAAAGCCCCTGCGCCCAGGCCCAGAACATCGGCAGGAACAGCCCGTCGGTCATCGAAACATCGAGATAGCCACCCTCGCCGGTTCGCTCGCGGCGGTACAGGGCCATGACGATCGCCATCACGGCCGGATATGTGCCGCCCATCAGGTCGGCGATCAGCACAGGCGGCACGGTCGGGTTTTCAGGCGCGCCCGGACTCAGCGCCAGAAGCCCGGTTTCGGCGATGTAGGTGAGGTCATGGCCGGGGCGCTGCGCCTTCGGCCCGTCTTGGCCATAGCCCGTGACCGAGCAATAAACCAGACGCGGGTTGAGCGCGCGCAGCGTTTCAAAGTCGAGCCCAAGCCGCGCCATTACGCCGGGGCGAAAGCCTTCGAGCACCACATCCGCCTTGCTAAGCAACGGGCGCAGCTGGGCACGCGTCTTTTCATTTTTGAGATCAAGCGCGAGAGAGCGCTTGCCGCGGTTAATGAGGGCAAACACAGCGGAGAGATCGCCCCAGCTCGGCGGCGGCGACCGCATCGCCTCGCCCTCCAGCGGCTCGATCTTGATCACCTCGGCGCCGGCTTCAGCTAGCATCAGTCCGGCAATCGGTCCCGGCACCAGGGGCGTGAAGTCCAGAACCATGGTTCCATCGAGCGGCCCGCCGTTGCCGGATTGCGTCGCTTCCCGCATCTTAAACTCCCGCTCTTGACGAATAACCGCTCATGGCTTGACGCGGCGGCGCATGCTTGGCAACAAGCCTTCCATGACAGTCCTGACCTTGCCATCCCGCGCGCGCCTGATCTCAAACCGGCTCTAACGGGATCTCCCATGTCCACTCTCACCACTATCCGTCACCTCCTGGAATATGTTTTCCTGCGCGGCGTAATTGCGCTTGTCCGGGCGCTTTCGCTCGATACCGGACGCGAATGGTCGGCCAAGGTGTGGCGCCTGCTGGCCCCTTATGGCCGGCGTCACCGGCGCGCCCTCGATAATCTTGCCGTGGCCTTCCCGGACAAGAGCCATAGCGAGCGCCAGGCGATCGCGCTCGCCATGTGGGGCAATCTCGGGCGCGTGATGGCCGAGACGATGCAGCTCGACCGTATTCTTAAGGAGCCGGAGCGCATCGAGATCGAAAACCCCGAGCTTCTCGGCCGCTACGCAGGGAAGATGGGGTCGGCAGTCGCCTGTTCGATGCATATGGGCAATTGGGAGCTGGCCATGTGGCCGTTGATGCGCGCCGGCGCCAAACCAGCTGCCGTGTACCGGCTTGTGGATAACCCTTACGTGGATCTGTATTTGCGCGGTCAGCGCAAGGAACTCTATCCAGGAGGGCTGTTCGCGCGCGGCAAGGCGCAAGGGATCATGTCGGGGCACGACACCGCGCGTATGATCGGCAGTTATGTGCGCCAGGGCGGGCGGCTCGGCTTCCTCGCCGACCTTTACGACCGCAAGGGCAAAGCCGTGCCGTTCTTCGGCAAGCCGGCACGTTCCACAATCATCCCGGTGCTGCTGGCGCGCAGGCTCGGCGCGCGGCTTTGGGTTGGGCGCTGCATTCGCGTGGGCAACGAGTCGCGATTCCGCGTGCGCATGCAGGAGGTGAAGGTGCCCTGGACGAGCGATCCGGATGCCGACGCAACCGCTGCGCTGACCGCAATGCAGGCGCAGTTCGAAGCCTGGATCAAGGAAACGCCGGAACAATGGATGTGGTCGAACAGGCGCTGGTCTTAGGGCAGGACCTTTTTAAGCGGAAGCACATCCCGAGTTGACGAATGGTTGTGGCATTCGTTCGCTGAATTGCGAGCGGCTTGAGCATTCCGCCAGCAGTCTCAGTAGAAGTGCTATTCATTCCCCTCTGACGTTCATGGACAAATGTGACCGACGCCGCTGGGATTCTTAAAGCAGCCGACGGACTCCGGCAGCAGCGTTTTCGGCAGCCACAGCACCACTTCGGGGAAGAAGATGCAGAAGGCGATGGCGGCAAAGAAGATGACGTAGATCGGCAGCGACGCGACCATCGCCTGGCCGAAGCGCACCCCGACAAATTTCGACGCCATCAACAGAGCAAGCCCGTATGGCGGCGTGATCAGGCCAAACGCCAAGGTCACAATGATCACGACGCCCATATGCACCGGGTTGATAGCGGAGTTCTGGGTCAGTTCGGTGATGATCGGCATGAAAATGATGATTGCCGGAATGGCGTCGATGAAATCGCCGACAATCACGAACAGCAAAACGAGCAGCAGCATGATCATGAACGGATCGTTGCCGGCCGTTTCCGCGATCCAGCCCGACACCACGGCGGGACCGCGCAGATAGGCCAGCATCCACCCGAACATGGAGGCGGCGCCGATCGTGATCAGCGGAATGGAATAGAGCAGGCCGGTCATCGCCATGTCGCGCGGCAGTTTTCGGATATGCCTAAAATTGAGAAGCGGAATTGCGACGAAGACGATATAGGCCACGGCGATGACGCCCGCCTCGGTCGGCGTGAATTGGCCGGAGAGGATTCCGCCCATGATGAGCAGAGGGATGACCAGGGGCACCGCGGCTTCCTTGGCCGCTATGCCGACCTGCCCGAATGTCGCCCGCTTTTGCTTGAGGCCGGCAGGTCCGAAAAAATAGCTGTAGATCATCAGCCCGATGCCGACGAGCACGCCGGGCACGACGCCGCCCAGGAACAGACCGCCGATCGAGACATTGCCGGTCGCGCCATAAACCACCGCCATGATGCTCGGCGGGATGAGATTGGCCATGGTCGAGGCCGAAGCGATAAGCGCCGCCGTGAAGGCGCGGTCGTATCCCTCGCGGTCCATTTCCGGCGCGAGCGTGCGCGAAAGCACGGCGACGTCGGCGGCGGAGGAGCCGGAAATGCCCGCAAAGAACATGCTGAACACCGTCACGACCTGGGCGAGGCCGCCGCGCAGATGCCCGACCAGCGTTTGCGACAGGCGGATCATCCGCACGGTGACATTCGCCGAGGTCATCAGATCACCGACCAGCAGGAAAAACGGCACGGCCAGCAGCGCCTCGACATCCATGCCGTTGAACAATTGCGCCATCATGGAGGCAAGGCTAACGGGCGTGAACGCCGTGACCACCAGCACCGCCGCGATCAGCGCGAACGCCACCGGCACGCCCATATAGCCGAGAAACAGGAACAGGAAGGCCATCAGGAAGATAAGGACGCCGTTGGAGGTCACAGCGACAGTCTCCGCTCGTCGGCGTTGGTGTTCGGAAAGCCGTTGTGCCAGCCGTTCACCATCTGCTCGATCGTGAACAGCGCAACGAGAATGCCGGAAAGAGGGATTGCCGCATAGAAAGTGGCCATGGGCATCATCGAGGGCATTCGCAGGCTTGTGAAGCCGTCGAGCACATTCAGATAGCCGAAATAGATCATGCATATCGCAACGGCGAGCACGACGGAGCGGTTGAACAGCTCAAAGAACAGCCGCCAATTGCCGGTCAGCGATTCCGCCAGCACGGCAAGGTAAAGATGATCGTTGCGGCGGGTCGCCGCCGCAACCCCGACAAAAATTCCGTAGATGAAGAAGGTCATTGTCGCCTCCTGGAGCCAAAGCCAGGGACTGCCGATGGTGCGCGTGACGACGTCGCACATGACCAGCACGCAGAAACCTGTGATGGCGACGCCGCACAACACCATCAGCGCATTCTCGAGCGGGTCGAGCGCGCGCCATTTCAAATGGCGTTGCTCGCGCAACACCAGTCCGTCAAAACCACTCATGTCGGATCTCGGGTAATGATCGAGGCAAAGAAGACGCGGGGAGCCACCGGCCCCCGCTTTGACTATCGATCACTGGATGCTGCGGACCAGCTCGAGCACCTTCACCGCGTTCGGGCCAAGATCGTTGGCGAGCTTGTCCAGGATCGGCTTGCTGATCGAGGCAAAACCGCTCTTGTCGACGTCTTTCACCACCTTGACACCAATCTTTTCGAGCTTGGCCAGCGCCTCCTGTTCAAGTTTGAAGGCGGCGGCCGGTTCCTTTTGGCTCACCTCATCGGCCGCGGTCTGCACCCAGCTCTTCTGCTCGGGGGTCAGGCTGGTCCAGACCTTGTCACTGACAAAAAGCACGGCGTTGTTGGCCTCGTGCTCCGTGAGCGAAAGCACCGGCGCCGGCTCGTAGTGCTTGTTAACCAGGTAATTGTTGATGCCGTTCTCGGCCATGTCGACCACGCCGGTCTGCAGCGAGGTGTAGACCTCGCCGAAGGGCATATGCACGACCTGCGCGCCATATGCCGGGAACAGCGTGTCTTCCGTTACCGTGGCCTGCACACGCATTTTGACGCCCTGCAGGTCGGCGATTTTCTGGATCGGCTTCTTGCCGTAAATATGCCGAAGGCCCTGCGATCCCAGTCCCAGCATATGCGCGCCCTTCATCTTGGCCGCGTACAGCTCTTTCATGGCCGCGATCACCTTGGCATCGCCAAGCACCTTGATCGCGTGCGCTTCATCGCGGAAAATGAAGTGGAGGGAGAACACGCCCGATTCCGGCTGCGCGGTCGAGGCATTCGCAGTCGAGAGGAACACGAAATCGATGTCGCCGGTCTGCACCTTCTGCAGAGTCTGCGCTTCCGTTCCCAGCTGTGCGCCGGGATATTGATTGATCGACAGCGTGCCCTTGCTCAATTCCATGAGTTTGCTATTGAACATTTCGGCGCCGAGGCCGTAGCCGCTGGTTTTCGGCTGGTCATAGGCGAACGAGAACTGACGGCTCTGCGCGAGCGCCGCAGAGGGCAAAACGGCAAAAGCGGCCAGCATTACTCCGGCGATGAAAGAGCACAGGTGCTTAAGCGACATGACGATTCCTCCCGAGAGACGCGACGGCGCATAACCGCCAGACCGCGTTTATTGCGTTTTAACGCAGTTTTCTTGCCTCAGAAGTTTGATCGTGGGCCGTTTATTGTCAATCCCAATCATCGCTGCACTAACTCGCGTGTTTCCCACAGCATCGAGATCCAGCCGGTCTCTTCGACACAATCGCCCACTAGCCTCGAGGCCGTGTGCGGCCGCGGCATTCTCCGTCGTAATCCTTGGCGGCCTTGGCGCTGCGGCGTTCGCAATCATTGCCATAAGTTTTGCCGTCGCAGCCGCATACGGGCTGGTACTGACGTGTGCAAATGTCCGGAACAGCCACGCAGGTACCGGAGATGTCCGCGCCTCGGCACATGCCTGGTATGGGGTCACACCACTGGTTGCCACCACACTGAAACGCCGCGATCCCGCCACACATTTCGCCGGGGCCCACCATGCGCGACTGCGCCGCCGCCGGGAGTGCGAGCCCGCAGGCCAGGCCGCAAATGAGCAGCAGTCGTAGCATCGCGGCAACCTCCGTCTAGTCCGGCAAGGGCACGCCGGATTGCTGGAAAGCCGCAGTTTGCCGCTCGCTCACTGAATGCAGGCTGAAATCTTGGATGGTCTCGTTGAACAAGCGGTAGAAATTGAGCTCCGCATCGAGATGGAGAAAAACCCCCCCCAAACCGATCGCGGCGCGGTCCATGAACACGAATTCGCGCGGCACCTTCACCGGACCTTTCTCCTTCAGGCCCTTATGCACGGTGAAGGCTTCTTTGCGGCCATACTGGCTTGGCAAGACGCCGTCCGCGATACGGCGCACGCGGTCGTCGAGAAGCGGTCCGTAGATGAACTTTGCCCAGATATTGAGGATATCGATCAGCTCGTTCGAAAGCCCCTGGAAGCCCCAGGTCTCGTAGGCGTGGACAATGAGCGCCCGGTCGCCGCGCGACAGGCCATTGTAAAGATCGATGACGCCGGCGATGAAGCGCGGCGCGAAGGTGCGCATACAGCCGTAATCCAGCAGGTTGATGCCAGCCGCTCTGCCGTCTTCCTCGAAGATGGAGTAATTGCCCAGATGCGGGTCGCCGTGGATGACCCCGTAATGGCTGAACGGATACCACCAGGCGCGGAACAGCGCCCGCGTGATCTGGTTGCGCTCCTCCTGCGGCCTGGCCTTGTAGTCCAGCAGGCGCCCGCCCTCCATCCAGCCCATGGTGAGAAGGCGTTTGGTGGATAGCTCCGGCCGCACACGCGGCACGCGGATCAGTTCATCCTTTGCAAAAGCCAAACCGTAAAGCGCCATGTGCCCGGCTTCCAGCCCGTAATCCAACTCTTCGCGCAACCTCGCGGAAATTTCGGTCGCGATTTCGGAGGTGTCGATCGCCGGGTCCATCCTTTTGTGCAGCGAAAGCAGAATGCGCAATTGGTTGAGATCGGCTTCCACAGCGGACTGCATGTCGGGATATTGCAGCTTGCAAGCCAGCGCCTCCCCATCATGAGCCGTCGCTTTGTGCACCTGGCCCAGCGAAGCCGAAGCGGCGGCCTCGCGCGAGAATGCGGCGAATTTGCCCTCCCAATCCTGGCCCAGCTCCGCCGCCATGCGGCGCTTGACGAAGGCCCAGCCCATCGGCGGCGCGTGCATCTGCAGCTTGGCGAGCTCTTCGGCATATTCGGGCGGAAGCGCATCGGGAATTGTGGAGAGAAGCTGCGCCACCTTCATCAGCGGGCCCTTGAGGCCGCCCAGCGCCGCGGTCAGATCCGCCGCGTTCTTGCCGCGGTCGAGCGCGATGCCCAGCACATAGCGGGTTGCCATGCCGGCCGCCACGCCGCCCACATTGGTGCCAACCTGGGCATAGCGTTGCATGCGCCGGGTGAAGCGGTTGGCCTCACTGTCCCGGGGGGAGACGTCGTCGGTCATGAAATGCCGTCTTTCTGCTCAAGCCCTTAAGGGCGCGACCCATCCTATAAGGGCACGCAGCTTGCACATTTCCAGGGGAAGGCAGGCAAGCTTACGCCGTCTCGTAAGTCTCCAGCTCATCGATGAGCCGCTCGACAACGCCGATGCCCAGCGCCCAAAAATCGGGATCGGTCGCGTCCAGACCGAACGGGGCGAGAAGCTCTCTGTGATGCTTGGTGCCGCCGGCGCGCAGCATGTCGAGATAGCGTTCCTGGAAACCGGTCTCGCTCTTTTCATAGACGGCATAAAGCGAGTTCACCAGGCAGTCGCCGAAAGCATAGGCATAGACATAGAACGGCGAGTGGATGAAATGCGGGACATAGGACCAGAAAGTCTCATAGCCCTCGCCGAGCCGGATCGACGGGCCTAGGCTTTCGGCTTGAACCGCCAGCCAGATTTCGCCGAGACGTTCCGCGGTCAGCTCGCCATTGCGCCGCTCGGTATGCACGCGACGTTCAAACTCGTGGAAGGCGATCTGCCGCACCACGGTATTGATCTTGTCTTCGACTTTCTGCGTCAGCAGCGCCCTTTTTTCGCCGGCATCCGTGGTCTGCGCCAGCAAGGCCTGGAAGGTCAGCATTTCGCCAAAAACGCTTGCGGTTTCGGCAAGTGTCAGCGGCGTGTAGGCCATCAGCGCACCCTGGACGTTGGCGAGCACCTGATGCACCCCGTGGCCCAGCTCGTGCGCGAGCGTCATCACGTTGCGCGGCTTTCCCATATAGTTCATCATGATGTAGGGATGCGCGCTCGGCACGGTCGAATGCGAGAAGGCGCCCGGCGATTTGCCTTCGCGCACGGGCGCGTCGATCCAATTCTTATCAAAGAAAGTTTTCGCAATGCCCGCCATCTCGGGCGAGAAGCGCCCATAGGCGGAAATCACGGTATCGCGGGCCTCTCCCCAGCCGATCATGCGCTCCGGCTCACGCGTGAGCGGCGCGTTGCGGTCCCAAAATTCCAGCTGCTCCTTGCCCAGCCACCGCGCCTTCATGGCGTAATAGCGATGGGAAAGCGAGGGATAGCGCTGGCGCACTGCCTCGACGAGCGCCTCGACAACCTCCGGCTCGACATTGTTTGTCAGATTCCGCGAGTCGGTCACATCCTTAAAGCCCCGCCAGCGGTCGGAGATTTCCTTATCCTTGGCGAGAATGTTGGTGATGAGGGTGAAGAGGCGAATGTTTTCCTTGAACACCTTCGCCAAGGCATGGGCCGCTTCGGCGCGCACGGCCTCATCTGGATCGAGGAGGCAGTTCAAGACCGGCTCTATGGCAAGCTTCTCGCCGCCCACCTCGAAGCGCAGCGCCGTCATGGTCTCGCTGAACAGGCGGCTCCAGCCGGCGCGCCCCGTCATGCCCTTTTCGTGGAACAGCCGCTCGATATCGTCGGCGAGCTGATACGGCTTCTCCTTCCTGACTTCCTCAAGCCAGGGCTTGTAGCGCGACAGTGGCGGCACGGCCATGGCCGCTTCCAGCACCGCATTGTCGATGCGGTTCAGCTCGAGCGACAGAAATAAAAGCTGCGAACCGATATTCGTCAGCTTCTCCTGCATATCGCCGAAAAATTTGGCGCGAACCGGATCATCAGTTTTCGTGACATAGCTGAGCAGGGCGAAGGAGCCAACGCGTCCCATGCGATCCTGCAGGTTCTCGAATTCCGTCAGCACCCGGTACAGGCCGGAAGAGCCTTCGCTGGCCGCAAGCTCGGCAAGCTGGCCCTGATAGCGGGCGGCGAAGGTTTCTGCGTCGCTGGCCGCTTGTTCAAGATCGCGCAACAATTCCGGGCTGTCGCTGGCGGGGTAGAGGTCGGCAAGGTTCCATCCGGGCATATCGCCCAAACTGGTCGCCGCTGACGCGCTCGCGCCCGTTCCCTCCTGTCCAGAGGTCGCGCTGCCGCCAAGAGAGGACTGGCTTGCTGAAATATCCCGCCGGATCATCTGGCTCCCCCCCACTTTGAGACTGCGTGCCGCGTGAAGAAGCGACCATGCGCAATCCGAGGCGCAATGTCAAAGCGGCGTCATCGCTCGGCGGCAATGCGCCAAGTCTGGTTTAAAGGGGCTTTGTGCCAGAAGGTGCTTAGCGGGATAGAACCGCCAGCATCAATGACGATGGAAAATGTGTTGCCGGAAATGGCTCGGCGGAGCTGTTGCTCCGCCAAGAATTGCACACCCTAGGCAGGACTCTTGCAAGCGCTAAGCTGCGGCGGTTGGCACGCGGAAGCTGGAGTCACTGTCCGTCGCCGATCCCACAGGCTGGTCCGTCCGCTTCGCATCGGCTTGGCGGTGCATGGCAGATAGATCGATCGGGTCAAGCACCGGGCGTGGAGCATAGCTCTGACCTGGATGCGCCGACCGCGCCATTTCTCCGCTGCGGGTCATGGCCGAACGAAACACGATCATCATCTCTAGCATGTCATCATCTCCCCTGCGGCGACCGTCACGCGCCGACTCGATGCGCTAACAAAGCAAGGTGCGTTTTTATTCAATGTCATGGCACTGTTTCAGCGCGCCAGTCTTGTTCAGCTCTATCGCATGGCGGACGCAAGCCTCTCCCGGTCCTGGCATGTTTTGGCACATAAGATTTCAGCGCATCTTTACGCTTCACTGCCACAATCCAGGGTTGGCGGTTTCCCGCCTTCGCGCGTTCTGCATGCGGCGAGGAACGGGACCACACGCGATCATTTGAGTGAGAGTTATGGCAAGCCACATGCTTTTGGTGGGAAACGATCCCGCCGCCCGCCAATTCGTCGAAGAGGCTGCCGCCAAGCATGGCTTTCCGTGCCGTGTCATCGGACGCGGCGGGGCTCTTGGCGCGGATTTGGTCAAAAACAGCAATGACAGACCCGCGCTCATCATTCTCGACCTCGACATGACCGATACCGACTCCCTCACGCTGCTGCGCAAGGTCCGCCAGCTTGGCCCAGCCCCCATCGTCGTCCTCTCCAGTACCGGCTTGGCCCACTTGGGCAATCAGGCTCTACAGGAAGGCGCGTGCGACTATCTGAGCAAGCCGCTCACCGCGGAGCGGGTCGATGTCTCGATGCGCAACGCGCTGAAAATCAGCGTCCTGGAAGAGGAAGTAGCCCGCCTCAAACGCCAAGCCGAGGGCAAGCTCGCCTGGAGCGATATCGTCGCGATCTCGCCGGAAATGCAACGCGCGCTTAGCCTCGCCAAGCGGGCTGCCGATCTCGACATTCCCGTGCTTATCGAAGGCGAAAGAGGAACGGGGCGTGAGCTGTTTGCCCGGGCCATTCACGCCGAAAGCGGCCACGCCGGTAAGCCGTTCATCGTCATTGATTGTGGTGAACCTGGCGTTCCCGCGCAAGAGAAACCAGCCCACGCCTTATCCGAGGCCAAGTGGGCCGATGCCGCCGGCGGCGCACTCTTCATTAAGGAAATCGGAGAACTTGGCCCCGAAAACCAGGAATTGGTCGTTCAGTTTATGACCCGGCAACGTAAGGGTGCGCCAGGCTCGGAAGAGGCCAAGGTTCGCCTGATCGGCTCCAGCAGCCTCGATCTTATCGAACGCGTCAAGAACGGTCAGTTCCGCGAAGACTTGTATTACCTCATCAACGTCTTCCCGATCTGGATCCCGCCGCTTAGGGACAGGCCGGACGACCTGGCACATCTTGTTCGCCATTGTCTCGCGCGGTTCGCGGCCGAGGAAGGTAAGCGGATTGCGAGCATTCATCCGCGCGCCTTGATGCTGCTTCGCGCCTATGCCTGGCCCGGCAATGTCCGCCAGCTCGAAAACGCAATCTACCGCGCCGTCATTCTCGCGGACGGGGATCAGTTGCGCGTCGATGACCTGCCGCAGATCGCGGCGCATGTTCAGGGCTTTTCGGTCCCGGTGCCCGCCGCGCCGCCGCCGCGCTTCAGGGAGCCTTATCGCGGCCCAGCCATGATTGGTTCGCCGCTCATGGTGACCGTCCCCTCGCCGCACTTGCCGGCAAACGCCCCGCTCGGCATCGCTGCATTGACGGAAGCGGGAGAGATCCGCTCGCTGACCGACATCGAAGCCGATCTGATCCGGCTTGCGCTCGGTCATTACCGCGGGCACATCACCGAAGTCGCGCGCCGTCTCGGCATCGGACGCTCGACGCTCTATCGCAAAATGCGCGAGTTCGGCCTTGATTTGCGTCACAATTCGGTGTGATGCGGCTTAGCGGGCGCTCTGCGCTATGCAAAAGCCTCCCCGTCTGGCAGAAATTGGGGCAAGGGCACTCGGTGTTGAGAGTTTTACTCCATTCCATGACGGCGAGACGAGGCATAGCGATATGATGATAACGCGATGGGGGTTGATGCTTGGGCTGGGATCGGCGCTGCTGTGTGCTTCCGCTGCACAAGCGGCGGAGCCTGACGCACCGGAAGAACTCATCAGCCGCGTCGATGCCATCTACATCTCCCTGCAAGACAAGCTCGCCAATAAGACCAAAGAGCTCCGCCTGGAAAAGCTCGAGCAGATCGCTCTTAGCGCGTTTTACACGGGCCGCGGGAGAGGCCTGCTTTGGGTCACCGAGAACGGTCTAACCCCCCGCGTGGATGCATTGCGCAAAGTTGTCGCGCGCGCGGACGACTGGGGGCTGAACGCCGCCGACTACACGCCAGCCGACGGACAAGAATTTAAGCGCGTTACCACCTACCCGGCGGATTGGCTGGCCGAGGCTGAGTTGCGCACGAGCCTTGCCGCCATCCTTTATTCCAAGCACGCTCAGACGGGCCGCGTCGACCCGACCGCGCTCGATCCCGAATTTCTCGATCTGAAGCCGGCCCGCCCCGACCCCCTTGCCGTCATGAAGGGGCTTGCCGATGCCGGCGACAAACTGGACAGTTTCCTGGAGGCTTTCCACCCCGCACATGAGCAGTTCAGGGCGTTGAAGCAGAAATTGGTTGAAGCGCGCGGTCGCACCGCAACGGTCGCCCCGGTCAGAATGCCGAACGGGCCCTCGCTTGGCCCAAGAACGTCGCATCCGCAGGTCGCAATCTTGCGGCAGCGGCTTTCCATCCCCGTCTCGCGCGATGTGTTGTCGGACGGCCCGCCCGAGTATTATTACGACGAACGTCTTGAAGAGGCGGTGCGCGCCTTTCAACAGCGGGCTGGCCTCCCGAGCAAGGGCATCGTGAACGCGGCGACGCGGGAAGCTCTAAACCGGGGCGGTATAGCGGCGCCCAATACCGGGCTCATTCTCGCAAATATGGAACGCTGGCGGTGGGAACCGCGCGATTTCGGCGGGCGCCATATTTATGTGAACATTCCTGAATTTCTGGTCCGGGTGATCGACGGCGGCAAGACGATCCATGAGGAGCGGATCGTCACAGGTTCGCCGAAGAACAGGACGCCCATCTTTTCCGACGAGATGGAGCATGTCGTGTTCAATCCATACTGGAACGTTCCCGAATCGATCCTGCTCAAGGAGCTGCTTCCCGCCGTCCGGCGCAATCCCGACGTTCTGTCCCGCAATAGAATGGAAGTCGTCTGGCAAGGGCGCAGAACTGTCGATCCTTATATGGTCGATTGGGAGAACGTGAACCCGAAGAAGGTGTCCCTGCGGCAGGTCCCTGGACCGAGCAATGCGTTAGGCGTGGTGAAGTTTCTCTTCCCCAACCGGCACGCCGTGTACATGCACGACACGCCCACCAAAAAGCTTTTCAACGAAAACGCCCGGGCTTTCAGCCATGGCTGCATGCGCGTACGAAATCCAGTGCGGTTCGCTGAAATCCTTCTTGGCGAACAGGGCTGGTCGCCCGCGAAAGTGCGTAACGCCATCGAAACCAGCGAAGACAATCAGATCACGCTGGATCGCAAGGTCCCTGTGCACATCATGTATTTCACCCTGTGGGTGGACAAGCAGGGCAATTTCCAGCAGTTCAACGACGTGTACGACTATGACGGCCCTTTGAAGGTGGCGCTCAAACTGGAGTCCGCGCCCAAAGCCCGGCGTTCAACGCAGCAGAACTTCGACGCCGGTGAGCAAGGCCTCGGCAACTAACCGGGCCTACGCATTACCACCTACGATTCGTTGTTGTGGCTAAACGCGCATTGCTCCAATTTTATACGTCCAATCATTGCTGGCGGTTGATGATCCCAACCGCCATGTTTTCCCCGCATTTTCGCAGTTACTGTTTTTTAACCAGACGGTGCGGATTATCAACTCGCCGAGGGGCTTCGTCGAGTTGAGTCGCAAAACATGTTTTCCATTGGGTTGAGAGCGGTCGGGCGCTTCTTCGGGTTCGACCATGAGGGAGAATTGAACATTTCTCGAATCGATTGCGCGCTTCCTCGGCGCGCCTTTGCCGCAGTGGCGCTATGCACGCTTAGCAATCTTGCAGCGCATACCGCCGCGCGGAGCGAGGAACGCAGCCTTTCCTTCTACAATATCCATACGAAGGAAAGCCTCTCCATCGTCTACAAGCGGGACGGCGCATTCGTGGCGGATGCGCTGCCCAAGCTCAACGTTTTCATGAGAGACTGGCGCCGCAACGTCACGACGAAGATGGACCCGGCGCTGTTCGACCTGATTTGGGACATGCATCGGGAGTTGGGCTCGAAAAAACCTATCCACGTAATCTGCGGCCATCGCTCGGCTTCCACCAACGAATCGCTGCGCCGTTCCCGCGGCGGACAGGCCAAGGAAAGCCGGCATATCACGGGCCAAGCCATCGATCTGCATTTCCCGGACGTTTCCGCGAAACAGCTGCGCAACTCCGCCCTCATCCGCGAACGTGGCGGAGTGGGCTATTATCCGACTTCAGCAATACCGTTTGTGCATGTGGATACGGGGCATATACGACATTGGCCGCGCTTACCGCGCCAGGAACTCGCGATCCTGTTCCCCGGCGGCCAATCCAAGCATGTGCCATCCGACGGCCGCCCGATCACCAAAGCCGATTTCCGCACCGCGCTTGCGAGTCTGCAGGAGCGCGGCGGGGAATTGCCGCCGGCCGTTCGGGCGCGGATGAAGCTGGAAGCGCCGCAAACGGTGTTTGCCGGGTTAGGGGCTGCTCCCGAGCCGCGCATTGCCGCCATCGTGCCGGACCCCAAGCCGAAGTCTAGCCTTATGATGGCGAGCTTTGCCCCATTTCCCAAGCTTAGCGAACCAGCCGCTCCAAAGCCCCCCAGCCTCATAAAGCCGGTCATTCAGGCCCGTACGGAACAGACCTCGGCGCGGCCCGATGTGGAAAGCTTCACGAACGACATCCTCAACGCCAAACCCCAGCCAGCCGTCAAGGATGAAGAAGTCGCCTCCGCGCCGGACTTCGACGAAGACCACCCGGACGAGGATGCATACCAGCCTTTTCCCGTGCTGCCCTTTATGTCCGATACGCCAGTTGCGTCGATGGACCTGAGCGGCGATGACGATGAATTCAGCCTTGCCAAGGTGCATCTGCTGTTTTCCGAGCCGAAGGAAATGCTGCACATCCAGTTCCGGCCTGGCGTGCAATTCGCCGAACTGTTTTGGGCGCAGCGCTTCCGCGGCACCGCTGTCAATACGGCGCTGAAGCGCTTGGAGCGTGACGAACTTTCGTCAGGTCCGGTCAGAACCGCCGAGCAGAAGGCGCGCTAGGATCAACGGCGCCGCTGGAGCAAGGAACCAACAGTCCGAAACCGCCCGTCCCCGTTATTGCGGCGGCGCTAGGCAGCGGGCGAAGCGATCCACCCGCGCACGCGCCGTGATCATTGGCTGCTCCTAGTCTGGACATCGGTATTGGGTCACAATACTGACAAAGGGCCGAATATAATTCGTGTGCCGGTGTGGAATTTCGCTTTTGGGTCTCCTGAAAGCATGACTTGGAGCGGCAATTTCGCTTTCAGGAAAAAGACCGGGCTGAAGCGCCCGGATTTCTGCTACGCGCTGAGCGCTGGGATCATGCCAAGCGCCTGCATGTAGGTCGCCAGCATGGCTTCCTGCTCCATGCGCTCATGATCATCCTGCTTGCGGAGGCGGATGATGGCGCGCAGCGCCTTGATGTCGAAGCCGGAAGATTTGGCCTCGGCAAACACCTCCCTGATATCCTCGGCGAGCGCGGCCTTTTCCTCTTCTAGACGCTCGATTCGCTCGACGAAGGCCCGCAGATGATCTTTCGCGCTCTGATGCAGATTCGCGGGCGCGGCTTCCTCAACGACTTCGCTGATTGCCATTGGTCTCCCCATAGGTAACGCACGCCAATGCGGCGCGCCGGCTGAGGAGAGGCTAGAAAGGAATGGCCGCCACCTCAATCGTCACGCCGGGTTTATCCAGGACATAGAAAGACTTGCGGATAAGGAGCAGAAAAGCCTGGGCAAGCGGCTAGTGATTCTCTTTGGCCTGCGCCGCGAAGCGCTGTTGCTGATCGGGTGTCGCCTCGCTCTGATGCACTGCCTTCCATTCGTCGTAGGGCAGGCCATAGACAATCTCGCGCGCGGCGTCCTTGCTGAGCTCGATGCCTGCCGCTTGCGCCGCCTCCTGATACCAGTTGGAAAGGCAATTCCGGCAAAAACCCGCAAGGTTCATCATATCGATGTTCTGCACGTCGCTGCGTTCGCGCAGATGCGCGGCCAGTCTTCTGAACGCAGCGGCTTCGAGCTCCACGATGGTTTTGGGGTCGATCTCCTGCATCGGCGTTCCATCCTCTTCGACGATATGGCTGTTCACGCGACCGGAGCGGTCGGTGCGCGAACCATAATGGCGGACGGTATGGAATGTGGCGTTGCCATGCGGTTCCGCAAGGATGCTGGTGAGCAAACCGCTCAGCTTCGCGGCCCAAAGCGTTTGCCCGGATGCGTCGCGAATCAAGTCTTGCCGGACCTCCACCAGCGCGTTGGCGAGCCCGCGTATGGTGGCGTGCTTAAAGATGCAGTCACCGCGTAGGGCGCCGGCATAAGGTTCATTATCGCCGACAACGAGGCTCTGGTCTTCCCGCAAACCGTTGACGAGCGGGATGGCCAACCGCGGATCCTTGTCCCAAAGAATGCCGGCATGCCAAGGCCGCAACCAGCCGCGCCAGTCTTCCGTAAAACTGTGAATCGAAAAGATCACCGGCGGCTTGCCCGCCTTCGTCATGGCGTCGATAATCGCGTCGACCGCACTGTGGTAAGGCCGGTAATAAAGATCGATGCGCTTGGCCATCTCGGCTTCGGTGAGATTGGCGTTGCCGGGCACGATCGCGCCGTCGGAAATCCGCATGATCAAGGTAGGGTCGTCTTCGCCGCGATTCGGATCGATCAGCAGCCGCGAATAGCGCGTCATCACCGCCGGCGCGCCGAGCATTTCAGCCATGAACCGGGTAATCCCGGCGGCGCCTGGATCGTAGGCGATGTGGCGCTCAAGCTGTGCCGCTGGTAGGCCGAGCGTGCCGTAGCCGGGCGGAAAGGCATTGTCCGCGTGGTCGCACAGCAGAAGTATTCCGCTGGTGAGCGAACCGGGCAGAAAAACGTAAGGCGCTTCGGCTGAGCTCTGCGCAGCCGAGCCTCTGGAAGGCATCGTGTCTAGCATGAGTGTAGATATAGCCCCCTTGACCGGCCCCTTCTAGAGCGGCAAAAGTTTTTCGCGCGGTTTTTCAACGGCATTTGCTATTTTTGCAAACATCTCCATTCGGTGCCGGGCAAAAAGGCAGGAAGCCTTAAGGAAAGCATATGCAAGAGGTGGATCATCGCACGATGCTATTGCGGCTTTTCAAAGCTGCCGTGGCCGCCGCTCAGCCGGCTCTATGCTTGCCGCCGCATTTCCCGCCTTTGCCGCCATCCGGCCGCCTTATGGTCCTCGCTTGCGGAAAAGGCGCGGCGGCCATGGCAAAGGCCGCCGAACTGCATTACGCGCAAGCCATTGCAGGGGGGCGCTTTTCGGGCGTTGCGGTCACACGGCGCGGATACGGACAGCCGCTTGCGCATCTCGCGCTGATCGAAGCTGGGCACCCGATTCCCGATGATGCGAGCCTTGCCGCCGCCGAGACAGCGCTTGCTCAGGCTGCGTCGGCGCAAAAGGGCGATCTCGTGCTCGCTCTGATTTCCGGCGGGGCATCGGCGCTGTGGGCCGCACCCGCGCTCGGGCTGACCCTGGCCGATAAGCAGGCCCTTACGCGTATGCTGCTCGCGGCGGGAGCCCCCATTCACGACATCAATTGCGTGCGCAAGCATCTCTCGCGCATCAAGGGCGGCCGGCTTGCCCGCGCCGCCTTTCCAGCCAATCTCGTCACGCTCGCAATTTCCGACGTTCCGGGCGATGCGCCCGAGACCATAGGCTCCGGCCCCACTGTCCCCGACAGCACCAGTTTGGGCGACGCGCGCGCCATTATCGCCCGCTACGGCCTGACTCCTGCAGCCGCCATCCTCGCCGCGCTCCATGCCCCGGAAAATGAAACGCCTAAAGCCGGCGACGCGGCCTTTTCCGCGTCCCGATACGTGCTCGCAGCGGCGCCGAAGGCAGCGCTTGAGGCTGCGGCTGCCGAGGCGGCGTTTTTTGGCTTTCCGCCCATACTCCTGGGCGATGATCTGGAAGGCGAGGCGCGCGATGTCGCGCGGGGCCATGCGGCGATGGCGCTTGCCGCGGCCCGCCAAGGGCGCAAGACGGCGATCATCTCCGGGGGCGAGCTAACCGTCACCATCAAGGGCGAGGGCCGCGGCGGGCCGAACCAGGAATATGCGCTCGCTTTGGCCTTGGCGCTGAACGGCGCGCCCGGCATCTACGCCTTGGCTGCCGATACCGATGGCAGCGATGGGGGGAGCGGCGCAGTGGACGATCCGGCAGGGGCCGTTATTTTTCCCGACACGCTGGCGCGCGCCCACAAGAGATCGGCCGATCCAGCTTCCTACCTGGCAAAAAACAATTCCACGGGCTTCTTTGAGATGCTAGACGACCTTATCGTGTGCGGCCCGACATCCACCAATGTGAACGATCTCCGCGTGATTCTTGTCGAGCCCGTGTAGAAGGTAGCCCTTGTTTAAGACGCTTTGACCAGAGAGGCCCCATGAACCGGAACGCCTTTCGCTGCTGTTTTTTTGCCGTTTGCATGCTGGCGGGAGTGCTTCCGGCGCAGGCCGATCTCAAGCTGTGCAATAACACGTCGAGCAGGGTGGGCGTTGCTATCGGCTACAAGGACGATAAGGGCTGGGTCAGCGAAGGCTGGTGGAATGTGGCGTCGCAAACCTGCGAGGTGCTGCTGAAGGGCACGCTCGTCGCCCGCTTCTACTACATCCACGCGCTCGACTATGATCGCGGCGGTGAATGGGGCGGGAAGGCCTTCATGTGCACCGCCGATAAATCCTTCACCATTCGCGGCGAAGCGGAATGCTCCAAGCGGACGTACAAACGCTCGGGCTTTTTCGAAGTCGACACCAATGAAGAAAAGGACTGGACGGTCCGCCTGACCGATCCCGGCGAAGGGGGCGCGGCAACGCAATGAGGCGCAACCGGCGGGTGAAGATCCTCGCCACGCTAGGCCCGGCTTCATCCGAGCCCGCCATGATCAAGCGCTTGTTCGAGGCCGGCGCGGACGTTTTTCGCATTAATATGAGCCATGCATCGCGCGAGGATCTGCGCGAGCGGCACACGGCAATCCGCGCCATCGAGCGTGAGGCCGACCGTCCCGTCGGCATTTTATGCGATCTGCAGGGGCCAAAGCTGCGCGTCGGCGTTTTCGCCGACACCGAAGTGACGCTCGCCTCGGGCGCGACCTTTGTTTTTGACCTGAAGAATGGAGCGGGCACAGCGAGCCGCGTGCATCTCCCGCACCCGGAAATTTTCGAGGCCGTTGAACCGGGACATCAGCTCCTGCTGAACGATGGCAAGCTGCGCATGAAAGTGACCTCGAAAGCGGCCGGCCGCATTGAAGCGGAAGTTATCGTGGGCGGCGCGCTGTCGAGCCGGAAGGGCGTCAGCCTGCCCGATACGGTTCTGCCGCTGAGCCCCTTAACGGAAAAAGATCGCGAAAACCTGGAATATGCCGCCAATCTCGGCGTGGATTGGATCGCCCTCTCCTTTGTGCAGCGCGCCGCGGACGTGATCGAGGCCAAGCAGCTCATCGACGGGCGGGCGGCGGTCATGTCGAAAATCGAAAAGCCTGCCGCGCTAGTCGACATCGACGGCATCCTTGAGGAGTCCGACGCCATCATGGTGGCGCGCGGCGATCTTGGGGTGGAACTGCCGCTGGAGCAGGTTCCCGGCGTGCAAAAGCGTCTCACGCGTCTGGCGCGAAGCCATGGCAAGCCGGTGATCATCGCCACGCAAATGCTGGAATCCATGATCACTGTACCGGTACCGACGCGGGCTGAAGTTTCCGATGTGGCGACCGCCGTTTTCGAGGGCGCCGACGCGATCATGCTGTCGGCTGAGTCTGCCTCGGGCAGCTACCCCGTGGAAGCGGTCGGCATGATGAGCAGAATAGCCGCCGAGATCGAGCAAGACCCGCTCTATGCTGGCATCATCAATTCGCAGCGGCCGGGACCGGACAATACGTCATCCGGCGCGATCAGCGCCGCCGCCTGCTCCATCGCGCAAGATGCGGGCCTGGCAGCCATCATCTGCTACACCGCCACGGGCGCGACAGCCTTACGTGTCGCCCGCCAGCGCCCAAGGCAGCCGATCCTCGTTCTGGCGACCAGCAAGGTAACGGCGCGGCGCCTCGCCGTCGTATGGGGGCTGAATTGCGTGCTTACCGAAGATCCTAAATCGGTGTCCGACATGGTCACGCGGGCCTGCAAGCTGGTTGCGGCAGAGGGCATGGCGCAGCAAGGCGATAAGGTTATCGTCTCGGCCGGATTGCCCTTCGGTCGACCTGGCGCGACAAACATGCTGCGCGTCGTGAAGGTCGAGGCGCACAGCGTGCGGGCTGCCCTGGGGCGCACGCCGCAATTTCAAATGCCTTGACCCTCAACGTCGCGAATCAGCTCCTCCTCGGCCTGCTGAGCGGATTTCAGATGCGGATAGACCGTCAATGCTCTGCGCGTGGCGCGGAGCGCAGCCTTTTTATCGCCCATCTCCCGCAAAATGAGAGCAAGCCCCTCGATCGCCTTGAAATGGCGTGGCTCGAGCTTGAGGACCTGACGAAGGCCGCGCATCGCCTTCTCATAGTCCTCTTTCATAAAGTGGACGGTGGCGAGCTGGTTCCACCCTTCCGCGTAATCGGGGGCGATCTCGACCAGCGCGGAAAGCAGCTGCAGCGCGAGATCGAAGTTCTTAGCCTGGATGGCGATAGCTGCGCGTTCTGTTATGACGTCAGCGGTGTCGCTGCCGGACTGGCGCCACATGCGCTCGATGGCCTTCGCCACCAGCTGCGCGGCCTCCTCGCTGGGAGCCTGCTTCAGTTGATCATACAAAGTGGTAAGGAAAGCCGCTTTGTTTTGGCGGGTAATACGCTGCGGCTGACGCGGCGGCGGCGACGATTCCTGTCCAGGTTGAGGCATAGGCGCCAGCCTATTTTCCTCAGCCGCGGCGGCCCATGAAATGGCGCATAGAGCTACAGCGCTAAGGGGCGCCGCAAAGCCAAGCACTGTGAGCAGGTTGCGTGTTGTCATACCATAAAGTGAAGCACAGACCGAGCCTGTGTCAACACGCAGGTAAGCACCTCACGTGATCCTGTTCAGCCCTGGCGGGCCTTATAGCGCTTAATCGTTTTGTTTATGACGTATAAGCGTCCGCGGCGGCGAACCACACGGTTGTCGCGATGCCGCTTTCTCAGCGTCTTTATGGAGTTTTTGATCTTCATTGCTCTCGAAATGCCGCGCAAATCTCACGCAAGCCAAAGCTATGCGCGCACGAGCCAGCATCTCCCATGTGAAAATTTCTGCGCCGACACTAGGTAGGCCCGGCATTCTTGTCAACACCGGCCTGCCGCCGCAGCGGCATTTCTGCCGTAAGCGTTGCCGCTATTCTACCGGCTGGCCAGCGCGCTCAGCCTGCCGGCCGCCTCCTGATCGCCGAGATCGGCCGCCTGGCCGTACCATTGACGCGCCTTCTCGATGTCCGGCTTTAAGCCCGTGGACTGGAATCTACCGAAAAAGGCCGGATCATAGGTCTGACCCATGGCAAGCGCCGCTTTCGCGCTGCCTCGCTTGGCCAGATGCTCAAACAGCAGCCTAGCACTGGAGACATCGTTGTTGTTGAGCAAGGAGGTCGCGCGCGCCAGCATGGCGGCCTCCTCGGGAATCGGCGCGGCGCGGCTGCGCGTCCCGGTTTGCGGCGCGGCCAGCGATGGCCTGCCAGCGGCCGCGGGCCTCTCCAGCACGGCCGAGGGTGGCGCAGCCGTGAGGACTTGCGGTCCTGGAGCGGGCTGGCCGAACGCGGCCGTGGCTGGAAGCTGCAGGTCCTTGGGCACGATTTCCACCGTGATGACCCGGCTTTCAGCGGGCGTGTCACGGCCCTTGATCAGCAAAACCTCAAGGTTGAACGAGCCTTGGTACTCCTGCGGTGTTTCGAGGCTGAGATTGTCCAGGTCACGCAGCGAAACCGCCCAGGACTCCTTCAGCCGGAACCCTGCCGAAAGAATGACATCGGCGGGCAATCCACGGAACATCAGGAAGGAATAGTCTTCCGGTTTGGCGCGGTTCAAGGTGATTGACAAACGGATCGGTTTGCCTGCCGGGCCGAACACATTTTCCACGTTCAGGCCTGCGGCGTCTTGCTGAGCGATGCGAATAAACCCAGGGCCGGATGGCGTATTTAGGCGTTCAGCTCTCGCTGGCGACAGGCTCGGGACCCGCGTGCCTGCTAACGGCGTTTGTGAGATCGCCATGACCTGTACGGGCTGCGTTTCGGGTAGCGACGCCGTCACATCGGTCCCGGTTTGCTTCTGCTCGGCATTCAGCAAAACTGTCTCAGCCTGATTTCTGGTGCCGAGAGCTCCTGTCATGGCCGCGGTTGAACCGATCGCCACGGCACAGGCGATCGCAACGGCCGCGCCCGTCTGCAGTCTGGGCCCGATCTGCTTTTCCGGCGTGCCCGAGAAGACCGCGATGCAGTCCGTGTTCCGCTGTCCGGTCTTCGCGTGGAGGCTGGCTGGGGTGGGAACCTTGGAGCCGACCACCATGCGGCCCGCTGCCCGCACCACCCGCCCCTCATGCATCCGGTGCAAGGGTGGGCAACCACTCCCGTCGTCGGCAGTTGACGGAACCCACGCGGCTGGCTTATTGCCAGTGGCCTCGCTTTGAGGCTGAGCCGGTCCTACGTTCCCATAGAGTTCCTGAAATACGGGCGCATTTTTATCAATTTCCGCCATCGTTTCACTCCCGGTAATGGATGGCTAGACGAACCATCCGATGCGGTTCAAACCGCCCGAATCCGAAGGCGAAAGATCAGCGCAGGACCTGCTTGACATTCACCCCTCCCTACCCCGCGACCAATCGTTGTCCCAACCTGCGCTCTGCGGCCCAATGGGAGCAGCCCCCGCGCAGTACCGGCAATACACCCGGATGGAGTACGCCCTCATTGACGTATTCCGGCCTAAGCCGCTTTGCGCGAATTTTGATCGGCTCACGCGCATGTTTCAAAAGGATTTTTGTGCGCATCGCCAACGCAAACGATGAAAAGAACAACGCCGCGCACGAAAAATTTAGCGGCGGGAATATACCCCCGTAGGGAAGAATTCGGTCGACCGATCGCTTCTAAACGGTTCCGCCGCATACCCCCTCGCGGAGCAATCTAGCTATGACTTAATCAGCAGAAAACGGCAAGAATTCGTTCCGTCTCAAGGTATATCTTGCCAAAGCAAGTGTACGCAACAGACAACTTATGCAGCCTTCAGCAATGCACGCGCAAGCCGCTTGCGGAAAGTTACCATGATTGTTGAAAGATTGGTGGACGCGACTGGGATCGAACCAGTGACCCCCACGATGTCAACGTGGTGCTCTACCGCTGAGCTACGCGTCCATAACGGGCTAACTGCAATTGAACGCGACACTCAACTTTGCCGCGCAAGGCCAGCCCCAATGCTTCGTGCATAACATGCGTCCACACTGTCATCAAGGGGTGACAAGCCTTGTCCCAGGCCGATCGAACACGACGTTGCTGACCTTAAACCTGCGCTAATCGGGCCCCTTTGGACTGGGCTCTCCTGTGTCACTCCAGGGCAAGCCCGCCCGGTCCAACCGCGCGCGGAGGCCATCGGCAGCTTCGTCAATGCGCTCGCGGCTTGTCGAGCGCAGAACAAGGTAGGCCCCCAAGCGCCCGTTCTCATCGTAAGGGTAGCTTCCCATCATGACATCCGGGAACGCATTTTGTGCCTCCGTGAGCACGGGGGCAACATTGCCCTCGCGCGTTTGCGCATCGATGCTGATGGAGAGCAGCTTGCGGCCGGTGCGCAGGCGCGGCGACACAGCATGCAGCATGGACTCCATGATGCGCGGCACGCCAGCCATGACGATGACGTTGCCGATGAAGAAACCGGGCGCTTTAGACACCGAATTCGCGATGAGGTCGGCGCCCTGTGGAATGCGGGCCATGCGCAGCCGCGCTGGCGTCAGGTCGGCGGCAGCGAAACGCTCCAGCATCACCGCCACGGCGCGCGGATCGACATCGATGGGCACCCCGAACGCCTTAGCGATCGCGTCGGCAGTGATGTCATCATGCGTCGGGCCGATCCCGCCGGTTGTGAAAACATAAGTGTAGCGAGGCCGCAGCGCATTGAGGGCCGCAATGATTTCGCCCTCCTCATCGCACACGACGCGCACTTCCTTCAGGCGGATGCCAATGGATGTGAGGTGATCGGCGATGGTGCCGATGTTCTTGTCCTTGGTGCGTCCGGAAAGAATCTCATCCCCGATCACAAGCAGGGCGGCGGTTACAATCTCGGCTGTCGCGGCAGGTTCGATCATGGCGATATCACAAACCATTGCCGGCGCGAGCCAGAATTGCGCCATGGTCGGCGCCGCTCAGTCCTGCCCCGTAAGTCTGGCGCCATCCTCCGCCGAGCCGGGAGGCGATGAAGACGTCCGCGACGTAAGCGGGGGCATGCGTTCTGAGCAGCGCGCCGGCGGCAAGCAAGGCAAGTTGCTCGGCCAGACGGCGGGCTTGCGCTTCAAGGCCGGCCGGGTGGGTAAGCATGGCCTTGATGCCGTTTAGGGCGGCTGTCAGGCGGGCATCGCCCATCACGCCTGGCGCGAGAAAAGCCAACATCGCCTCGACCGCCTCCGGATCGCGTTGCATGACGCGCAAAATGTCGAGGCACATGACATTGCCCGAGCCCTCCCAGATCGCGTTCAGCGGCGCCTCCCGATAGGCGCGCGCCATCAGCCCCTCCTCAACATAGCCGTTGCCGCCGAGGCACTCCATCGCTTCATAGGCAAATGCCGGAGCCGATTTGCAAACCCAATATTTAATCACAGGCGTCATCAGGCGGCGGAAGGCAGCCTCTTCGGCCTGCGCCTGACGATCGAAGCTTCCCGCAAGACGAAAAGCGAGCGCGGTCGCGGCTTCGCTGTCGAGCGCCAGATCGGCAAGCACTTGCGCCATCAACGGCTGATCGATGAGGCGCTTCTGGAACACGGTCCGGTGCTTCGCATGACGCAGCGCGTTGGCTAAGCATAAGCGCATCAAGCCCGCCGAAGCCACGGCGCAGTCCAAACGAGTGAGCGTGACCATCTCGATGATCGTGGCGACGCCCCTGCCCTCCTCGCCGACCAGCTCGGCTTCGGCGTTGAAGAATTCAACCTCCGAGGAGGCATTCGAGCGATTGCCGAGCTTGTCCTTCAGCCGCTCGATGCGGATCGCGTTGGGCCGGCCATCGGAGCGAAAACGCGGGAGAAAGAAGCAGGAAAGCCCATTCACCGTGTGGGCCAGCACGAGAAAAGCATCGCACATTGGCGCGGACATGAACCATTTGTGGCCGGCCAGCGCATAACAGCCGTTTTCGCCCAGCGGCAAGGCTGTTGTCATATTGGCCCGCACATCGGTTCCGCCCTGCTTTTCCGTCATGCCCATGCCGATGGTCATCGAGCGCTTGGTCTCGATGGGCGCGAAGGCCGGGTCATAATCTCGGCTGAGCAGTTTTGGCGCGAGCCTGTCGAGCAGCGCCGCGTTAGCGCGCAGCGCGGGAACGCAGGCATGCGTCATGGTGATGGGACACATATGCCCCGCCTCGGCTTGCGCAATCATATACAGCCGGCCGGCGCGCGCCACTTGACCGCCTTGTGCCGGTTCGGCTCCGGAGGCGCCATGCTCCCAAGTCGAGCAGTGCAGACCCTCACGGAAGGAGAGCGCCAACAACTCGTGATAGGCGGGATGGAAATCGACCCTGTCCAGCCGGTGGCCTTTTTGGTCATAGCGGCGCAGCTTGGGCGGGTTTTCATTCGCCAGCCGCCCAAGCGCGATGGTCTCCGCGCTTCCGGCCGCCTCCCCCAGAAGGTGAAGCGCATCCCCGGCCCAGTCCGCGCCCTCCCGCGCAACCGCCTCGGCCAGCGCCATGTCGGCGGCGAAGAGATTGACGTTTTCAAAAGGAGGGCTCTGATTGACGACCTCGTGCGTTTCAAGAGACGACTGCATCAAGACCTCCCTATCGCTGCCCCGCATTTTGACGTACACACTTGCTTTCCAAAAATCATCCGGGCTTGCCGCCCATGACTTGCCCTACTATAACAGCGCTTTCATGAGCATCGCCCTCGCGACAAACAAATTCTATTTCCCGCATAAGCATCTGCTGGGAATTAAGGCCCTGAGCCCAGCGGAGATTACTGGGCTGTTGGATTTGGCCGACACCGAAGCCGACTTCAACCGGCAAGTCGCCAAAAAACGCGACGTCCTGCGCGGGCGCACTCAGGTCAATCTTTTCTTCGAATCATCGACCCGTACGCAAAGCTCCTTCGAACTGGCCGGCAAGCGGCTCGGCGCCGACGTGATGAACATGGCGGTGAAATCCTCCTCGATCGAAAAGGGGGAAACGCTGATCGACACGGCGATGACGCTGAACGCCATGCGGCCCGACATTCTTATCGTCCGGCATCACGCGGCGGGGGCGGTCGAGCTGCTGGCGCAGAAAGTCGATTGTGCCGTCATTAACGCCGGGGACGGCGAGCATGAGCACCCCACCCAAGCGCTGCTCGACGCGCTCACCATCCGGCGCCGCAAGGGCCGCATCGAGGGGCTCACGGTGGCGATCTGCGGCGACGTTCTCCACAGCCGCGTCGCGCGCTCGAACATCCTTTGTCTCAACAAGCTGGGCGCGCGGGTGCGATTGGCCGCACCGTCGACCCTCCTGCCGCCGGCATCCGACAGGCTCGGGGCCGAGGTGTTCACAAATCTGGAGAAAGCGATCGTGGACGCCGACATCATCATGATGCTGAGGCTGCAGCGCGAGCGCATGGTCATGTCTTACGTTCCATCCACCCGGGAGTTTTTTCACTTTTTCGGCCTCGACAACGACAAGCTGAAAAAGGCCAAGCCCGACGCCCTCATCATGCATCCCGGCCCGATCAATCGCGGCGTGGAAATTTCCTCGTCGGTCGCGGACCATGTGCGCAGCGTCATCCGCGAGCAGGTCGAAATGGGCGTCGCGGTGCGCATGGCGGTGCTGCAAGCGCTAGCCCGTCACCTCCCGAACAAATAGCGATGATTGCCACGACCCCGCTACCCGCAGATCAGGAAACCGTTCTCTTCAACGCCCGGCTGGTCTGCCCGTTCTCCGGCAGG
>Ga0136634_10000237_pt1 | contig 26977 bp, 20 predicted proteins | sample AntDrymUQ8332106_2_FD_104654 | JGI IMG/M metagenome (GOLD analysis project Ga0136634, IMG submission 104654) | Polar desert sand microbial communities from Dry Valleys, Antarctica - metaG UQ833 (21.06) | ecosystem: Environmental > Terrestrial > Soil > Desert | place: Antarctica: Dry Valley... | reverse complement strand
GCTGTTGGGTTGTTTAATAGTGTTTAGCCCTCTGCTAAATTTTATTATAGTCGATGCCATATTTACTAAAGCAGGATAATAATTTTTTTCAGGATTATTTCAAAAGCCCTTCCATTTTTTTTAAGGTTTTTTCCATATTCATTCCTTTACCAAGAACCGGCTTAAATATGTCGCCAATATCTCTCAGGCGTGGTATCATATTGGATATATGAAAATCCTGTATCCGCATTCCTTTTTTTACTTCTTCCCAATGCAAAGGTGCCGACACCGGCGCTCCTGGCTTGGGGCGTAATGAGTAAGGACCTGCCACAGTAGCCTGCGGGCGATTCTGTAAAAAATCTAAGTACAGTTTCCCTTTCCGGTTTGCAGTTAGTCGTTCAATACTTGTGAACTTCGGAAGTTCGGCATGCACCAGTTTTACGAGGCTTCGGGAAAATTCTTTAGATTGCTCATAATCATAGATGGCCCCTAACGGAATATAAATATGCAGGCCGGTCGAACCCGATGTTTTGCAAAATGCAGGTACACTCAAACTATCTAATATCTGCTTTGTTACCAGTGCGGTTTCAATAACCTGGTCGAATGGATTTTTATCCGGATCGAGATCGATAATGCACCAGTCGGGATTATCAGGCGATTGCGTGCGGCTGCTCCATGGATTCATTTCGATACATCCCAGTGAAGCGATGTACAAAATACTCGCATCGTTACTAACAACAAGAAACTCCTTATCGCGTCCATCGGCCTCACTATGGTATGGAAAAGTTGTCATCCAGTCAGGAACTTTTCCCTTCACATCTTTCTGATAAAAACTTTCACCATCAATCCCATGGGGAAAACGGTTCAACGTTTGAGGGCGATCCTTAAAATAAGGAAGCATGTAAGGCGCAACCTGATAATAATAATTCAACATATCACGCTTAGTGACTTTTTCTTTTGGCCAATACACTTTACTTAGGTTCGTGAATTTAAGTTCATGACTATTTATATTTCTTACCTGGCTCTCATCGGTAGGATTAAGTAATGTTTTTCGTTCAGCCTTTTTAGGTGCCGAAAGAATATTTTTTGATTCCGTTTTTTTGGGGTTAACCAGTTTTTCATTTTCAATACCTGCAACGATATCCTGGATAGGTGCAGCGCTTTCCCATCCAACGTCTTTTGCATTTTTATCTTCACGTAATCCTTTGAAAGATGGGTGGCGGATAGCTCCATCCTTTGTTTTCTCACGGTAACTGATCTCGCATACGATGGCCGGTTTCACCCAGGTCACCGTTGCCTTTGGCGGATTGGGACGAAAACGCGATGGCTTATTATATTCCGGTACTTCGCGGAAGGGGCATTGTGGGATGATAAATGGTTTGCATTTTTGCAGGATCTCCGATTGTAACTGATTACTGAATCCTGTACCCACAGGACCGATAGAAATGAATTCTCCGTTCTCGTATACGCCTAAGAGCAAGGCGCTAAATTGCTTTGAAGTATTTTCATTCTTTGTATACCCACCAATAATGGCTTCCTGCCTTTTCTCTGTTTTAATTTTAAGCCATTCTTTTGACCGGGCACCTGGTATATAAATGCTGTTTTCTTTCTTTGCAATAATACCTTCCAGTCCCAGTTTATCCGTTAACGCAAAAAGTTCTGTTCCCGGGATATCGAAGGTTTCACTTTGTTGAATGATATCATTATTTTTCGGTAAGATAGACTGTAACAGGTGTCGCCGCTCTGTAAGCGGTAGTTTCATAAGATCTTTTCCTTCCAGCGAAAGAATATCAAAAATGTAGTAAATCAATTGCCCATCTGCCTCACTTCGCCAGGCCTGGAGGTCACCGAAATCAGCAGCTCCTTTTTCATTTACAACAATGATCTCTCCATCTACCACAGCATTAATGTTCCAATGTTTCAAGGCATCAAAGACAGGATAAAATTTTTGATTAAATGATTTGTTATTTCTTGAAACCAGTTCAATATTTCCTTGATTCAAAAAACCAAGCGCACGATAGCCATCCCATTTTATTTCATATGTCCAGCCTGGTTCTTCAATCGGTGAATCGACCAGCGTTGCCAGCATGGGTTGAATTTCAAGAGGCGATAATGTACTTCCGGACTTTTTTCCAGGAGATTTAGAAGGGGAAGTTTTTGGATTACTTTCTCCAACGGTTTTACTTCTGTTTTTTTCTTTCTGTACTGTCTTAGTAACAGAACGATCTACCGTGCCTGACGATGGTGCTTTTTTTTTGTTTGATGACGGGGACATACCAAAAATTTTCTTTTTGGTATGATAAAAACCTCATGCCACCACCCGTTATTTTTTTATAAGTTTTTTTGTACTGCGCTGTTCTCTTGACATCACTTCCAACAAATAGGAGCCCTTGGGCAGTTGCTTCAGGTTATTGAATTGCACAAGGTTAATACCCTGGTTAGATGTAAATATCTTTTTTGCTACCAGTTTGCCTGCAGCATCATACAACTTCAAATCAATTTTTTCGGATCGCAGGCTATTGATGGTAATTTTTAATGATGCATCAAATGGATTCTCAGCTATGACCAGGGTCGATGAGAAAGTCATTTGAATACTTACAATGTCTGAGTATCTGAATTTTCCATCCCTGTCAACTATTTTAAGCCGGTAAAATGTGGTTTGCGATTTCCAGGATGGAATATCTTTTTTCGAATAGGCAGACCCTGATGCAGAGTTGGTGGCAGGAATGATGCTGATAGTCTGATAAGCGATCCCATCCCCGCTGCCTTGCAATTCAAAATGCAGAACATTGTCTTCGCTGCTCGTTATCCATTTCAGTAGATTGGAACTGCCCTGATTTATTCCCGAAAAATCTACAAGGGTTACCGGGAGACCTGCTGCATACATATCACTAATAAACGCTCCTTTTCCATGGGTTGCAGCAACGATTTTATTATTGGCTGTAACCGCGAGATCCATGATGAGTGTGGCATCCCACAAAGCATTGTTGAAGTCATACCATGTGGTTCCATTATCCGGACTCATATAAACCCCAAGGTCATTTCCAACATAAATAATTGAAGGATTACCGGGATCGAGTAAAATTGCATTATGTGGCACGTCTGGTAAAACGGTGCCTGTACTCGTCCAGCTACTGCCGCCATTGGCAGTTACATATACATGAGATGTGCCGTAACCTCCTAACACTATCCAAACGCTATCGTCATTAGTTGGACTAATCGCAAAGTCCATTACAAAGCGATCTGGTAATGTTCCCTTGATATTTACAAAGCCTGATCCGCCATTAGTGCTTTTAAAAACATTAGGCGGTGTATTGATGTGTAAATTATTAACATCATTATCGTATTGTGCAAATGGCGATGTGGATAGATATAATTTGTTTGCGTTAGTTGCAGACACTGCCAAAGCAATTGCCGTCTTATGTTCAGCTTCTATATAGGAGGTAGCAGAGCCGGCAGTATTACCATTCCAGGTTCCTGCTGTGCCCGAACTGGTGCTTTTGTGGAGATTGTCTGATGCTACATACATCACCGTAGGATTGGATTGACTAATTGCCACAGGCGCCATGAATGCCGTTCTTGAATCTGCAGTAAATGCCCAGCTTTCTAATACTTCGGATGAAAAGCTACTTCCTCCATTTGTTGATCGTAATACCCTTCGGGCATCATTAGATGCAAAAACAATATTACTATTGGTTGGATGAAAAACACAAGGTCCTCCATCACCACCAGCAACCGATGTCCAGCCTGTGCCATTGTATCGGATTACTCCATTGTCTTGCAATCCGCCAATCATTACATTCGGATTTGATGGAGAAACGGCAAAAGATGCATAGAATTGAACTGCCTGTAAGCCTCCGTTGATCATAGTGAAAGAGGCACCTGAATTGGAACTTCTATACATACCCCCATCACACGCAATGTATACAACGTTGTTGTTTGAAGGATCAAATTCAATATCATGAATATCCGCATGTACACCACCTATAGACGTTTGGTCGGCCAAAGAAATATTATACCTATATAATGGAACTCCGCCCATCATTATTTGATTGGTGTTGGAAGGATTGATAGCTACATCATGCGCAAACCAGAACTGGTATTCACAATGATTGGAATTAGAAAGTATTGACCAGCTGCTTCCAAAATCCATGGAGCGATACAACTCATCGAGTGAGCCCGCACTACGACCAATACTTGCAATGATCATGTTGGAGTTTGCTGTTACGTTATCTAAACGAGTAAAACCTTGAAAAGAAGAAGGTAGTCCGGATGTTATTTTAGTCCAGGTGGAACCACCGTTTATGCTTCGGTAGATACCTTTATCACTATTGGTCAGGTTTCCTACTGCCACTACTATTTGATTCGTATTGGAAGGATTAATGACGATGTCAGAAATATATATTTTATCAAGGATTTTGAGCCAGGTACTCCCTGCATCACCAGATCGGTACAAGCCATCGGTTGAGCATGCATAGACAATATCAGGATCAGAAGGATCGAATTTCAACATTTGTATTCCAAACAAATCTGATTGATTTTTTGTAAATATCCTCGACCAGGAAGCCCCCCCATTAATGCTTTTTAAGATTCCTATTCCATAAGTGCCTCTGGCTTTCCATACATTGAATCCTATATTCGAGGTATCTGCGCGATATACTTCACCGGTACCTGCATAAATAATATTTGAATTGGTTGGATGGATTATTATTGAGGCCACACCCAGAACGGGGTAATCAGTCTCGACGGGTTGCCAGGCATTCGAGCCAACTCCTGCCGTAGTTGTTTTCCATATTCCACCGCTTGCACTACCTATAAATATATTGTTACCATTTTGCGGATCTATTGCAATGGATAATATTCGCCCACCAATATTCTGATCAGGTCCGATTGATGTCCAGTTACCGCTGAATAAATTAATATTTTTATTACCACTGGCCCCAGACCGTTGAGATACCGTTTCGGGGTTTTTCATAGCAATAGCCTGCAACCAACCCCTGTAGTATTTTTCATTGATATTATCGGGCTCAGGATAGGCACGCGCCCACCACCAGGAACTTAATTGCCTATCTGCACCGGATTCTTTTTCATGTTGCTCGTGGTTTTCACTACCCGAATTGTGAACGGAAAACGGAACAAAGAAATATATAAACAGTATCCATAAAACGGATATCACCATTATGAATAATAATAACTTCTTCATAGGGTTTTTCTTAGGTTATTTTGGACGAAGAGATAAACATACATTGGATCCTGTTATCTGTATGTCTCTTCGCTTATTGAACAGTCATTTTTGTATTTAATTTAGTTGTCCCGGTTACGATCTGAACTACATAAACCCCCGGTATCAGGGCACTACAATTATCGAGTGACACCTGGTTCATACCTGGCTTTACCACTACTTGTTTATTTGATATTCTTTTCCCATTCGCATCAATAATAAAAATGGTAACGATTTCATTACGTTCCATCATAAATTGTAAGGTGGCATTCGCCCGTACGGGATTGGGTGAAATTCTTAAAGTATAGTTAGTTTGGGATAGAATAATTGAACGCACCCGGCTGTATTTATGACTTCCATCTATGGAAACTAACTTTAATCGGTAATAAGAGATCCCGGAAGGAGCGGCATTGTCGTAGTAACTATAATTATTGAGAGTACTACCAGTAGAATTTGATTGAATGAATGTAAGAGAATTCCAATTAATTCCATCTTCGCTACGCTCGATATCGAATCCTTTTACATTGACCTCCTTGCTGGTACTCCACTGCAAAATTACATTACTATTATTTTCCGTTTGGCATGTAAAAGTTAACAATTCAACAGGTAAAATCGAATTCACACTCACTGCATAATCTTCAACCTCCCCATTCGCAAACCAGCGCGTTGAATTATTTACTGTCATTCCATTAGTAGAAGAAGTCAACCTGATACGTAAGAAAGTTGTACTGCCAACCGGCATTGATACAAAAATCCCTGGCCAGGCCAGTGTTTTCGTTTGCATGGAGGCGCTGCTCGCCACACTCATGGTAACTCCCTCACCAGGTTCAAAAACACCATCAGCATCATAGTCTAACCAGGCCGTTAGCGTTGCATTTGAACCTGTATTATTATATACTTTCACATCCTGGACAAATGTTCCTGTGCCGGTTGCGAGAAGTGTTACCACCCCAATTCCATCTTCATCTGAACCATCAGCCGTAGCAGTTGGAGAAGAAGTTTTATTCCATTCGCGATCGAATGTAGGTCCAAGGCGTAGGTTACAATCGTATTCGTGAGTTGCCTTATCCATCGCAACAGGATCATATGAATCTGGGGCATCACCAAAATCGCTCTTTGGCCGGAATGGATCTGAGGCATCACCCGCTCTTCCCACCCATGCCGGAGAGCAGGCTGTAGCACTCGCAGTTATTTTTGGTCCAATGGTTCCATTTTCATTGTATACAGCTACCCGTCCACCCTCTGGCGATTGACCACCGGTCCAATATAAAGTTCCGTTCCAGATTTGTCCTGCCTGAATTGGAGCAGGACTACCATTGGTATTGAAAAAAGTTGCATTACCACTTTGCATATTAAAATGGACAAACTGAGAAGTGCTGCCAGAATTACCTGTATTAAAATCATACAGTGTTCCATCTTTAATAGTAAAATCACCCCAGTCATGAGTAAGCGTTCCACTTCCGTTATCTGCAGGTCGTGCATATACCTGGCTACTTCTTATGGGATTTTGGGAAGCATCAAAATCAATTCTCCATATAATAGATTCGCGATTAGAATTTTTGGGACCATTTGTTCCTTCAATTCCTAAAAATAAAGAACCGTCATAAAAAGCTGCTCCCGCAGATTCTACTACGATGTCGAATAAAGGAATTCCAAGTGTAGTGACATCAGCAACTACTGTGCTAATGGTTTCTGTATTGAAATTGTATCGCTTAAGAGATTTATTCGTACTCACCGGTGAAGGATTGTCCATCACGTAGTACAAAATTTTATTAACGTGGTCATAAGCCATTGAGTTAACCCATGGTGATCCTGGCTCACTAAAAAGCCAGTCGGCCTTTCCTGTAAGTGGATTAAAAAGGTATACTGAATTATTATCCGGGGTAACCAGGTAATAAGCAGGCTGGCCTATAAATGGTTGTTGGGATATATAATAATTTAATGGGAAGGATCCGGTTACGCAGGCATTCAAATCAGATAACCAAAAATTACCTGGTGTTCCGCCACCAAATCCCATATTTAAGGTTACAGTTTTCACACCGTTTGCTACGGCAGGACTGTTTCCGGGAATTGAAATGTTCAAAGTACCTCTATTGTCAGTATTTAAAGCGCTTGAGTTAAGGGTGGTTGCTAACGGGATGGTTCCCCCATTTCCTACAACGTTTACAATACCTGCAGCCGTTGGTGCCATATTAATATTGAGGGGAACTGCCGCCGCATCCTGCGCTGTTACTCTTACTGATTGCAAATTATCAATATCGTACAAACTAAATTGGAGGTTATAAACAACAGCATCGAAGGTTATAGTTATAACTCCATTACCATTGTATTCAACATCCGCTCCTGTACCAAAGGAACCTCCTTCTGCAGTATTGGTAATATTTTCACCATTGGTGGAGATGGTCGCTGTTGGAAAGTTTATCGAAAAACGGTTTCTTCCTATTGTAAAATTCTGCGTTTGCATCATTGCATTTGTAACGAATGGAGTATACGTGCCACCTTGAGTCAGATAGTCTAATTGATCCCAATTAGCGGTTGCTGTAGAGTAACCGGCCGGGCACTGGGCGATGGTAAAATGGCCCCCGGCAAGAAAAATAATTGGAAAGAACAAAACCTTAATGAAGTAAAATTTTTTCATAAGGGATAGGATTTGGGTTTCGGAAATATTAGTACAACTTTATGAAGCGAAAAAGTAATTAAGGTTTAATTTTTCCCTTTCCCTTTCAATCTGTTGTGCTTATACAGATTTAAAAGTAATTGGAATAACAGAGGATCGCAAGGTAAAATGATCATCAAAATGTCCTTAGTAAAACCCTCATTCTTTTGTAAGGAAAAAAGCTTTAGCACCGTATAATCCGTATCACTGAATATTATAGTCAGTAGCATTTTTAACTTTCTGATGGTCGGAAGCACAAATTTAATCAACTGATTTATTGAAACTTATATAGGAAGGGGTGAGTCCTTATTCTGTAAGCAGGGCTATTGCATGGTGATTTGCAAATTTCCTGAATTGAATATTATATACCCAAAAAAGGAAACTTTCCTATAATGAAAATGCAGATACACGGGTATGATCAATTTTAAAATTATTACTCTACTGAATTCTATTGTCTAATTACTAAAAGGGTTATGAAATGACCGCCTCAAACCTGCCCAAATCAGGTCTTTTGTAATGTTTAAAAAAATAAGGTAAAACAATAATCTTTACATCTTTGATCCCGTTATAAAAAGGTCTCAATAAACAGCACTGTCGAATACGGAATTGCTTGAAGTGCAAGTATCGATTGCCTGTAGGAATGAAGTAAAAGGAGAAGTAGATCTTTTCTTATAGCAATGCCATTCTACAATTTTTACTTTCAGCATGGAAACATGATTTCGGGGAATTATATTCTGACGGTGTACCAACACCTGATTCTTAAAAAAAGAATTCTTTACAACTTCGGCGGAACCTGACAATTTAATAAATAACCCTTCCGCTTTCTGTATATATTTTAGTTCGACTGATCGATTTTTTCCATCCGTTAAGGCAAAAGAAATCATTTTGTTTAATGAACACCATACATGCCCATCATCTGTAACTTTAAGTGTTTTGAACATCAGGCCGTGCCCATCTTTCGATGATGGGACATTAGAAATTTTTAAAATTCCATATTTAATTTGTTCTATCATTTGTTTTACAATTTCTATATTCCCCGATTTCGATTTCATGTTATTATTTTAACTGATCTTAAAAAAAAGTCCCGGGTATACTCCCGGGACAACTTGCAATGATTAATGGTCGACGAAATATGTTAGCAAATTTTTTAATCTCTAATGTGCATGTTGTAAAGTGTACGGGCGATAACCAGGTTGAGTACCAAACCATTTATTATATTGCATACGCAAAGAATTAACCCAGCTGTTGGTTTCTGAAGGTGTATTCTCCATATATTCTACGCTTTGAATTTTTACCTTCACGAGTACTAATTGGTACATTGCTTTTGTTTTAATGTCTTCTGAAACACTTACCAGTCCATTCACTTCCTCAGGATCATTTACAATACAAGCCTTACCCATAATTTTTAGATAAAAATTCTTACCCTTTTTAAAAAACTCCAACCTGGCAGGAAATTCTTTATCAAACTCCTGTATATGCTGCATAGGTCGGTTCACAAAAAACCACACCTGTCCTACCTCATCTACTTTAAGTGCAGTAACGATAGTAGTAGGCATTTTAAGAACTGCATTACTCAGACTAAAAAACAGAGCGCTTCTAAGGTCGGATATCTTTTCTTGTAAAAAGGGTAGATTAGTTTCGGATAGCATGACTGATATTTTTAACAATAGTTTCAAAACTAATACCAAGCTTTTCCTTCAAATTGTTGTATTGAATTATAAATCGGCAGATTGTAGATAAGTAGGGGTTTAACGGTGTGCTATAATTGTATTAGTGATAGTTAGCAAACTGAACAAGAAAATTATTTTAAATCCAGAAATGTAAATGGTTGGTAAAAATAACCCCACGGTCGAAGGGTCGTGGAAAAAACTCTACATCACTTCAAGTAGTATGGGTGGTTAAAAGAGGCATATTTTTTTCACCTATTCAGAAAACATTAAAAACATATAAATTATTTCATTTTAAAAATTATTCATTATGCCAAGACAAGCGTCAACAAAAAAAAGTCCGCCTGCAGGGAAGTCAGCTTCAACAAAAAAATCTGGAGCATCAACTGCTACCTCTGAGAATCAACAGCAATCAAACACAATGCTTGAAAAGTTCATGGTTGATTCTTTGAAAGATATGTATTGGGCTGAAAAACATCTTACCAAGGCCATTCCTAAATTAGAAAAAGCTGCTACCTCCCCTGAACTGAAACAAGCTTTACAGGATCACCTAACTGTAACAGAGGAACAGGTTGCCAGGTTAGAGCAGGTTTTTGAACTGATGGGAAAAAAGGCGCAGGCAAAAAAATGCGAAGCCATGGAAGGGCTGTCTAAAGAAGCAGATTCAATTGTTGAAGAAACTGAGGAAGGAACAATGACACGGGATGTAGCAATCATTTTCGCAGCTCAAAAGGTAGAGCATTACGAAATAGCCAGCTATGGAGGGTTAACTCAATTAGCAACTACTATGGGCTTAACTGAAGTAGCAGATTTATTGGGACAAACTTTAGCAGAAGAAAAAGAAGCCGATGAATTACTTACTTCGATTGCCGAAAATGATATTAACTATCAGGCAGAAGAAGAAGGTGGCGAACCAAGCGAAGACTAAATAAATTTAAATAGCTGCGCTCATAAGCAGTAGGGTTTAGGGGTTAAAGTCAGGCCATAGTGCCTGACTTTTTTATACATTTGAAACTATAATATGGTATTACTAGCTGTTGCAATTACAAAGATCGTAGGTATTACTGCGGGAGTTTTTACAAGTGCCTCCATGATTCCGCAGGTAATTAAAATGTTTAAAGAGAAGAAAGCGTCTCAGGTCTCCATTTTTATGTTACTCATTCTAATTGCAGGGATTGGGATGTGGGTATGGTACGGATTTCTGAAGGAAGATCTACCAATAATAGTTACAAATATTTTCTCTCTCCTGATAAATTTTATCATGGTTTTTCTGCGGTATAAATACCGCAATAATAAATCTTAAATTCCAGGGTATGCAAGCAAAAAGTAAGGTCTCGGCATTCACCATTTTCTTTGATAAACTTGCCAACCGGGTTACCCGACTTTCTGGAAAACCAGTAGCTTTTATGGCTGCTTGTTTATTAATTATTATCTGGGTTTTAACCGGACCCGTTTTTCACTTTTCTGATACCTGGCAATTGGTAATAAATACGGGAACTACCATTATAACTTTTTTGATGGTATTTATAATTCAACAAACACAGAATAAGGATACGATTGCACTGCATCTAAAATTAAATGAATTGATTGCTTGTAACGAAAATGCCAGCAACCGGTTAATAGATATTGAAGATCTCACCGAACAGGAATTGCAGATCGTAAAAAAATTTTATGTGAAATTGGCTGAACTTGCTTTGAAATCAAATGATCTTCATAGTTCACATTCACTGGATGATGCTGAAAGCAACCACGAAGTAAAATCTGACTCGGCCAAAACAAGGTTAAAAAAACCTTCAACACCGCGTGAAAAATAAAAATGGAAATAGTTAATTTATCACACAAAGAATTTTTACGTATTGATAGGGATTCTGAAAAAACCGCGGCCATTGCGGATCTTATATATGTAAACGATTCATTGGAAGGAATTACTCGGGTAAAAAAAGGCAAAAATTTTGCATTTATTCGTAAGAATAAAACTTTAAAAGACAAGGCCGCAATCGATCGCATCAAAAAGTTAGTGATTCCTCCTGCATGGACCAATGTATGGATATGTGCTTTACCTAATGGCCATATTCAAGCAACTGGGTTTGATATTAGAAATAGAAAGCAGTATAGGTATCATACCATGTGGAATTCCTTGCGAAGCCAAACAAAATTTTACAGGCTTTATGAATTTGGAAAAGTACTGCCAAAAATACGGCTACGTCTTGAAGAGGATATGATCAAAGAGGAATTGGGTGAAGAAAGGGTTATTGCAACTGTTATTAGTTTAATGGAACGGACATATATACGTATTGGTAGTAATGAGTATGAAAAAATGTATGGCTCTTATGGGCTTACAACATTAAAAGACAAACACGTAACAATAAAAGGAAATGAAATAATATTTTCTTTTAAAGGAAAGAAAGGAGTCTTTCATAAAATAAGTCTTAAAAACAAAAAACTGGCTAAGGCTGTTCAGGCCTGTCGCGATATCGCGGGTAAAGAGCTTTTTCAATACTTTGACAAATCGGGAAATCGAAGGAGTATTGACTCAGGCATGGTTAATAATTATATTAAAGAAGCATCTGGTTTGGAGTTTACCACCAAAGATTTTCGAACCTGGGCAGGTTCCCTGAATATTTTATGGGCTTTTAAATCGATAGGAGATGCCATTAATGATACAGAGTGTAAAAAGAAAGTAGTAGAAGCTTTAGACCAGGTGAGTTCAAAATTAGGTAACACCCGCACAGTCTGTAAAAAATATTATGTACATCCGGGGCTCATCAAATTATATGAAGAAAACAATCTGCAAAAATATATTGTGGGGCTAGATGCAATAGAAGTACCCGACAAAGTAAGCGGGTTAACCACTGCAGAAATGATACTAATGAAAATTCTTAAGATTCTCCAGGAGACTCCTTCCGAATAACTTAGGGGTTTTGATTAGAAGCCCGTAGGAAAATCAATTTAAAGTTCTTTAGTCAAAGATTGGTTTAGGAATTAATTTATAAAAAAAAATTAAGAGACTAAACAGGCCTTTATTTAGCCCTTGAATTCGCTCTTCCCCCAGTTGAATTTCCTGGTTGCTTTCTTCGGCCCGTGGATTTTTTTCGGCTAGCTGACTTTCTACCCTTCGATCGGGAATTTGACTGTGTTTTCGCTGGTGCAACTTTACGGGTAACTGATTTTTTAGAAACACTACTTTTGGAGTTCCTGGTTTTTTTCCGGAACCCTTTTTTTGAAGGAACTTTGGCACCATCCTTTTGTGCTTCTGATAATCCAATAGCTATAGCTTGTTTGCGTGAAGTAACTTTCTTGCCGCTGCGGCCAATTTTGAGCTTTCCTTTTTTCATTTCGTGCATTGCGGCACCCACTTTTTCAGAAGCATTTTTTGAATATTTTGCCATAGTTCTTTATTTGAAATTAGTAGAAAATTCTCAGTGAAATCTCGTTTAAATATGGAGATACTGCACTCAGATAATTAAATATTTAGTCTTTCAAACTCTTCTAAAGTAAAATAAACTTATGCCAGCAGAAAGAACTTCTTAAGATAACCTAACTGAGTTTTTGAGGGGGAATATTTTCTACAACGAAATCTAATAAATCTGCTTAAACTACTAGTGAACCTGTCCTGAATTTTATTAGAGCAGGCATACTTTTTTCATAATATCTACATATTCATTTTCTAAAATAAATACAAAAATTATGGCAACAAATGACAATCTGGTAGGCGTATTAAACGATCTTATCAGGATAAATAATGATCGGATTGAAGGTTATGAAAGAGCTGCTAAAGAAGCACGGGATATAGACGTGGATCTTAAAGCTATTTTTACACGTATGGGAGAAGAAAGCAGCCAGTATAGTGCTGAACTAACCCAGGAAATAGTGAAATTAGGTGGCGAGCCTGCTACAGGCACCACGTCATCAGGTAAAATTTACCGTGTTTGGATGGATGTGAAAGCAACTTTCACAGGCCATGATAGAGAATCTGTTTTAGCTTCCTGCGAATTTGGAGAAGATGCTGCCCAAAAAGCATATGAGTCTGCGTTAGAATCCGATGCCGAAATGAGTGCAGATGTACGTCAGTTAATTACAAATCAAAAATCATCTTTAAAAACATCGCATGATGTCATCAAAAAATATCGTGATATGCACGATTCAGTAAAATCAAGCATTAATTAATTAAATCACATAAAATACAAACAATGAAAATTTCATGGAAGCTTATTGCAATTGCATTGATTACATGCAGTTCCCTTGTTGTAGCCTGTGATGATGCTGGTGATGGCAATGCGGATAATAAGGACACAACGGCCACTACTAGAAATGAGGCTGAGGATACGAATGATAGTGCCTTATCAACAAAGAATGCCGAAAAAGACGCGCAGTTTGTTGTAGATGTAGTCACTTCCAACTATGGCGAAGTGAAGCTGACACAATTGGCACAACAAAAATCCGCCAATAAAGAACTGAAAGATGTTGCAAAAATGCTTGAAGCTGACCATACTGCTTTACTCAGTGATCTAAAAACAATGGCTTCAAAAAAAGGTATCACCGTTCCTACAGAGGAAAGTGGAGAAGCAAAGGATAAACTAAAAGATTTGACTAATGAAAAGGCCAGTGATTTTGATAAGGAATGGTGTGAGACTTTAATGGACAATCATAAAAACTCGATTAGTAAATATGAAAATGCTGCCACCGATGCTACTGATCCGGATGTAAAGGCATTTGTGAATACCGTTTTGCCAAAATTGCGAATGCACCATGATAAATTAATGGAATGCCATAAAAAACTTAAATAGTATTTAAGATCAAAGTAATCATAATGAGCTCCGCTAATTCGCGGGGCTTTTTTTATTGTCTAATTAAAACTAACGCTTGTTATGTTAGGGTGCTTTTCTATCTTCGGCCCCTTCAAGAATGAACGCCAATAATAATATATCTATCACTCCTTTTATTATAGCTCATGCGGCTATTAGTTCCATTATTACAAATATCACAACCCGTTAAGGGTTGTACAATTTCATATTATCCAATGGGCTTTTGCTAAAGACGTGAATCACGGGAAAGTAATGATTCCGCATATCTAAATTCTTAATACTTCAAAATCTTTCTATGCAGGTCTTAAAATTCGGAGGCAGTTCAGTTGCCAATGCCGAAAACATTTATAAAGTAGTTGCCATAATAAAGCAGGCAGTACGGAAAGATAAATCGATTATAGTAGTATCTGCACTTGGAGGAATAACAGATAACCTCCTACAAAGTGGTGTGCTTGCTGCAAATAGTGATGAATCGTACAAAGATCTCCTCCAGATCTCTGAGCAAAGGCATTTGGAAACCGTGAAACTACTGGTTCCGGTAGCGCAACAAAGCAGCGTCTTAAGCTGGGTGAAACAGCGCTGCAATGAAATCGAAGATATTTGCAATGGTGTGTTTCTTCTGGGCGAGTTATCCCCGCGGACAAAAGATCGGATTATAAGTTTCGGGGAATTGCTTTCATCGAGAATTATATCAGAGCACATGAATACTGTTGCCCTGCCAAATGCATGGAAAGACTCCAGGGATTTAATTGTGACTGATTCTAATTTTGGATTTGCCGCCATTGATTTTCAAGACACGAATAAAAAGATAGCCGACTATTTTGCAACATCAACAGCTTCCTTGTTTATTGTTCCGGGCTTTATAGCCTCGGATCCTCAAGGAGCAACTACAACAATAGGCAGAGGTGGATCCGATTATACTGCCGCCATTTTTGCTGCCGCTACGAATGCTGATCTGGTGGAGATTTGGACCGATGTGAGTGGAATGATGACGGCTGATCCAAGGCTGGTTCCTAATGCTAAAGTAATTCCGCATATCTCTTATCAGGAGGCAATGGAACTATCTCATTTTGGCGCCAAAGTGATTTATCCTCCAACCATTCAGCCTGTAATGAGTAAAAATATTCCTGTTTGGATAAAAAATACATTTGCTCCAGGTGATTATGGTACATTGATTCAAAGCCGGTCTGTAAAAAATGGTAGCAGCATAAGAGGAATTTCGAGTATAAATAAAATTGTTTTGTTAAGCCTTGAAGGAAGTGGGATGGTAGGCATACCAGGTTTTTCAAAACGATTATTTGAGGCCCTGGCAAATGAAAAGATCAATGTAATTCTAATTACCCAGGGTTCATCAGAACATTCCATTTGTGTTGGAATTGACGAAACGTCCATTCATGAAGCAAAAAAAGCAGTTGACAAAGCATTTGCCTATGAAATAGAGACCAAGAAAGTAGATCCATTAATTATTGAACAGGATCTTACCATTGTTGCCTTAGTAGGAGATAATATGAAAAGCCATCCGGGAACGAGTGGAAAAATGTTTGGAGCTTTGGGTAGAAATGGAGTTAATGTTAGGGCAATAGCTCAAGGATCCTCTGAAAGAAATATCTCAGCAGTCATTGCAGTTTCGGATGTTAAAAAGGCTATTAATATCTTACATGAAGAATTCTTCGAAACAACTTACAAGCAGGTAAATCTTTTTGTAACAGGTGTTGGAAATGTAGGGAGTCGTTTATTGGCGCAATTAACCCAGCAACGAACCTATCTCGAGGAACATCTTCGGCTGCAGGTGCGTGTTGTAGGGATAGCGAATAGTAAAAAAATGGTTTTTAATGAAGAGGGCATTGACTTGTCAAACTGGAAGCAATTGTTAGAAAAAGGAACCCCCATGAGCCTCCAGGAATACATCGATGTTATTCGTTCAACAAACCTGCGGAATTCGGTATTTGCAGATGTTACCGCCAACGATAAAGTTGCAGAATGTTACGATCAGCTGCTATCAAAAAGCATTTCCGTAGTTGCCTGTAATAAGGTTGCCTGTTCTTCAGCTTTTAGCTACTACAAAAAACTGAAGGATCTTGCACGTGAGTATAATGCATTGTTTTTATTTGAAACAAATGTAGGTGCAGGCTTACCCATTATAGTAACACTTAATGATCTCCTGCGAAGTGGCGATAAGATTAACCGTATTGAAGCAGTTCTGAGTGGAACTCTCAATTTTGTTTTTAATAATTATAATGGAGAAAAAACTTTTGCAGAAGTTGTAAGGCAAGCACAGGATGAGGGATATACAGAACCAGATCCCCGACTGGATTTGAGTGGTACCGATGTTATGCGCAAAATCATGATTCTAGCCCGGGAAAGCGGGGAGAGACTTGAAATGGAAGACATTCATAACATTACATTTATGCCACCAGCCTGTATGAAAGGAGATGTAGCCAATTTTTACCAGGAGATGGGAAAGCATGAAGATCATTTTAAAAAAATATATACTGAGGCGGCTAAGGAAGGTAAAAAATTAAAATTTGTTGCCAAGTATGAAAATGGAAAAGCAGCAGTGGGCCTTCAGCATATAGATCCTAACCATGATTTTTATCATCTTTACGGAAAGGATAATGTAGTTCTTTTCTATACTAACCGATATACAGAACAACCATTAGTAGTAAAAGGCGCGGGTGCCGGGGCTGAAGTAACAGCGTCCGGTGTGTTTGCTGATATTATCAGAACCGCAAAAATATAAAAATGAAAACGGTTACCATAGAAGCTCCGGCAACCATTGCCAATCTCGTTTGCGGATTTGATGTGCTTGGAATGGCATTAAAGGATCCACAGGACATTATGACCCTATCTCTGAAAGAAGAGCCAGGTTTGATAATTGAACACACTGACGGGTACCGGCTTCCTACAGAACCCGAAAAAAATGTAGCTGGCGCTGCCTTACTCGCAATGTTGGAGGAAGTAATTGGAGATGTTGGATTTCATATTATCATCGATAAATGTATTAAACCGGGAAGCGGCCTTGGTTCTAGTGCTGCAAGTTCAGCTGGTGCTGTGGTGGGGGCAAATCATTTATTGGGAAAACCTTTTTCTAATGAAGACCTCGTTCGGTTTGCAATGGCTGGTGAAAAACTGGCTTCCGGAGTTAAGCACGCTGATAACATTGCTCCCTGCATTTACGGAGGAGTAACGCTGATCCGTTCCATTTTTCCTCTTGATATAATTCCCCTGAATACGCCGGCACTTTATGTAACCGTTGTACACCCACAAATAGAAGTGAAGACTTCCGATGCAAGACAAATCCTCCGAAAAGAAGTACAACTTAAAAATGCCATTCGCCAGTGGGGTAATATAGCGGGGCTGGTAGCAGGAATAATGAAAATGGATTACGATCTGATAGGCCGGTCGCTGGAAGATGTGATCATTGAACCTGTAAGAAGTATCCTCATTCCGGGTTTTGACGCGGTAAAAAAACAAAGTAAGGAAGCAGGAGCATTAGGAGGTGGGATTTCCGGGTCAGGTCCTTCAATATTTATGTTGAGTAAGGAAGAAAAAGTTGCAAAGGAAGTAGAGAAAGTAATGAAAGAAATTTATATACAAGCCGGTATCGATTTCAAAACATACGTGACAACTATAAATTCCGAAGGTGTGAAAGTCGTGGGTAGGGAGTAGGGAGTCGGGAGTGCAGGGTGTATTTTTTTAAACAATTGATGGAACCGGAAACGGTGTGCCAATCTTTAATTTTAAATATGAATTTTTATAGTACAAATAATCCTTCAGCAAAAGTTGATTTTAAGGAAGCGACCATCCAGGGCCAGGCACCTGATAGGGGATTGTATTTTCCAGAGAAGATTCCTGTAATTGATCCTTATTTTTTTGAAAATATTGACGAGTATTCCAATGAAGAGATTGCTTTCAAGGTTATCAAACCTTATGTAGGAAATGTCATTCAGGCTAATGACCTGATGAAACTCGTTACTGAAACGATTAACTTTCCAATACCCCTTGTAAAAGTGAGTAAGGGCATTTATGCATTGGAATTATTTCATGGTCCAACTTTAGCATTTAAGGATGTAGGTGCCAGGTTTATGAGCAGGTGCCTGGCTTACTTCACCAAAGATCGATCTGAAAAAGTAGTTGTGCTGGTAGCTACATCCGGAGATACGGGGGGGGCAGTTGCCAATGGATTTTTTGATGTTCCGGGAGTTGATGTAGTGATTTTGTATCCTTCAGGAAAAGTAAGTTCAGTGCAGGAAAAGCAGTTGACCACGTTAGGCAATAATATTCATGCTTTGGAAGTCAGTGGAACATTTGATGATTGTCAGCAATTGGTTAAAAAAGCATTTATGGATGCTGAGCTAAACAAAAAATTTTTTCTTACTTCTGCTAATTCCATTAATGTAGCGCGCTGGTTACCCCAACAATTCTATTATTTTTTAGCATGGAAACAATGGGAAGATAAACAACATCCCCCCGTGATATGTGTGCCCAGCGGTAATTTCGGGAATCTTTGTGCAGGCATGCTGGCCCATCGTTCAGGCCTTCCTGTACATCATTTTATTGCTGCCTGCAATGCTAATGATGTAGTGCCGCAGTATATGATATCGGGAAATTATCAATCGAAAAAAGCCGTGGCTACTTTATCTAATGCTATGGATGTTGGCAATCCGAGTAATTTTATCCGGATACTTGAATTGTTTGACAATCAATTTGGAGATTTAAAGAACAAACTCAGCAGTTATAGTATCTCAGATGAGGAAACCAAAACCATCATTGAAGAAGTGAATAGCAAATTTCATTATGTGCTTGATCCGCATGGAGCTGTTGGTTATAAATCATTGCAACAATATTTACAATTCAATACAGGGGAACAGGGAATATTTTTAGAAACAGCGCACCCTGTAAAATTTTACGATGTAGTGGAACCCGTGATCAATGCTAAAGTTCCTTTCCCGGAAGGAATGCAGGAAATAATGAAAAAAAATAAAGTTAGTGTGAAGATGGGCGTAGATTATGAGGAGTTGAAGAATTACTTATCAAAGAGATAGTATTGCCCACCTTCCAGAGTTTATTTTTTACATGAATGATCTCTCATCTCACTCATTCCTCCAGACAGGTTGATTACCCTGGTAAAGCCATTCTGGGTAAGTAAATAACTCGCTTGCGGACTTCGGTGACTATGTGAACAATACACTATTATTTCGGTGTTTTTAAGTGAGTTGATGCTTGAAAGTCTATTCTGTAATTCCTGGATGGGGATATTGATAGCATTTTTTAAAGTTCCAAAATGATCTGCCTTTCCTTCAAACTCTTTTTTTGTCCGAACATCTAATAATACTACATCTGGATGTTGTTTTATATAGGCACAAATTTTTTCTGGCTCAATATTTTTAAATTTCATTGGAGATTTTTTTACCAATACCATCCCACAGTGTCCGCATTTACCGGGCGCATTAAATATCTCTTTGTCACAGTCGTAACCACAAGGTATACACTGATATTGCATTAACTCCTTTTTTCTACTTTGAGGTGTAGTCTGTGAAGTAACATTACCCACCAAGAGGAAAGCAATACAATAAAGTAAATTTTTCTTTAAGAGGGCTATTGTCATTTTTCCAGATTTATAAAGCAGAAAGGTTCGCATTTTGATCTATGTCATGCTTATTAACTTGAGGGAAAAATTAGAAGAAGATTCTATATCACTCCCGCCAATTCCAGGCTCTTCTTTTTAAGTTTCCGGATTTCTATATCTTCAATGATGGGCTCCGGTGTCAGGATCAATGAAGTATTATTTTCTCGCCACCAATTGCCTTTGCTTAATTCTCCAAATGCAATGACACCGATCAGGTACTTTCTATCCGCATCGGAATGCCATTCCTCAATCCACTCAAACTTCTCTTTGGGAATGTATTTCAAATCATCGAAGCTTAGGTACACTTTTACAAAAAATTCATTCGTAAGCTCATTAGGTTTATGATGATATAATTTTTTATATTCATACCGATACTCATATCTTAACGCCGATATATCGCTCAACACAGCCGATGCTGTTGGGAAGCTTCCTGCTCCTTTGCCATAAAAAAATTGTTTATCAGCAAATCCGCTCTCGATGACTACTCCATTATATTCATTTTTCACGAAGGCGAGATGATCATCCTGCTTTATGAATTGTGGTAAAACAAAAGCGGCCACTTTGCCACCTATTAATTTCTTAGCCTGGCCAACCAGTTTTATCTCGTAATGTTTTTCTCTGGCTACTACTGCATCGCTGCCCTGGATATTTTGAATTCCGTTAAACACGATATTCGCAGGGTGTTCTACAATACCATAAGCATGGGTTAATAATATTGTCCATTTGTTAACCGCATCATATCCTTCCACGTCCAAAGTCGGATTGCTTTCTGCGAAACCTAACTGTTGTGCCAGTAATAATGCTTGTTGAAAATCCAATTTTTCCTCAAACATTTTAGTGAGAATAAAATTGGTAGATCCGTTCACAATGGCTTTTATCGAATGCAAAAGGTCGTTGTCGTAATATTCTTCCAGATTTCTGATGATCGGAATGGAAGCACAGGCTGCTGCCTCACATAAAAATGGTAAACCAGTATTCTGTTGTAATTGCAGTATTTCAGGGAGATGCTCAGCGATCATTTTTTTGCTGGCACTCACTACTGCTTTTCCATTTTTCAATGCTGTGGATACAATTTCAAAAGCAGCTTCAGAATCATCAATGACCTCAACAATAACATTGATTCCCGGATCATTCAATAATTCATCTCTTTCCACAGTGAATAATTCCTGAGGAGCATTTCTTTTTTTGTGCGGATTTTTGATACAAACTTTCCTGATGTTTGCATTCAATGAAGGTGTTTGTTGTAGTATTTTATATAAACCTTCACCTACAACCCCGAAACCAAATAATCCTATCTGTAGAACTTTGTTATGAGCCTCTGCGGATGAGAATGGAACCAGCTCTGCCTCTTTCTCAATATTCATCATTACTTACTATTTTACTGATTGCAATTTTTTGTTATCCTGTATTGGATAATTATTTCCTTGTTGTAAAAACTCCCTGATGATTCGTTCTATCTGGTCAAATTCCAGTAAGAATCCATCATGCCCGTAATGCGATTGGATAGCCTTAAATATTGCCCCCGGAATATGTTCAGCAATTAAATTCTGCTCAACCAGCGGGAAAAGGATATCAGTTTCTATACCAATCACAAGAGTTTTAGCTTTGATACTTTTCAAGGCGGCTTCAATATTTTTTCTTCCTCTCCCAATATTGTGCGCATCCATTCCCTGGCTCAGCTTATAATAACTGAATGCATTGAAACGCCTCGCTAGTTTTTCTCCCTGGTACCTCTGGTATGATTCACTTTTGTATTCTGTAATGGAATCATTCTCTTTTTCAGACTGGCTTTTAGAATAAGTTTCATAGTGCCGATAAGAAATCAATGCAATGCTCCTGGCTACCTTCATCCCTTCAATTCCTGCATCGGGCTTATTTTCTTTCCATGTAATATCGGCTTCAATGGCCATACGCTGTGATGCATTGAATGCTATACCCCAGGGTGAATGCTGCGCATTGGTTGCTACGGGAAAAATATTCTGGAACTGTTCAGGTTGTTCAATGGCCCATTCAAGTAATTGTTGCCCTCCCATAGACCCGCCAATTCCAATATAAATTTTTTCGATCCCCAAATACGTTTTTAATGATTGATATGCCCGGACCATATCCCTTGTTGTGAAAAATGGAAAATTATGATACCATGTTTCACTGGTTTCAGGATTAACATCCAGCGGGCCAATACTTCCGTAACAACTGCCAGGCATATTGACACAAACAATATAATGTAGTGCAGGATCAAATAATTTCCCGTTCCCAACCAACCCCGGCCACCATTCTGCTGGATCACTGTTCGCGGTGAGTGCATGAAAAACCCATACAACATTATCCCTCGCTGCATTCAACTTTCCGTGGGTAGTATAGGCAAGATGAAATTGCTGTAAGGTAATTCTGCATTCAAGTGTAAAAGGCTGGTTGTGCTTGTAAATATTTATCATAAATAATTATCTCGCAAAGGCCCTAAGCCGCAATCAGAAAAGCATGTCCTGTGCGCCTTAGCGCCTTAGCGAGAATGTAAATTTGGTCATCAAAGAACTGACCGAACAGTGAGTACTGTCGCTTAGCCCATAAATTATCCTACCAATTCTTTAGAAAATACATTTTCAAAAGCCTGCTCAAAATCAGCTTTGATATCTTCTATATGTTCAATACCTACGCTGATACGAACCAGGTTAGGTTCAACGCCAGCAGCTTTGCGTTCTTCGTCGCTTAGTTGTTCATGAGTTGTGGATGCAGGATGAATCGCAAGAGTTTTTGCATCCCCTACATTTGCCAAATGACTCACGAGTTTCAATGAATCAATGAATTTTTTTCCATTTACAATACCACCTTTGATTCCGAAATTAAGAACGCCGCCAAATCCGTTAGTAAGATATTTTTTAGCAAGGTCATGATAAGGACTGCTTTTCAATCCCGGATACCAAACAAATTCAACCTGTGAATGAGATTCAAGCCACTGAGCCAAAGCCAACGCATTGTCAACGTGACGTTGTACCCGTAAGGATAAGGTTTCAAGTCCCTGCAAAGTCAGAAATGAATTGAATGGACTTTGACTGGCCCCGAAATCGCGCAACCCTTCTACTCTTGCACGAATGATAAAAGCAATATTTGGTAAGCCAAGCGGATTCCCTTCTCCAAAAACATCCCAGAATTTTAAACCATGATATCCTTCGGAAGGCTCAGTGAATTGAGGAAACTTTCCATTGTTCCAATTATAATTTCCGCCATCAATAATCACTCCTCCGATGGTAGTGCCATGTCCGCCTATCCATTTAGTAGTAGATTCTACAACAATATTGGCACCCCACTCAATGGGCCGAAAAAGATAACCGCCAGTTCCAAATGTATTATCTACAATTAATGGAAGGTCATACTCTTTGGCAAGAGCTGAGAATTTCTCAAAATCAGGAATGTTGAGACGTGGATTGCCAATTGTTTCGAGAAAGATCGCTTTTGTATTTTTATCAATATGCTTTACAAAGCTTTCGACATTGTCGCCATCAGCAAATCGAACATCAATCCCTAAACGCTTAAAAGCCACCTTGAATTGATTGTGCGTGCCGCCATATAAGTATGAGGTGGAAATAAAATTATCGCCTGCCTGTAGAATATTATTCAATGCTAAAAACTGAGCGGCCTGCCCCGAGGCGGTTGCCAAAGCTGCTACGCCACCTTCCAATGCTGCTATACGTTTTTCAAAAACATCTGTTGTCGGGTTCATGATCCGGGTGTAAATATTACCAAATTCTTTTAGGCCAAATAAATTGGCGGCATGTTCTGAATTTTGAAAAGTGTATGAGGTGGTTTGATAAATAGGAACTGCCCGGGAGCGTGTTGTAGGATCGACTTCCTGGCCGGCATGAAGTTGTAGCGTTTCGAAGCGAAGATTGTTGCTCATGATACAAAGTTTAAGTGATTGAAAGAGTTGTTGACTGACGTAATATGGTTCATTAAAAGAGGACGGCAAATAGCCATTTTCGGGGAGAAGATTAATTATGCCTTGCGGCAACAACAAATACAACAGGAAAAGTCAATAGTAGCCATCGGAGCGAACGTTGTATTGTGAATAATGTTCATATGCATATATCGATGGGGCAAATGTAGCGGACATTCTTCCAAATTCCGAAATTTCATCTGTTAATTTCTTCTTTCGGTCCCGACACTCGACCGTTTACAGTAAAATTCATACGACCCAGCTGCTCATCATGCTGGATTTTGCCACTGATCAAATAACCTGTAACCTGCTGGGCTATCAAATGTTAGCCTGTGCAGCCATTTTTATAATCTTGCCGATGAAGGTTGTTCTTTCCACCATTTACATCTCCATGACCTGGTCTGCAAATAATAGTCTCCAGGTTCCTCCCAAACGTCACCTCATCAATGTGGCTTTAAATAGTTTAAATAAATATTGATCTTAAAATTTGACCTCATCCCTGTAGATGTATTTATAAGGAAGTTATCAGTGTGTATCTAAAAAAACTTTTGATCATCTGTTTCCAAGTTTAAATTAAGACCGACAAATTCCCTGTTGTAACCTGTGCATTAATGATCAGTCAGTAAGCATCTACATATCCAATCATTAAATGATTTAACCCTGCATATACGTGTAAGTATATATTTTTTCTTATTATTTTTTAACCATCAAAATTGAAGCAAAATGCAAGACACTTTAAAATTGGATGACAAAACTACTTTGTCGAGACATAAGTTGGTCTCCCTGGTAAGTGAATTATTCCATGATTACTCGGCACTTACTCCAGATCCGGAAGATCCTAACCCGCCAGATCCACCATGGCCATGGAGGCATCTCATAAATAAAGCCTTTGACCGCATGCTGGTAAGCACCAGCTTACATGGAACTTTGGCTTCACTAAATCCTCAACCGCTTCCACCCAGATTTCATTTTTCGATTGCCCTTGCCCGTGAAGTAGTTGAAAGAGCAGTAATGATGCAGGAAATAGCTGATGGAATCAATGAGAACGGTGAAAAGCGAGGTATCATTATAGTGAGTGGGTATATAAATAGGTTTGTCGACGACCTCTGCCCCGATCCTCCGATCATTAAACTGCCGAAAAGAAAATGGCCATTTCCTCCAGACCCAGATCCAAGATGGACAGGGCTTGAACTGGCAGTCATCGGTACCCATTTTTTAAGGGAAGCCATGCTGACTGGCAATAAAGGATTGCAAAAGGCTTTGAATAAAGCAGGCGAGAAGATCATGGACACTGCAGTTTCAAGATAGTATTAAATAGTAGCAACTGCTTTTTAATAAGCAGTTGCTATTTTTTAAAAAAGTGAATATTTCCCTCCCATTATAAACATTTAATGCTTTTAGGGAAATAGTTCATTTATGTATTGACGTATCAATCTGCCTGCTGAAACGCCAACGATTTAATTAATGTGATTTTTTGTTGGTATGAGCTGAGTGCATTATCCAGATCAGTCAGCAAATCTTTTATATCTTTAGACCCACACTCAACCGGATCAGGCTATCGGCAACACCAGCAGCCCGGCGTTTTTCTTCAGGGATCGATTTGTGTGTCATACTCGCCGGATGACATAGTAAACTTTTTATGCCACCCAGACTTTCAGCGAGCTTAAATAATCCGGTAGAAGTAACCAAATGCTTTGCTGATTCAGATGTATCCTCTTTTAATGAAAACGAAACTATTCCTCCAAATCCTGTTGATTGCTTTTTTGCGATGATATGATTGCGATGTTTTTTTAAACCAGGGTAGTACACATTCTTAACCGCATGATGTTGTTCCAGGAATTCAGCAACAGCCTGCGCATTGGCGCAATGTTGCTTTACCCGTAAGGACAAAGTTTCAATGCCCCGGATTAGCAACCAACTATCAAAGGGCGAGTGAATAGCTCCGGAAGCGTTTTGTATGAATTTAATTTTTTCACCCAGTTGCTCCTCTTTAGTAACAACTAATCCGGCAATCAGATCGCTATGACCTCCCAGGTATTTTGTTGCCGAATGCACTACAATATCAGCTCCCAGCGAAATTGGTTTTTGTAAGGCCGGTGAAGCAAAAGTATTATCCACGCAAAGTAAGCAATTCCTTGCCTTTGCAATTTTTGCAATCGCTGCAATATCGCTGATTTTTAATGTAGGATTGGTAGGGGTTTCGATCCAGATTAATTTTGTTTTCGGAGAAATAGCATTAAAAACATTCTCCGCATCAGATGAATCAACATAATTTACTGTAATCCCAAATTTTTGATAAATATGGGTGAACAAACGAAAGGCTCCCCCGTAAATATCATCTACAGCAATGATTTCATCTCCGGACTTTAATAGTTTAACTACTGCATCAATAGCGGCCATTCCGCTAGCGAATGCAATACCTGTACTCCCGTTTTCCAATTCAGCTATCACAGATTCTACAACGGCCCTTGTAGGATTGTTGGTTCTTGCATAGTCGTACCCTTTGTTGATGCCTGGTGCTTCCTGTACAAACGTAGAGGTTTGATAAATCGGAACTGATACAGATCCGGTTAATGCATCTACCGGAATGGTGTGAATGAGTTTTGTTGTCGCGTGCATAAAAAAATTGTTTTTTTAGTTAAAAAAAAATGTAGCGACATCGTATATCAAGAGATGTATTGGGGAGAGCTTTTTGTGAAATAGAAGCATTCGAGTGAATAGGCGTGCCACCGGCTCACGCTTGAATACATGGTCTAAAAACAAAAAAGCTCGTCCGATAGCCAGACGAGCTTTTCAATATGTTTGTAGATATATTTAAAGCTTGTAATCTGACTTATCTATCCGTCAGCGACGTAGCATGCACCCTTCGGTTGCATCCTTAGTTGAATAACGGTGGAGTTGGCACCTTACCACAGTTTGTATTATAAACTATGGCAGGTTGTCAAGGCGTCATCGGGCCATTCCCTCAGCCTTTCTTGATAAGAGATGTTAAAAGAACTGTTGCAAATGTAAATACACAATTCCGGAATTTCCAAATTCTTTTAAAAATGGTTCATGGTTCATAGTTGATGGTTTATAGTTACAAGTTT
>Ga0136634_10000236_pt1 | contig 26978 bp, 24 predicted proteins | sample AntDrymUQ8332106_2_FD_104654 | JGI IMG/M metagenome (GOLD analysis project Ga0136634, IMG submission 104654) | Polar desert sand microbial communities from Dry Valleys, Antarctica - metaG UQ833 (21.06) | ecosystem: Environmental > Terrestrial > Soil > Desert | place: Antarctica: Dry Valley... | reverse complement strand
ACCGATGTGGTCGTCAACGGTCCCGGCGTGGTGGGTGCGCGCGTACGCCTTCGCGGCCCGCGGCCCCCGATGTGTCTCGACGAGCCGGGCCACGTCGTCCGGGTCGCGGCCGACGATCGGCAGGTCGAGCACCGTGACCATCACGTCGGCCGGATCGCGACCAGCCCGCTCGCAGTGCCCGCGCAGGACCTCGATCTTGCGCTGGACGTGATCGGGTGCGGAGCTCACGTTGCAGCCGTCGCCGAGCCGGGCCGCGATGTCGAGAGTGCGGCGCTCGCCGCCGCCGCCGACGATGATCGGGATCGGTTGGCCAGGGCGTGGATAGCAGGTGGTCTCCGGCAGCCGGCCGTACGCCTTCGTGCCCGCCCCCCAGAACGCGCGGAGCGTGCCGATCGTCGCCTCGAGCTGGTCCAGCCGTGCGCTCGCGGGCGGAAATGCCAGGTCGTACGCCAGATGCTCGCGCTCGAACCAGCCCGCGCCGAGACCGCAGAATGCCCGGCCGCCCGACACTGCGTCCAGAGTGGCGATGATCTTGGCGAGCAGCGGGGCGGAGCGAAACGTGACCGGGCTGACGAGCGCCCCGAGCTCGACCCTCGCTGTCACGCCGGCGAGGTAGCCGAGGGTCGTGAACGCCTCCGGCAGCGGATCCCAGGCGCGCCCGACCTGCGGGATCTGCAGCAGGTGGTCCATGACCGCGATAGCCGCGAAGCCGGCGTCCTCGGCTGCGCGAGCGACGTCCGCCAGCCACTCGTGGAGGTCGACCTTCGACGGGAAGCGCGAGATCTGCAGTGCGAACCGCAGGCTCGCCGGTTGGCTGCTCTGCGCCGCCCGCGCGACCGTCGCTCCCGCGAGATAGCTCGGCTCCCTCGCCGCACGGTCCTCGGCGACAACGATCAGGTCGAAGCCGTCGGCCGCCAGGTCAAGCCCGGCGGCGCGGCGCAGCTGAGCGGCCAACACCGGTGCGGGCACCGGGCGAGCCCGCGCGCTGTTGCGCCGGCGACACGTCGCCGCATCGGTGTCGAAGCGGACAGCGACTGCGGGCAGTCCGCAGGATCGGGCCGCGTCGACCGCGGCCCGCCGGCGCTGCTCGTCGAGACCGAGCGTGTCCACGACCGTCGTCAGACCCCGACGGGTGCGCGCCGCGACGACCTCGTCGAGCAGCCGGAACGCGTCGACGGACGCATCCAGGTCGCCCTCGCCGGTGCCGACGACAGCTCGGAGCGCATCGGAGGACACGATCTCGTTGGCCGCGAACCGCGCCCGTGCCCACGTCGTCTTGCCCGCGCCGGAGGGACCGACGAGGACGATCACCGCAGGGGTCGGGATAACGCTCACGTGCCGACCGTACGAGGCCGCCCGCACGGGTCCACAGCGACTGGGGGTGTGCGCTGCGGGCCTGTCCACGCCTTGTGGCTCGAAGCGTGGCTACGTCGGCTGAGCGAAGTAGCGTGGGCACCCGCTCACAGGAGAGATGGCGACGATGAGGGCTGCGATGGCGGGCGTCGACGCCCGGCTGGCAACCATCGAGGGCTCGCGCTGATCGACATCTGAGCTGGCCAGGGGTGCGCGGAGTGCCGCCTCGGCGACTCGCCATCATGGCGCCATGACCGCACCGGTACTTCCCCCTGCGTTGCCTCCTGACGGGCACATCGCCGTCGTCTCCACCTCATGGGGCGGGATCGGCGAGCTGCCCGCCCGTGCTGCCCGCGCCCGAGCCGCACTCGAAGGTCTCGGCTACCGCGTCACCCTGACGCCGCACGCGACCGGCACGGCCGACGGCCCGCGCGCCTGGGTTGCCGGCAGCGCGGAACAGCGCCTCGCCGACCTGCACGCGGCGTTCGCCGACCCGGACGTCGACATGGTCCTGTCCGCGATCGGTGGCAACCACAGCGCGCACCTGCTCGAAGGGCTCGACCTGGACCTGATCCGCGCCAACCCGAAGCCGTTCTGCGGCTACTCCGACACGACGACCCTCCTGCAGGCCATTCACGCTCGGACCGGCCTGGTCACCTTCTACGGCCCCGCGTTTCTGCCGGAGTTCGGCGAGATCGGTGGGCCGGACCCGGAGGTGGTGGCGCATTTTCAGCGTGTCCTGGGGCGGGCGGAGCCGGCCGGGCCGCTCCCCGTCGAGTCGTGGCAGGCCAAGGAGGATCGGCGGGTGACCGACCCGGCCGGACGCCCGCGGGAGCGGGTGCAAGGTGAGCCGCGTCAGATCCTGCGCGAAGGCGCGGGCGAGGGACCGTTTCTCGCCGGCTGCCTGCCGTGCATCCGCAACCTGATCGGCACGCCGTGGGGGCCGGACTTCTCCGGCCGGGTGCTCGTCGTCGAGACTCCTGAGGAGCCGTACGACGCGTCGGACGCGGACGCCGACCTGGCCCACCTCCGCAACGCCGGATGCCTCGATGAGCTCGCGGCCCTGGCCGTCGGTCGCACCGAGGGCTGGTCTCCGGCGGATGTCGAAGTCCTGCATGCCTGCGTCCTGGACGCCGTCCGCGGGTTCGACTACCCGTTGCTCGCGGGTGTCGAGGTGACGCACTCGTCGCCGCTGCTCACAATCCCGCTCGGCGTGCGCGGCAGCGTGGACGGCCTCGATCTCGTCATCGACGGTGCCGCGGTCTGCTGAGGCGGGGCGGGTCAGGGGCCGAGCTCGACGATGGCCGCGACCGTGCCGCCACCCGATGGGCCCTGGTGGACGGCGGCCACCGACACGAACACCGCCGGGTCACCGGACACCGCGGCGGCGACGCCACCCACGGTGGCCTTGATCTGACGGTGCCAGTGCACGTCGGAGTCGTCGAGCATCACCGTACGGCGCCCGCGCACGCGTCCGGTCGGGTCGGCCTCGCACTTGATGAACAGGTTGACCAGGCGCCCGCCGAGATCGTCCGGGTGCGGACGGTCGGGGAGCTCGAGCCCCGCAGCGCGGACCGCGTCCCAGATGCCGTCCGCGTCGAGCGCGTCGCGCATCACCCCGTGACCGCAGCGAAAGCGCCCGCCGACGCCGCGGACGTTGCCGACGACGACGATCTGGGCACGGTCGAGCTCCACGCCGGAGGAGCAGGACGCGACCGAGGAGTACAGCGACAGGTCCCGGTGGATCTGGTCCGCGCGCGGCGTTCCGATCTCTCCGAGCGCCACGGCGACCCCGAGCGCGGTCGTGGAGTTGGAGATGTCCATCGACTTGAGCGTGTCCTCGGTAACCACGTCACGGCCGCGCGCCTTGGCGTCGTTGATGGTGTCGAGCACCAGCAGCGGCGTCTTGGTCTGCACGTAGTGCACGTCGGAGGAGTGCTCGATCCCCGCGAGGGCCATCGCGTCGCGGACGCCCGCCGCGACCTTGTCGACCATTGCCGGGCGACCGATGTCCTCGGGTCGGATCTGCTCGCTCATGGCGACTCCGACGGAGATGCGCGGCTCGTCGCTCGGCTCATAACGGCCGTCGGGGGCGTACGCGAACACCGTCGCGTGCGGGGACAGCACGCCGTCGGTGCCGCCGGACCAGACGAGCGGCACGCCCGCGACCTCCTCAGGTGAGCGGGTGCCGCGCGCGAGAAGGACCTCACGGAAGGCGCGGTCGGCCAGGATCCGCGTGTAGTCGTTGACGCCGCCGTTGCCTTCGGTCTTGCCCACGACCGCAAGAACGTCGTCGGCGCCGATCTCGCCGCCGTCGATGAGCCGGCCGAGGCCCGAGGCGTCGGTCACGCTGTCGATCATCACCTTGTGGACCTCGACCGGTCGACGGTCGCTGGGTCGCGGCATGTCTCATCCTTTGTTGCGGGTCACGAGCGCTGCACGACCGTACCCGCCTCACCTCGCGCCGCCGCACCGATCCGTTCGAGCGACGTGATCGCGGCGCGGTGCCCACCCTCCTCGACGAAGCGGATGGTCGCTTCGACCTTGGGACCCATGCTGCCGCTCGCGAAGTGGCCTTCCGCGGCGATCGCCCGCAGCTCGGAGGGCGTGACCCGGCCGATGGGCGTCGCACTCGGGGTTCCGAAGTCACGTACGGCCTGGTCGACGTCTGTCGCGATAACCAGCAGCTCTGCGCCGACGGCACGGGCCAGGACGGCGGCGGCGAGGTCCTTGTCGATCACGGCGGGGACGCCCCGCAGCTCGCCGTCGGCCCCCCGAACCACGGGGACGCCGCCTCCCCCGGCGCAGACGACCACGAAGCCGGCGTCGAGAAGGGTACGGACCGCCGGAGCGTCCATGATCTCGAGCGGCTCCGGTGACGCCACCATGCGTCGCCAGCCGCGCTGGCCGCGGCTCTCCCACACCTCGCCGTGGGCTGCCAGCCGGCGCGCCTGCGGCTCCGGCAGGTAGCGACCGATCGGCTTGGTCGGGTGGGCGAAGCCCGGATCATCGCGGCCGACGAGCGTACGAGTCACGACCACCGCGGGACGCGGGACCGCCCTGCGCTCTGCGAGCGCGAGATCGAGCGCATTGAGCATCAACATGCCGATCGTCGCCTGGGTCTGGGCGACGCACCAGTCGAGCGGCATCGGCGGCACGAGGTGCGCGGCGAGCTCGTTCTTCACGAGCAGGTTCCCGACCTGCGGGCCGTTGCCATGGGTGAGGACCAGCTCGGCACCGTCCGCGACCAGATCGGCGACCGCCGCCATCGCCGCGGTGACAGCGAGTCGCTGGTCTTCAGACGTTGCCGTGCCATCGGGCCCGGTCATGGCGTTGCCACCCAGCGCAATGACTGCCCGCACGGCTGTTCACCTTCGTTTCCTCGGGGCCTCCATTGTGAACCGGCCCGTGCGCAACCCGCTCTTTTGCGGACCCGGTCGGGTGACCTTGACGGCCATGCGAAATTGTCGCCAAGCAAGTTGATAACCCCTTGAGGTGGTCCTTAAGGGGCGCTAGCGTCCGTAACGGTTGAACCCGCCGCGGCGTGCATCTGCGCCCGAGCGTGGGAACGCTGGTATCCCGAGAGGAAGCGGCGATGAAGCTGACATCTCGCGGCCCCGCACTTGGTGCTGTCACAGCGTTGCTCGTCGGCCTGGGCGCCGCGCCGGTTGTGGCCGCGCCAGACGTGCCGCCGGAGCCGGGCGCTCCGGGCATCGGCGATCCGTACTACCCGCTGGACGGCAACGGCGGGTACGACGCCCGTCACTACCGGCTCGACGTGGCGTACGACCCGCCGACCGACATGTTGCGCGGCACCGCCCGTATCAACGCGATGGCAGCTCGCAACCTGTCCAGCTTCAACCTGGATCTGGAGGGGCTCACTGTCCGCTCGGTCATCGTGGACGGGGAGCAGGCGGAGTGGAGCCGGGATGGCGCCGAGCTCACCGTCGTCCCTGCCCACGCACTGCACGCCGGGGCGCGTTTCGTCACGGTCATCGAGTACGACGGCGTGCCCGTCCTGATCGACGACCCACAGCTGGGAAACGGCGGCGTGTTCCACACCGACGACGGCGCCGTCATCATCGGCGAACCTGACGTCGCTGCAACCTGGTTCCCGGTGAACGACCACCCGGTGGACAAGGCGCGGTTCACCATCAACGTGACGGTCCCGACAGGCCTGGAGGCGGTGTCCAACGGCGTGCTGCGCGGGCAGGAGACGGACGGCGCCAACACGACGTGGCGCTGGAGGGCGCGGGAGCCGATGGCGCCGTACCTTGCGACGGCCACGGTGGGCGAGTTCAACCTGACGACGTACACCGCCGACGGCATCCGCTACATAGATGCTGTCGATCCGGATCTGTATGACCCGCCCGCCGTGCCGCCGACCGGGGAGCAGTTCGCTATAGCGCAAAAGGCGACGGAAGGTCCGTCGTACAAACGGCTCATGCGCACGATCACCGTGCCTGCCGACGACGAGATGACACTGGACTTCTGGGTCACCCGCGACACCGAGTCGGACTGGGACTACCTGTTCGTGGAGGCGCACACGGTGGGCCAGGACGACTGGACCACGTTGGCCGACCTCAACGGGCACACGAGCGCAGACACCGGCACCGCCTGCCCCTACTGGCTGGGGTTGCACCCCCAGCTGACCCACTACCAGACCGCCGACGGCGACACCTGCCTGCCGACGGGGACGACCGGGCAGTGGTGGGCCGCATCCGGCGCGAGCGACGGCGCCGAGGTCTGGTCGGTCGACCTGACCACGTACGCGGGTAGCGATGTCGAGGTCTCCATCAGCTACGCGAGCGACGAGACCGTCCAAGGTCCCGGGGTGTTCGTCGACGACATCGTCGTCTCGTCCGGGGAGGGCTCGACGTCGTTCGAGGACGACGGCGACACCCTCGACGGTTGGACCGCCCCCGGGGCGCCGGAGGGCAGCCCGCCGAACCCCAACGATTGGATCGTCGGAACGGCGGCGGACACGCCTGCGGGCTTCGGCGAGGTCGTCGATTCATCCTTCGCCCGCCAACCGGAGATCATCGAGTTCCTCTCCGGAGTCGCCGGCCCGTACCCGTTCGGCGCCGCCGGCGGGATCGTGGACGATACGGACCAGTTCGGCTACGCGTTGGAGAACCAGACCCGTCCGATCTATTCGAAGTACTTCTTCACCGACACCCTGAACGGCGACTTCGTTGTCGTCCACGAGCTGGCGCACCAGTGGTACGGCGACAGCCTCGCTGTCAAGCGATGGCGGCACATCTGGCTCAATGAGGGCTTCGCGTCGTACGCCGAATGGCTGTGGAGCGAGGAGCAGGGCCTCGAGACACCGCAGGAGCTGTTCGACTTCTGGTACGACCTGATCCCGGCCGACGACCCCTTCTGGCAGGTGACGATCGGCGATCCCGGTCCGGGCGCGATCTTCGACGGGTCGGTGTACATCCGCGGTGCGATGACGCTGCAGGCGCTGCGGACTGCCGTCGGCGACGACACCTTCTTCGAGATTCTGCCGGCCTGGGCGCAGCGCAAGGAAGGGGGCAACGTCTCGACCAAGGAATTCATTCAGCTCGCCGAGAAGGCGTCGGGACAGGATCTCAGCGATCTGTTCCGCACCTGGCTGTTCACCCCGGGACGGCCCGAAGTAGCGGAGCGGTCGCCCGCACCGGCCGTCGCGCCGAGTCTTGCCGACGGCCCGGCCGCTGCTCGTGCCCTGCTCGACCGCCTGCCGGACAAGGGGGTCTCCCGCAGCCACGGCTGGTGAGTGCGCCCGGCTGGTGGGTGCGCTGCTCAGTCCGATGCGCGCGGGCGCGCGCCCCACTGCAAGGCGGCCAGCGCGCCGACGGCGACGCCGCGCTCCAGCGCGTCAGCTGGACCCGCGCCCGCGAGCCAGGCTGCGAGCAGGCCGGCATTGAAAGCGTCGCCGCACCCGGTGGGGTCGACGCACGGCGTCTCGGGCGCGGCTGCGCGCACAATGCCCGCACTATCGAGCCAAGCCGCGCCGTTCGCACCGTCGGTAGCGGCGATGACGCGTACGTGGTCGAGCAGCGACGCGGCGCCAGCGATGTCCGGTGAGCCGGTCAGGACGCGCAGCTCGTCCGCGTTGGGCAGCAGCAGGTCGACGCCGGAGACGTCAGCGAGGAACTGGTCTACGTCGCTCAGCAGCGCTGCGGCCTGCGGGTCGACCGATGTGGTCAGCCCTGCGTCGCGGGCGGCGGCCAGAGCGGCCCGGCCGGCCGCGCGGGAGCTGGGGTCGAGCAGGACGTATCCCGACACGTGCAGATGGGCAGCGCCCGCGAGCACGACCCGGTCCAGGTCGTCGGCTCGCAGCTGCGCGCTCGCGCCGCGGTCGGGCAGCATGGTCCGGTTGCCTGCCGCGTCGACGACGACTACGACAACGCAGGTAGCGGCGCCCGAGTCCACCGCCAGGACGCACTCGACGCCGGCGGCTTCCAGCTGCTCGCGGACCTGCCGACCAGCGGTGTCGGCGCCGACTCGCCCTACGAGCACGGCGTGGACGCCGCACGCGACGAGCCACTCAGCCGTGTTCGCACCCGCGCCGCCCTCGGTGACGCGCACTTGAGCACGGGTGTCGGAGCCGACGGCGAGCTGACCGTCGTGAGACGCGACGACATCCAGACCAGCATCTCCGACGACGACGACCCTCGGTCGTCGCGCGGCACTCATCGACGAATCACCTGCAACGAAAACGCGATTTGTGCTGCGAGAGCGGCGTTGGCGAGCACCAGCGCCTCGTTCGTACGCAAACTCTCGCCCCCTGTCGTGCGATGGAGATGTTCCAGCAGGGCCGGTGTCACTGCCTTGCCGCGCACCCCGCCCTCGGCGAGACGGCGTAGCCCCGCCGTCAGCGCTGCATCGTGCATCTCGCGATCGAGCTCAGCTTCGGCAGGCACGGGGTTCGCGACGACGAGCGCCGACGCGGCGCCCACGACATCCCAATGCGCACGCGCGTCCGCGGCCACCTGCTCGGCCGAGTCCGCGCGCCACGGCACTTGGAAGCCCGAGTCCCGCAGGTAGAAGGCGGGGAAGGCGTCGGCGCCGAAGCCGACGACTGGAATGCACAGCGTTTCCAGCAGTTCGAGCGTCGCGCCGATATCGAGAATCGACTTCACGCCCGAGCACACCACCGCGAGCGGGGTTGATGAGAGGACGTGCAGATCGGCGGAGACGTCCCACGACCGGCCGGCATCGCGATGGACACCGCCGAGCCCGCCGGTGGCGAACACGCTGATACCGGCACGGTGCGCGATGGCGGCCGTGCTGGCGACCGTTGTCGCGCCGTCGAGACCCCGTGCGGCCGCCGACCCCAGGTCGCGATAGGACAGTTTCATCAACGATCGGACCGGATCGCACACGTGGTCGAGCTCTTCGGGGGTGAGCCCGACAGTCCGTACGCCGCCGAGGACGGCGATCGTCGCAGGCACCGCACCCATTGCACGTACGACGTCCTCGATCTGCTCGGCCACTTCACGGTTGCGCGGGGCCGGCAGACCGTGCGCGAGCAGGGTGCTCTCCAGCGCGACCACGGCCGCACCGCGAGCCAGTGCGTCGGCGACCTCGGAGCCCAGGCGGATCGTCATGACCCGATCCTGGCTCATGTCGTTTGCGGTGTCGCTGATACGGCGCGAACCGCTAAGGTAAGCCTTACCTTAGTGAACATCGTTCACTTGACCGGCGGAGGGCGATCTTGGACGCAGAACGACACGGTCGCGACGCTTGTCGCGTGGCAGCAGCGACTGAGCTGGCCCGTTGGCTGGCCGACTCCGCCGAGATCGGCTGGCTGACGTCGGGTCCGACTGATCCGCGTGCGGGCCGGGTCACCGTGGGCAGCCCGGTCGACACAGCAGTCGACCGGGACGGCTCACTGCTGTTCTCGGTGCCGACGTCCGAGCCGCGCAGCAGCGCTCTCGTCGCGGCGCCGACGGCGTACCTGCTGCTGACCGAACCGGCCATGGGGGGCCTGGAGCCGCGTGAGACCGCGCAGCTGGCCATGCACGGCCGCGCCCAACCGGTTTCCCCGGCCGAGTCGTCGTGGGCGCGGCGCCTTGCCCAGCGGGCACAGGCGGTCGGCCGGGATCGACCGCTGCTGTTCCGGCTGGCCGGCGCTGCAGCCACGTACGCGCCGCGCTCGGCGTCGGGACTGCCGCGCGTCACGTTCGCGGCGGACGCCTGGCAGCGAGCTCGGCCAGGGGTCCTGCCGGCAGCGCTCGGCGCGCTCGTCGATCACCTGAACAGCGAACACGCCGAGTTGCTGCGGGACCTGTACGCCGCGCACACCGGTCGGCCCGGCGCGCAGACCGTCGTTGTCACGGGCCTGCGCCCGCAGGAACTGATCTTGACCGCGATGTCGGTGTCGGGCGTTGACAACGCAACGCTCGCCTTCCGCCGGCCGGTCATAACGCCCGCCGAAGTAGCCGCCGAGTTGCTCCGTCTGCTCGGTCGCATCGGGTGGGGTCACTGCACGCGCACCCTGCAGGCGTGCAACCGACCGCCCGCGGCACCGCCTCAGTTGTAGATCGTCCAGACTGCAGCGGTGCCGGCCGAGCCTGCGATCAGGAGCTACTCAGACCTCGCAACTGTGATCGTGGGCGGACCCGCCCGGCTGGGACCGGTGCGACTCGTCGCGGTCGACGGGTGTGCGGGGTCGGGCAAGACCACGTTCGCGGGTCGGCTCGCCGCATCCCTAGGAGCACCCCTCGTGCATACCGACGACCTGCTTGACGGCTGGACCGAGCCGGCCGGCTTCTGGCCGCGGCTCGAGGAGTGGGTGTTGGAGCCGCTTCGTTCCGGTCGCCCCGGGCGCTACCGCCGGTACGACTGGGCGCAGGCGGCGTTCGCAGAGTGGCACGACGTGCCCGTCGCGCCGGTCCTGGTCATCGAGGGCGTGACGGTCGCGCGGGCCGAGGTGCGCCCGGAGCTGACGCTGTCGGTGTGGATCGACGCGCCCGCGGAGATCCGCCTCGTACGAGGTATCGCCCGCGACGGCGAAGCGCTACGACCGCAGTGGATGCGGTGGATGGCAGGCGAGGAAGTCCACGTGCGTGCCGATCGGACGCCTGAGCTCGCCGACGTCGTGGTCGACGGTAACCCGTCGCTCGAGCACGACCCTGCGACGCAGTTCGTGCAGCTGCGCTGAGCCGCTCGTGGTGCGATACGTGTCAGCGGAAGTCGACGTCGGCGTGCGCGCTGCCGCCCGACAGCCGCGCGTAGCCGGGACCACGGTCGAAGAACGGCTGTCCGGGCGCGCGCTCGGACCGCTGGCGCGCCCGCAGTGCCTCCGTCGCCTCGGTGTCGACCACGTGCTCGTCGGCACCCGAAGGATCGTGCAGGACGACGCCGTAGTCGGCGCGGGCGCCGGCCACGGAGACCTTCCCCCACCTGACGTCACGGTGGACGTCGTGGGGCGGGCGCTCGAGCGGCTCGCCCCAGCCGCCGCCACCGGTCGTACGGATGCGGATCACCTCGCCTGCCCGCACCGGCTCCGCGTCGGCAAGAGCGTCGACCTCCCGCTCCGCCGGCCCACCCGGGTCGATCGTCACCCGGAACGGCTGCCCGGCCCGACCTCCGCGTACGCCCCAGCACGAAAGGATCGAGCGGTCCGCGATCGACATGAAGTGCGCGTCGCGAAGCATGCGGATGTGCTTGTCGTAGCCGAGGCCGCCGCGGAAGCGCCCCGCTCCACCGGAGTCGACGGCGAGACCCAGCCGCTCGACCACGAACGGGAAGCGCGCCTCGGCGAACTCGGTGGGAAGGTTCCGCGAGTCGGGCACGACGTGGATCGTGTCCTCGCCGTCGGCGTACCAGCGCCCACCGGAGCCACCGCCGAGCACCTCGCGCATGAGGTACGGCTCACCCGCCAGGTCCAGCCCGTAGACACCCGTGTAGCGGATGGTCTCCTGGTCCGCGGGCATCCGTCCGTCGACCGCTTTCGCGAGCACGCCGGCGAGAACGCCCAGCAACCGCAGGATGACGAACGTCCTGGCATTCGTCGGCGCCGGGAACACCGGGGTGAGCAACGTGCCCTTGGGCGGGAAGCGCATCTCGATGAGCGGCACGACGCCCTCGTTGACATCGAGCTCGGCCATGCGCTCCGGCGTGTCCGCCAGGTTGCGCAGGACGGGGGCCAGCCACTTGGCGAGGAAGCTGCCGTCCGCGTAGTCGGCGCAGTGGTTGATAGGGCCTTTCGCCTGGGGCGACGTGCCGGTGAAGTCCAGCACCAGGCGGGCATCCTCGCCCCGGCCGTCGGTCGAGGTCTTCGTCATCGTGATCCGCTGGGCGTGCAGTCGGGGTGGGTCCACGCCGTCGTGCTCGGCGTAGTCCTCCCACACGTACTCGCCGTCGGGGATCTTGGCGAGGATCTCCGATCGGTAGATGTCCGTCGTGCGCCTGAGTATCGCGTCGAAGCACGCCTCCACGCGTTGTAAGCCGTACCGCGCGAAGAGCTCCGCCAAGCGGCTCGCTCCCATGAGGCAGGCGGCGCACTCGGCGTCGAGGTCGCCCCGCAACGAGTCGGGCATGCGGGAGTTGCGGGTCATGATCGTGAGCGCCGCCTGGTTGGGGACCCCCTGATCCCACAGCTTGATCGGCGGGACCATGAGGCCCTCCTCGAACACGCTGGTCGCGTGCGACGGCATGGACCCGGGCACGGCCCCGCCGATGTCGTCGTGGTGCCCGAATGCCTGGACGAAGGCGACGACGACGCCGTCGTGGAACACCGGCACGGTCACGCACAGGTCCGGCAGGTGGCCGATGCCGCCCTCAGAGAGGTAGACATCGTTGTGAAAGTAGACGTCGCCGGGACGCATCGTCCCGATGGGAAAATCGCGGACGACAGGGTGAACGAGCGCCGAGTACGAGCGGCCGGTGAGCTTGCGCAGTCGGCGGTCGTGGATGCCGGCACGGAAGTCGTGGGCGTCGCGGATCATCGGCGACCGCGATGTCCGGCCGATCGCCGTCTCGACCTCCCGCTCGACCGACGCGAGCGTGCCGGCGACGATCTCGACCAGGACAGGGTCGGCACGTGGGTGTGCGGGCGCCGGCGGCGACTCGCGGTCGCTCATGTCGCGGTCACGATGAGGTTGCCGAAACGGTCCACATCGGCGGCGAAGCCGGGATGCAGGGGCAACGTCGAGCCGTACTCTTCAACGATTGCAGGGCCTTGTATCCGATCGACTGCGAGGAGGTTGGCCCGCCAGTAGGTCTGGGCGTCGACCCAGTCCTCGAAGCAGACGCTGCGCACACCCGTGACCGCCCGCGCCGGGTTGCCATCGCCCGAGGGTCTCTCGACCAGGCGCGGGCGGGCGATCGCACCGATCCCAGTGACGCGCAGGTTCACCCACTCCACCTCGTTCTGCTGCTCGACATCGCGGTAGGAGTAGCCGTACAGGCGCTCATGCGCATCGTGAAAGGCGTCGAGGACAGCGCGGCGGAAGTCCTCGTCAAGCGGCCCGGAGGGCGCGTCGACACGCACCTCGTACGCCTGGCCGAAGTACCTGAGGTCGGCGGAGCGCAGGTAATCGTGTTGCACGGCAGGGAATCCCTCGGCGTCCAGGGTGGCGGCCGCGCGGGACTGCAGCTCGGCGTAGGCGGCCGCGATCACCTCGAGCGGCAGGTCGCGGTCGCGCCGGACGACCGCCTGCACGTCGTCGTTGCGCACGTCGACGGTCAGCAGACCCAGCGCGGACACGGTGCCGGGGTCAGGGGGCACGAGGACCGCCCGGAGCCCGAGGATGTCGATCAAGCGGCAGGCGAGCAGCGGCCCGGAGCCGCCGAACGCCGTGAGCACGAAGTCCCGCACGTCGAGGCCGCGCTCGACCGTGACCTGCCGGATCGCGTTGGCTTGGTTCCACGCGGACACCTCGAGCACACCGATCGCAGCGCGATGCGGCTCCAGGCGCAGCGACCCCGCGAGGGCCGAAAGGCCTGCAACTGCTGCCTCTTTGTCCAGCGGGATGTCGCCGCCGAGCAGGTGGGGTGGGATCCGTCCCAGCGCGAGATGAGCGTCGGTAACCGTCACGTCCGTCCCGCCGCGGCCGTAACACAGCGGTCCGGGGTCCGCACCGGCGGATCGCGGGCCGACCTTGAGCGCACCCTCGCGAGCCACCGCGATCGAGCCGCCGCCCGCACCCACTGTCACAATGTCGATCATCGGGATCTTCGCGGGGTACGCGCCGACGGTGCCCTCGGTCGTGAGGCTCGGCACCCCGTCGACGACCACGGACACGTCGGTGGACGTGCCACCGCCGTCAAGGGTGATGACCGACGCGTAGCCTGCCTGCGTGGCGAGAAGGGACGCGCCCAGCGCGCCAGCCGCAGGCCCGGAGAGCAGGGTCGTGATCGGCTGACGTACGACCTCGGCGGCAGAGAGCACCCCGCCGTTGCTCTTCATCACGTAGAACGGGAGTTCCGGCGTCAGGTCGTCCAGTCGGCGCCGGATCTCGCCTATGTAGCGCGAGAGGCTGGGTTTGACCGCGGCGTCGATCAACGTCGTCATGCTGCGTTCGTACTCCCGGTGCTCCCGCAGGACGTCGGACGAGATCGATACGACGCAGTCCGGGTGCTCCTGGATGAGGGCGTCACGCATGCGCAGCTCGTGCGACGGGTTGGCGTACGCGTGCAGGAAGCAAACGCCCACCGTCGCGATGTCGTGGTCGCGAGACCAACGTGCCGCGGCGATGGCCTGGGCCTCGTCGAACGGCCGGATCTCCGCGCCAAGGTGGTCCAGGCGGCCACCGACGGTGCGGATGTGATCGAGCGGCACAATGCGGTCGGGCTTCACCCAGAAGTAGGAGTTGCCGTACCCGTCCGGCACCGACTGGCGAGCGATCTCGAGAACGAACTCGTACCCCTCGGCGGTGACGAAACCCAGACGCCCCAGGCTTCCCTCGAGGAGCTGGTTGGTCGCGACCGTGGTGCCATGGCTGATCGAGGTGAGCGCATCACCCTCGACCTCGCAGAGCTCCAGAGCGTTCTCCACGCCGGTCATGAACCCGTCGGCCGGAGATGTCGGCGTGGACGGAGTCTTGAGCGTCATGACGCGCCCGGTCGACTCGTCCAGCGCGACGACATCGGTGAAGGTCCCGCCGGTGTCGATCCCGATGCGGATGCGGGCGCCGTCGCGCAAGTACGTCACCAGGCGACCGTAGTGGCGCCGAGGTGGAGCAAGTCGAGGACGAGCGCTCCGGCAGCCGTAGCGTGCCCACACTGCACCAACGTGCGGCGCCGATGCGGAGCTGCAGTCAGCTACGGGGAGCCACTATGCATCGCGCTGTGCACCGGTTGTGCTCGACACTTCTCGCGATCTCGATGCTGCTTGCTGCATCGATGCTCGCCACCACGACGACGACGGCCGCGAGCGTTACCGCGGCGGCAACAGACGGCGAGCTGTGGTCATGGGGGTCCAACCTCTCCTGGACCCTCGGCAAAGGCACCAAGAAGGACCGCCTGTTGCCCCGGCCGGTGATCGACTTCGGCGCTGTCACCCAGGTCGACGGCGGCTGGGACCACAGCCTCGCGTTGGCCGCGGACGGCACCGTCTGGGCATGGGGCACGAACGACAACGGCCAGATCGGGGACGGCACGACCGAGACGCGACGAGTGCCCACCCAGGTCCCCGGCTTGTCCGATGTCGTCACGGTTGCTGCCGGAAATCTCGCCAGCTTCGCCATCACGTCCGACGGCACCATCTGGGCGTGGGGGTACAACGGCAACGGCGCCCTAGGCGACGGGACGACCGTGGACCGGCCCGTCCCGGTCAAGGCCAAGGGACTGCGAGGAATGATCGCCGTCGTGGGGAGTGAACTGGTCTGGCGGGCTGGGCGACGGCACGACGACCCACCGCTACAGCCCGGTGACCGTGGTGGGTCTCGACACCGTGGTCTCCGTGAGTGCCCTCCAGCACAGCCTCGCCGTTATGGCCGACGGCACAGCCCGCGCCTGGGGTTACAACCCGTACGGGCAACTGGGTGACGGCACGGAGATCGACCGGCACACCCCCGTGCCGGTCAAGGGGCTGGCTCAGGTCAGCGCCCTCGACGCGGGCGGCTACCACTCACTGGCGATCCTGTCCGACTCGCGCTGACCCCAGCGGAAACGGCGTCTTTGCCGGGCGTACGAGGTCGTCCGCGTGTCGGCGGAGCAGGTCGAGGTTGCGGTCGGCGAGATGGTCGAAGACCTGCGGGACGCTCGAACCGGGAGTGAGGCTGGCCATCGCCGTGGCCGGGTCGAGGCGGGCGCTGACCCAGCCCTCGTGTGACGACCCTCGCGCGATCACCTCGGCGACCGGGGTCACGATCATGGAGTTGCCGAAGTAGTGCACGCCCGCCGGGTCCGTTCCGGTCGCGTTCGCGCCGATCACGAACACGTGGTTGTCGTACGCGCGGGCCCGGTTGGTCAGCTCCCATATGTCGGCCGAGCGGAGCAGCGCCGACGGGCGGCAGACGATCTCGGCGCCGAGAACGGCCTCGATGCGTACGAGCTCCGGGAAGTCGCCGTCGAAGCAGATGATCAAGCCGATGCGACCCAGGTCGGTGTCGATCACCGTCGCCTCGTCCCCGGGGGTCACCCAGCCGCCGTTGGCGACCAGCTCGGTGCAGAACGGGTGGGTCTTGCGGTAGACGCCGAGGACGTCGCCGGTCGGCCCGATGAGCGCGGCCGAGTTGTGCACCACACCTCGCACGTCACCCCGCTCGTACGTGCCCACGACGATGTGCACGCCGAGACGACGCGCAACCTCCTGCAACGACTCGGACATCAAGCCGGGCAGCTCGCTCGCCAGCTGCCACAGCTCGTCGGACCCGACGCCTGGTGTGAAGCCCGTGGTCGCCGTCTCGGGCAGCACGACCAGCTCTGCCCCGGTGGCGGCGACGCACCGCTCGGTCAGCTCGGCGCAGCGAGCGATGTTCGAGCGGATCGAGTCCGCGGTGAGTGGGCCGGTCTCGGGTGCGACCTGCACGGCGGCCGCGGTCAGCGCTCGCACGTCAGGCCACCAGCTCGATGTCGCAGTGCTCGGCCGCTCCTCGGGCGAGGCGGGCGTCGGTGGTCACGAGCGGCCGGTCGAGGACCGCCGCCAGCGCGACGTACATCGCGTCATACATCGTCACGTTCTCCCGCAGGCCCCAGGCCACCGCGAGGAGACCGGCGTGCGCATGCCGCTGCAGCCGCATGTGCCGAAGCCCGGAGATCGCTGTCACCGCCCCCGCGCCGTCGATCACGTCGGCACGTCGCAGGCCGCGAAGGGCCGACAGCACCTCGGCGTCCAGCAGGTGCGGCGCGTGCAGGTCTCGCGCCCGGCGCAGGACCTCGCGGCAGCGCGGGCCGCGATCACCGGTGTCGGTGAGCGCGGCCACCACGACCGACGCGTCGCACACGACCGCCTGCCGTCGGCTGACGGGGCGACTAGTGGGTTCGGCGGTCGGCACGGATGATCTCGTGGATCGAGTCGATGGACACGGTCGCACCGCCTTGCTCCACGTCCGCGAAGATCTCGTCCAGCGTGCGCTCCTGCGCGATCCCTCTGAGCTCGCGGAGAACGAACTCCGACAGGGACATGCCGGCGTAGGAAGCGCGAGCCTTCAGAGCGTCGTGGACGTCGTCCGGCACGTTGCGCACTTGCAGCATCTTGGGCACGACCTCACCGTACATGTGCTGCACATGTGGGCGCATGTGCTGCACCTCAACGGCGGCGCCCGATGATCCAGCCGATGAGGACTCCCGCCAGCGCGCCGGCCGCGCCGACGACCGCACCGCCGGAGAAGCCCTCCGGCATCTGCGCAGGTCGGGCAAAAACTCTAGGTGCGGCGAAAACGCGTCCGAGCCCGCCGGGTTGGGACGGGACGCCGCCCGCCGCGGGCGGAACGTGGCTCACGGCCTTGCCGGTCAGGACGTCCTCGACATTGCGGAAGAACTCCGCCGCGGTCTTGCGCGCGACGCCCGCGATCATGCGCTGCCCGACGCCGCCGAGGACTCCGCCCACGGTGGCGTCGGCGTCGTACGTCACGAGGGTTCCGCCGGAACCGCCCTCGGCCAGCGTGACGCGCACGTCGGCGCTGACGGTGCCGGGGGCGCCCGCGCCGGATGCGCGCATGACGAAGGCGGTGGGCTCGACCTGGTCGCTGATGCGCACCTCACCCTCGTACGTGCCCTTGATGGCGGCGACACCGGCGGTGACTGTCATGCGGTAGGCGTCGGGGCCGGTCTCGTCCAGCCGCTCACAGCCGGGGATCGTCCGGACGAGGACGGCCGGGTCGTTGAGTGCCCACCAGACGCGGTCCAGTGGCGCCTTGATGGTTGCCTCACCGCTGATCCGCATCGGACCCGTCCTCTCCTGCTCCCCCATAGCGTGACCGATGGCAGCTCGCGCCGTCGTCGCAACGCGCCACCGGCGCGTTCTCACGGTCCTCCGACGTTCTCAGCTCGTACAGCTCGCTCGGCGAGATGGGCATCCGGGTGATCGGGATGCCCTCGGCATCCTCGATCGCCGCCGCGATCACCGCCATGCCGGGGATGACACCGGCCTCGCCGGCACCCTTGACTCCCAATGGATTCAGAGGTGACGGGGTCTCCAGGTGGTCGATCTCGACGCGCGGCACCTCGGTCGCGTACGGCATCAGGAAGTCCATGAACGACGCGTTGAGCAGCTGCCCGGCCTCGTCGTACACCATGCGCTCGTACAAGGCGCCGGCAACGCCCTGTGCGACGCCACCGTGGATCTGGCCCTCGACGAGGAGCGGGTTGACGAGCGTGCCGCAGTCATGGACGACGCAGTAGCGCAGCACACGGATCTCGGCCGTGTCCGGGTCGGTCTCCACCACGGCGGCGTGCATGCCGTTGGCGAACGTCGATCGGATCGGCGAGTAGTAGTCGGTGCCCTCCAGACCCGGCTCCTCGCCTGCGCGCACCGGTGGACCGGTCATGTCGCCCACCGCGAACTGCGTGGCCTGCTGCGATGCCAGGTCGAAGGCGTACCGCAGCGGGTTGGACAGCACCGCCACGGTGGCAAGTGGGATCGACGCCGCCGGATCACCCTTGACCCGCACGTTGCCGTCGACGATCTCGAGATCGCTGGGATCGACCTCGAGGGCCTCGCCGGCAATGCGCTTGGCCTTGGCCCGCACCTTGCCCGCCGCCAGCGCGACCGCGTTGCCGCTCATGACGGCCGTACGGGAGGCGAAGGTCCCGACCGCGTAGCCGAACCTCCGGGTGTCACCGGTCGTCACGAACACCCGGTCGAGCGGCACCCCGAGCTCGTCCGCCGCGATCTGGGCGAGCATCGTCTGATGGCCCTGGCCCTGGCTGGTGAGACCCGTCGCCACGTTGACCCGCCCGGTCGTCTCGACGTGCACGTGCGCACCCTCGTACGGCCCGACGCCGGTCCCCTCGACGTAGCAGGCGATTCCGATCCCGACGCGCCGACCCTGCACCCGTGCTTCCCGTCGGTAGGCCTCGAAGTCGTCCCAGCCGACGAGGGCGAGCACCTTGGCCAGCGAGGCCGGGAAGTCGCCGGAGTCGTAGATCAACGGACGGCCGTCCTGGAACAGCAGCTGATGGTCGTACGGCATCTCGTCGGGCTGGATGAAGTTGACGGTGCGGACAGCGACCCGATCGATGCCGAGGTGGGCCGCGATGGCGTCCATCGTGCGTTCCATCGCGAACACGCCCTGCGGCCGGCCGGCGCCCCGATAAGGAGTCACGATGACCGTGTTGGTGTAGAGCGACGTGAACTCCACGCGGTACGCGCCGGGCTTGTATGGGCCGAGCAGCTGCGTCGCCGTGATGATCGGCACGATGATCCCGTACGGCGTGTAGGCGCCGTTGTCGTGCCAGAACGTCACGTCGAGGCCCAGCAGCCGACCGTCGTCGTCGAAGCCCACGCTGACGTGCTGCAGCTGCCCGCGTTCGTGGGCTGAGGCGATGAAGTGCTCACGGCGGTCCTCGGTCCACTTGACGGGCAGGCCGAGATTTCGTGCCGCCCACGCCACCAGGACTTCCTCCGGCCACGGGTGCATGATCTTGACGCCGAAGCCGCCGCCGACGTCGGGTGCGATCACCTCGACCTTGCCCAGCGGCAGCTCGAGCGCCGCCGCCAGTGCCGCGCGTACGGACGTCGATGTCTGGGTGGAGCTGTAGACGCGGAGGCTGTCGTCGTCCGCGTCCCAGCGGGCATGGACGCCGCGTCCCTCCAGCGGCATGGACGCGCTGCGCTCGACGGCGAGGTCGAGCTCGAGCCGGTGCGGCGCCGCCGCGATCGCCGTCCGGGCGTCGCCCACCTCCTGCACCAGGTGCGCCGCGATGTTGCCTGGCACGTCTGGGTGAACGAGATCGCCGCCGTCTCGTGCCGCCGGGATGCCCACGACCGGCGGCAGCTGCTCGTACGTCACGACGATCCGGTCGCACGCGTCCTCCGCGACGTACCGGTCCGTCGCGACAACCATGAGGATCGCCTCGCCCAGATGGTTGATCTCGTCGCGGACGAGCGGGTGCGCCGTGCGCGGCTGAGTGAGCGCTGGGTGCGGGATCAGCAGCGGCAGCGGGCCGGCGAGGCCCGGCGGCAGGTCCTCGTGGGTGTAGACCGCGACGACGCCGTCGACGTCGAGAGCGCCGGTGACGTCGATGTCGACGACGCGGGCGTGGGCGTGCGGGCTGCGGACGAAGGCAGCCTCGAGCGCGCCGTTGCCGATGTCGTCGACGTAGCGCCCCTGCCCGGTCAGCAGGCGAGCGTCCTCGGAGCGCAGCACCCGCTCGCCGATCATGCGTGTGGTCATGGCTCGATCACGGCGTCGGTGTCCGTCTGGCGAATCAGCTCTGCCGCGCACATGACGGAGCTGATGATGTTCTGGTATCCCGTGCAACGACAGAGGTTTCCGCTGATCGCCGCGACGACCTCGGCCCTCGTCGGGTCCGGGTGCTGGGCAAGAAACGCGGTCGCGGTGGTAACGAAGCCGGGTGTGCAGAAGCCGCACTGCAGTCCGTGGCATTCGCGAAACGCCTGCTGCACGGGGCGGAGTGACCCGTCCGGGTTGGCACAACCCTCAACGGTGGTGAGGTCTTGACCATCGACGGAGACCGCGAGCAGCAAGCAGGAGCGCACCGGCGCGCCGTCGAGCAGGATCGTGCAGCAACCGCAAACACCGTGCTCGCACCCGACGTGCGTCCCGGTTAACCCCAGGTCGTGCCGGATGCAGTCCGACAGCAGGCGGCGCGACGTCACGGAGACGGGCCTGGGCACGCCGTTGACACGAAGCAGGATGTCGTACGTCGCGTCGGGTGAAACGTCGCTCGCAGTCACGCGGCCGCCCGTACGCGCCGGGCATCGTCCGCCGCCTCGGCAAGCGCACGCGCCGTCAGAACCCCGGTGAGATGGCGGCGATATGCCGCCGTCGCATGAATGTCCCCGTCCGGCTCGACCTGGTCGCGCGCGATGTCGCCGGCGGCGCGCCAATCGGCGGCGGATGCCTGCTGCCCGGCGACGGGTGCCGTGAGGTCGATCACCAGCGGCACCGGTGCGACGCTGATGTAGGCGGCGCGCGCGTCCTGCACCGAGCCGGCTTCGTCCAGCCGTACCAGCGCTGCGACGCCGCACATCGCGTAGTCGCCATGGCGCCGCGCCAGCTCCACGAACGCGGTGCCGCTCCCCCGCGGTGCGCGCGGGAAGAACGCCTCCAGGACGAGTTCGTCCGGGTGGAGAACGGTCTCGAGGGGGCCGAGATAGAACTCCCTCGCCGCAACGGTCCGACGCCCCGCCCGCGAAGCCAGCGTCAGTGTCCCACCGAGCAGTGCCAGCACCGCGGGCAACTCGGCGGACGGGTCGGCATGCGCAAGGCTGCCGACAACGGTGCCCCGGTTGCGTATGACCGGATGGGCGACGTGGGCGAGGGCCTGGCCCAGCAGCGGGACCGCCGCGGTCGCGTCGCGGTCATGCTCGACTGTTGCCTGGCGCACGATTGCAGCGACCCGTACACCGTCGTCGCCGACCTTCGCGCCCGCGAGCTCGCTCAGGCGGTTGATGTCGATGATGTGCGCGGGAGCGGCCAGGCGCATCGACAACAGCGGCAGCAAGCTCTGGCCCCCAGCCAGGATCTTTGCGTCCGACCCCAGCTCGCCCAAGACGTCCATTGCCTCGTCCACCGTCGTCGGCCGGTGGTACGCGAACGGCGACGGCTTCACCCAGACGATCCTGCCCGGCGTACGGCGCCCGCGCCACCGACCCGCCAAACTGTGCTCGAACCGTCGGCGCGGCAAAGCGACGAAACAAGGATGTCGCCCCCGGTCGCGGCGACTTCTCAAGGTCTATCCCGTGTCAGCTTCTCCACCGCCATCACCGCAGGGGTCCGCAAGAGCCACCTGCCTGATGATTTTTACGTGGCGGGCCTTGCGGGACGTTTGCGATAGAAGGTCAGCGTTGATCGGCACTGTACGAGCGCCACGGTTTCGGCGGACCTCGGCAGCTGCCTTGGGAGCCAGCGGTGCCGTTGAAATTGAGATGCGCCGGCAAGGGCAGCGCGCCACACCGCCTGCTCTCACGAGGCCGGGTCGTACCCGATCTCTCGGACCTCCTGCGCGCATCGGCAGCTGCGGGCGATGCGGGCAGCCCAGTCCAGCGCCTCCTCCCGCGAGGCCACCTCGATGATCGAGAACCCGCCGATGACCGCCTTCGTATCCGGGATCGGGCCGCCCGTGACCGCCCCGTCGGTGCCGACGATGGTCGCCTGCTGGCGCACGACGCCGCCGCCAAAGATCCAGACGCCAGCGTCCTTGGCCTCCTGAACCACTGCGTGCGATTTCTCGCCCACCTCGGGCCAGTCCTCGTCCGGGATGTGGTCCATCGAGCCGTCGTCGAACGAGATCAGGTACCGCGGCATCTAGTGACTCCTTCGTTCGGGCGAGCCCTCCCGCCCCACACTCGGTCGAGCCGAGCGTAGGTGCTGCGACCTGCCAGCGGCACCATCAGCAGGGAGGCGTGTCCGGTTGGTCGATCGCTTACTGGCGATCGGTCCGAGTCGCCGCCGGGTGTGTGCCGGCCGCGCACACGGCGTCACGATCTATCGCTCGGTACACCGTCGAGCGTGCCACGCCGAATAGTTCGGCGAGTTCAGCGGTGCTGTGCTGCCTGGCGAGCGTTTAGTTTGGGTTCCTTTCCACGCAGCCGGCCTTTCGTCCTGGCGACCTGCATGCCTTCGCGGGTGCGGAGCCGGATCAGGTCGGATTCGATTATGGGGAAGTCCTGTTCCGTCTAGCCGCATAACCGGATGGACGGAGCCCTTCTCGAGGGTGGAGCTGCGGCGCCCGCTTGCGGTCAGAGTGCGCACCGGACCGGCTTTCCCGCGCCGGATGCCCGGACGTAGCGTGCGTCCGAGCGCGCGTAGAGCGGCAAGGAAATGCTGTCGTCATTCTTGGCGTCATGGGCATGCGACCGTACGTTTGGATCATGGTCCGCATCGGAGCGATCGTCCTGAACGTGTCTGACACTGCCAGCCTTGACGAGCGCCGGAAGGAAGGATCCTGACATGTCCGGCCGTTTCGCCGAGCTCAAACGCATGGTCTTTGCACGCCACTCCAATCCGTGGAGTGCCTGGACTCGCTGGCTGAGCACCCCGCTTGTGCTGGTTCCGCTGTGGACACGGCGGTGGAGCCACGCCGCGATCATTGGTGCCTGGATGGCCGCCAACCCCGTGATCTTCCCGAGACCGGCGGACGAGCACGCCTGGTCCACCCGGGCGGTGCTCGGCGAAGAACTATGGATTACCGAGCGGCCCCGCGACACCGCGATGGCGGTCAACGCGGTGGCCACGCTGGCCGGCGTCACCGCACTGATCGCCGCCGGGCGACACCGCGCCGCACCGGCGGCCGGTGCTACCGCGGTCGTTATGGCGCTGCTGCTGGTCTACTGGCGGCTCATGGGCCGCTACTACAACCGGCACCGGAGCGCCGACACCGGCTGAACGCCGAATACGAGTCGACCCGCACGGTGCTGGACCTCCCTGCCGGCGCTGGGGTCGTAGCGCCGACGACCGCCCTGCCGGCGGGCCAGTTCGATGAGCGGTTGCAGTGCGTCGGCGGCCTGTGGGTGCAGCGGGATGCTGCGTTCGGTGTATCCCTCGCCGACCGGGATCCGCAGCCGCGGGTGTCCGTCGTTGCCAGGGCCTCGTCCGTACGACGATCCTTGACCGGGCCATTTCACCGCTGTGCTGGTTCGCCGAACCATCCACAAGTGCTCGGGGTGCGGTCCGGGGCACGCACACGCAGGCACGGCATCGGGCCGGGCTCAGGCCGGCTTGCTGGAGGTGGCGCGCCTAGGTGGCACGGGTGTCGACACGACGATCGAGCTGTTGGTCTGTCCGTGCAGGAGGAACCGGTCGAGAACGACTTCGAGGGCTTCGAGGTTCGCCACATGGACCTTGAGCAGGAAGCAATCGTCGCCGGAGATCCGATGGCACTCGCTGACCTCTGGTGTTCGCCCCGCCAGGTCGGCGATCTTGGGCAGCTGCCCCGGGCCGGGCCTGATCCGCACCCAGGCAGCGACGGGCAGTCCGGTCGCGGCAGGATCGATGTCGACGCGGTAGCCGCGGATCACTCCGGCCTGCTCCAGGCGAGTCACGCGGTCTCGCACGGCTGGCGCCGACATGCCGACACGGCGGCCGAGCTCGGCCGCGCTCAGCCGCGAATCCTCGGTCAGCACTGCCAGGATCCGTCGGTTCACCTCATCGAGCGGCGGCTTTCCGTTTCGAAACTCCAGCCTCGGCCGCGGCGGACCATTCGCGCCCAAATCGCCACCTCACCTTTGTTCGCCCATGGCGCTCGGGTGGTGCTCCTTCGAACATAGAACCATGGCATCCGCCGAACCACAGACACCCCAGGCCGAGCAGGCAGCGAACCTCGCGGGCCGAATCCCACCCCACGTCTACTTCGTCGTCAGCGCCGTGTTCCACTACCTCGGCCCGGCGTTCGCGGTTCTCTTGTTCGTTCGCGTCGACGCGCTCGGGGTGGCGTGGCTGCGGATCACCTCAGCAGCGCTCATCTTCGCTCTGTGGTGCCGGCCGTGGCGAAGCTGGCGGCGCCTGGACACGCGGACCCGGCGGCTGCTGGTGACCTGGGGAGCCGTACTAGCGCTGATGAACGCCTGCTTCTACCTAGCCATCGACCGCTTGCCGCTGGGCACGGTGGCCGCGATCGAGTTCCTCCCCGTCATCGCCCTGGCCGCCTTCGCCGCCCGCACCCGGCGCAACGTCGCCGCCCTGATCCTGGCCGTCGGCGGGGTCTACTTCCTCACCGACGTTCGCCTGGTCGACGAGCCAGTCGGTGTGGTCTTCGCCGCCGCCAACGCAGTCCTCTTCGCCCTCTACATCGTCCTGGCCCACCGAGTGGCCAGCAGCGACCAGATCCGCGGCATCGACGGCCTCGCCATGGCCATGCTGATTGCCGCAGCCGTGGCACTGCCGATCGGAGCCTGGGACGCCGCGCCAGCCTTCACCGACCCGCTCGCGCTGGCCGCCGGCATCGGCGTCGGTGTGACCTCCTCGGTCATCCCCTACGTCTGCGACCAGCTCGCGATGACCCGACTGCCTCGTGCGACGTACGCCCTGATGGTGGCCTTGCTCCCGGCGACCGCCACAGTCATCGGGATCGTCGTGCTGACCCAGATCCCTTCACTCGTGGAAGTCCTGGGTGTCGTCCTCGTCATTGCGGGGGTAGCGGTGCATCGAGAACGCGATCAGTCCACGCCGCCCGACATCACCGAGGGCAACGTGCCAGCAGCGACGGCTCGGGCGCAGTCCGACCCGCGCAGAGTGTGAGGGGTGTTCCACTTGCTGTTGGCCCGAGAGATCGACGACGACTTCGCCGCCAACCCGCTGACCTTGGCCGAAGTGCTCGTCGTCCCGGCACGCGATGGCCGGTTGGCGCGGGTCCAGGCTGCGCTACGCGATCTCGACGTACAGGAGCTGCCTGTTCCGGCCGACAGTGCCGTCAAGCTGGCCCTGCTCCGTGCGGACACCGGGCTGAAGATGCCGGACTGCGCGTGCTGCTCGCCGCCCAACCCGCCGCCGCACAGTGACGTCGACGGAACGGTGCGCGAGACTGTCGCGATGACTGCCGAGTACACCCAGACCGACCAGTTCCGCGGCGCGCGCATCCACCTGTGTGAGCTTGCCGGCCTCGAGATCCGCGATTGTGAGGTCAGCGGTCTGAAGATCGTCGACTGCTACGGCAGTGACGTCTATATCGGCGGCGACTTCAAGCGTCTCGTCGTCAACGACGTCGACGTGACCTCGTACGTCGGGGCCGAGCTCGATCGCCAACACCCCGCTCGGGTGCTGGCGCGCGACGCCACGTCCCCGGACGACTACCGGACAGCTTGGGATGCCCTCGAGACGCTGTGGGAGGCGACGCTCGAGCGCGCCAGGCTGCTGCCCGAGGCCACGCTGCATGAGCGGGTCAACGGCGAGTGGTCGTTTGTCGAGACGCAACGGCACCTGCTGTTCGCGAGCGATGCCTGGCTCGGCAACGCCGTGCTCGAAGACGAGGCGCCGTACCACCCGTTGGGCTTTCCTGCCGGTGGGATGCCGGCCGACGCAGCGGCGAAGCTCGGGCTCACGCTCGACGCCACCCCGACGCTCGACGAGGTGCTCGCCCGACGGCTCGCCCGCATGGCCACGATGCGGCGTGTCGTCGAAGGGCTTACCGAGACCGAGCTCGATCGGATATGCGGTCGCAAGCCGGCGGAGCCGTATCCCGACCAGGCATATGTCGTGCGCCGCTGCCTCAAGGTGGTGCTGAAGGAAGAGGCCGAGCATCACCGCTACGCGGTGCGCGACCTCGCCGTGCTCGAGGCCGGGTTCCTACACCGACCGGTTGCCTAGATCAGGAGAGTTCGGTCCGGGTCGGACGGTGATGCTCACATCCAGGCTTCGCGCGGCGACCTCCGTCAAAACGGCGCGGCGGGGCTCGGGGATGTCGGGCACCGTACGGCGGGGCAGTGCCGCGAGTGCTGTCAGCCGGGCGTCTGCCATGACGAGCGCGAGCGCCGCCCGATCGCCCGCGAGGACCAGACCCTGCAGCGTCGGCGTCATCGGCCCGAGCACACGGGCGGCCGCGTCGGTCGCTGCGGCCAACGACTCACGGCGCTGGTTGGAGCGCCGCCGCGCGAACCGCTGCTGCGACGAGCCGCCCGCCGCCGTACGCCCCTGCACATAACGGCGGTCGGTCGACGAAGCCAGCACGACCCGGTCCCGGCACGCGCCCACCGAGTACGCGCCGGCGCGGACGAGCACGAGCCCGAGCGTCCCGATCTGCGCCAGGTGAGCGAGGATCGCCTCCACCGGCTCCCGCTCGCCCAGATCCATCGGGCCGTACGGCACCGCCAGCTCGGCGGTCGTGGCGTCGCCGCCGACAAGGGTGACCGCGGTAAAGGTCGCCGTCACTGTGCGCAGACCCGCGTTGCGCACGATGAACCCGTTGACCCAGGCGGCGAGTCGGTCGGGAGGCACGTCCACCACGGTGCCCCCACCGGCGGCCGGTCGGCTGCGCGTCATCGGTGAACCATCCTGCCCCAACGACGGCGCCCAGCTGCGACAGCAGTGCAAGTTCGACCAGCTGCGACAGCAGTGCAAGTT
>Ga0136634_10000235_pt1 | contig 27014 bp, 27 predicted proteins | sample AntDrymUQ8332106_2_FD_104654 | JGI IMG/M metagenome (GOLD analysis project Ga0136634, IMG submission 104654) | Polar desert sand microbial communities from Dry Valleys, Antarctica - metaG UQ833 (21.06) | ecosystem: Environmental > Terrestrial > Soil > Desert | place: Antarctica: Dry Valley... | reverse complement strand
TCGCCAACTTCAAGACCTGGCGAATCCTGCACACCGACTACCGTCGCCCGATCACCACATTCCAGGAGACCATTTCCACTGTCGTCGCCTTGCATTTTTATACATACGGCTGAATAACCCTCAAAGATCACAACATGTTCGTCGCTGTGCTCCGAGGGTTGACACGCTGCCCGGCCAGGGCGGCCAGGAGGTCCCCGATCGCGTCGAGGCTGTGCGCGCTGACCACCTCGTCGCAGTAGGGCCACGCGGCAGCCATGCCACCGACCAGGGGGCGGTAGCCCTCGTGTCGCGTCCGCGGGTTGGCCCACACGATCCGGTGCGCGACCCGCCGCAACCGCGCCATCTCCCGACCGACCAGCGCCGGGTCGCCGGTGTCCCAGCCGTCGGACAGGATCAGCACCACCGCGCCGCGGGCCATGCCGCGGCAGCCGTGCTCGTCGTTGAACCGGCGCAGCGCCTCCCCGATGCGGGTGCCGCCGGACCAGTCCGGGGCCAGCCGCGCCGCCAGCTCCAGCGCGACGGCCGGGTTCTGCCGGACCAGCTCGCGGGTGAGGCGGGTCAGCCGGGTGGCGAAGGTGAACACCTCGGCGTGCTCGGCACCCGCCGCGGCGTAGAGCAGCTGGAGGAGCGCGCGGGCGTAGGGCTCCATCGAGCCGGAGATGTCGCAGAGCACCACGAGCCGGCGCGGCCGGCGTCGGGCCACGCGCCGGGCGAGCACCACCGGGTCACCGGCGGTGTGTCGCGCCGCGCGCAGCGTCCGGCGCAGGTCGATGCGGGTGCCGTGGGCCGCGCGGCGGGTGCGGCGGGACCGGCGCAGCGGGGTCGCGACGCGGAAGGCGCGCATCGCCTCGACCAGCCGGGCCAGCTCCTCCGGCGACAGGGTGTCGAACTCACGGGCCGCGAGGCGCTCGGAGGCAGCGGCGACGGCCGGGAGCGCGATGTCCCGGCCCGGCTCCGGGCGCGCGCGTTCGGCTGCTCCCGTCCGTATCCCCCCGCCCGTCGCGTCCCCGGCCACCCGGGGGGCAGGGACCGCGGGAGCGTCGGCGAGCGCAGGGGAGTTCGGGTCCCCGCGCGGCCCCGACTCGTCCACCAGACCGCCGAACACCGCACCGAACACGCGATCGAACGCCGGGATGTGGGCCGGATCGGACACCATCGTGACGCGAGCACACCAGTACAGCCGCACCGTGGTCGTCGGCTCCACGGTGACCACGGCCCGGGCGAATCGCGCAGCGTGCTCGACCCCCACCGGCACCCCCGCCTCCCGGCACAGCGCGGCGAACCGCGCAGCCACCCCGGCCAGGGCCCCGGAGGTGGGATCAGACACGGGCGATCAGCGTGGTGAGGCCGGCCTTGTGGGCTGCCTGGGTGTCCTCGTCGTACTTGAGGACCGCGCCCAGCGTGCGTTGGGCGGCGTGCTCGTCCAGCTCCGTGATCCCGAGGACGTGCAGGGCCGTGGCCCAGCTGATCGCCTCGGCCACCCCGGGCGGTTTGTACAGTTCCAGGCCGCGGAACCGCACCACGGCGGCGGCGACCTGCTCGGCCAGCCACCCGGCCGCCTCCGGCACCCGACGATGGATGATCTCCTCGACGCGCCGCTGGCCGGGGTAGGCGATCCAGTGGTAGAGGCAGCGGCGCTTCAGCGCGTCGTGCAGGTCGCGGGTGCGGTTGGAGGTGAGCACCACGATCGGCGGGACCCGCGCGCGGCGCGTGCCGAGCTCGGGGATCGTCACCGCCGACTCGGCGAGCACCTCGAGCAGGAACGCCTCGAACTCGTCGTCGGCACGGTCGATCTCGTCGATGAGCAGCACCGCCGGGCGCGGCCCGGGATGGGTGAGCGCGGCGAGCACCGGGCGGGCGAGCAGGTAGTCCTCGGTGAACAGGTCGGAGTCCGCGAGGTGCTCGCCGCGGGACTCCGAGGTTCGGATGGCCAGCAGCTGGCGCGGGTAGTTCCACTCGTAGAGCGCCTCGGACGCGGTGAGGCCCTCGTAGCACTGCAGGCGCAGCAGCGGGGTGGCCAGCGCGGCGGCCAGCGACGTCGCCGCCTGGGTCTTGCCGACACCCGGCTCCCCCTCCAGCAGGATCGGCTGGCCCATCTGCACCGCCAGGAACAGCGCCGTGGCCAGCGCGTCGTCGGCCAGGTAGCCGGCGTCGTCCAGCGCGGCCGCCAGCGCATCGACATCCCCGGCCCCCGCGACGGGTAGCGCGGTCACTAGCGGAACCGCTGCGGATCGTCGAGGAAGGCCTGGCGGCACCCGGTGCCACAGAAGTACGCCGTGTCCCCGGCGTGCTGGGCGGAGATGCTGGCCGCGGTCACCGCGACGTCCATCCCGCACACCGGGTCCTTGGCGATCTCCGGCGATGCGGTGGCGAACTGCCCGGACTCGGCGGCACCCCGGGCGCCGTCGAGGTTCACCCGCGGCCGGTGCGCGATGATGTCGGCGAACACCGACAGCGCGATCTCCGGGGCCGTCCTGGCCCCGATGTCGAGACCGGCGGGCGCGTGGACGCGGTCCCGCTGGTCCGCCTCGACGCCCATCGCGGCCAGGTCGTCGCGCACCCCGGCCGCACGGCGCCGGCTGGCCAGCAGCGCGACGTAGGGCACCCCGGACTCCAGCGCGGCGCGCAGCACCGTCGCCTCGTCACGCCCGTGCGAGGCCGCCACCACCGCCGAGGTGTCCGGTGCGATCGGCGCGGCGGGATCGACGCTCGCGCGCACGTCCCAGTCCAGGGCGTGCCCGACCCGCACCAGCGCCCTGGCCACCGGCGCCTCGCCGTAGACCGACACCAGGGCGGGCGGGATCATGGCCTCCAGGAAGATCTCCAGCGTGCCACCGGACAGGCACGGGTTGCCGACGGTGCGCACCCCCTCCTGCTCGGGCTCGTCCTCGACGTCGGCGCGGGGGGTGATCCGCAGCAGCCCCGACTCGCCGGCCTGCAGCAACCGCAGGCTCTCCAGGCGCACCGTGGACTCCGCACAGACCCCACCGACGAAACCGTCGATCGTGCCGTCGGCCAGCACCAGCGCGCAGTCCCCCGGCTTCGCGCTCGTGGGCCGCTCGGCCCGAACCACCGTCGCCAGCACAAAGGGGGTGCGCCCGGACCGCAGCCCGTCAATCCGCGTCAACATCTCGGCTCTGCTCATGTCACCTCATCGCCCTACGTCACAGCACGACTCATGTCTCATTATCCGATCCGATCGCCACATCGGTTCGAATCGGCCGACCCTGCACGGCCCGCCACACCTGCGCCGGGGTCAGCGGCATGTCGGCGTGCCGCACCCCGATCGCGTCCAGCACCGCGTTCACCACCGCCGCCGGCGACCCGACGGTCGCCGACTCCCCCACCCCCTTGGCCCCGATCGGATGGTGCGGCGACGGGGTGACCGTCTGCCCGAGCTCCCAGGAGGGGCACTCCATCGAGGTCGGCAGCAGGTAGTCCATGAAGGACGCGCCGAGGTGGTTGCCGTCACCGTCGAACGCCATGACCTCCATGAGCGCCATCCCGATCCCGTCGGCCAGGCCCCCGTGCACCTGCCCCTCGACGATCGTCGGGTTGATCCGGACGCCGCAGTCGTCCACCGCGACGACGCGGCGGACCGTGACCTGCCCGGTGCCCGGGTCGACGTCGGCGACGCAGATGTAGGCGCCAAACGGATAAGTCAGGTTCGGCGGGTTGTAGACACACGTCGCGTCGAGGTGGCCCTCGACGCCGTCGGGTAGCTCGAGGTCGGCGTGCGCGGCCTGCGCGACCTCGGCGATCGTCGCGCCCGCGGCGCGGTCCCCGCGCACGTGGAACCGGCCCACCTCTCGCTCACCCTTCTCCCACACCAGGTCCTCGGCCGACACCTCGAGCATCGCGGCGGCGACGACGCGGGCCCGCTCGCGCACCTTGCGCGCGGCCACCACGGCGGCCGCCCCGGACACCGGGGTGGACCGCGAGCCGTAGGTACCCAGGCCGAACGGGGTCCGGTCGGTGTCGCCCGCGACGACCTCGACGTCGTCGGGTGAGATCCCCAGCTCGTGGGCCACGATCTGGGCGAACGTGGTCTCGTGCCCCTGACCCTGGGACATGCACGACACCGCCAGCACCGCCGATCCGGACGGGTGCACCCGCAGCTCGGCGCCGTCGGCCATGCCGAACCCGGCGATGTCCATCGTCGCGCGCGGCCCGGCGCCGACAGCCTCGGTGAAGAAGCTGATCCCGATGCCCATCAGCTCGCCGCGCCCGGTCTCGGCGAACGCGCGGCGCCGCCGCGCCTGCTCGCGGCGCAGCTCGTCGTAGCCCGCCAGTTCCAGCGCGAGCGTCAGCGTGCGGGGATAGTCGCCGGAGTCGTACTCCCAGCCGGTCACGCTGCGGTAGGGGAACTGCTCGGGACGCAGCAGGTTGCGCATCCGCACCTGCGCCGGGTCCAACCCGAGGTCGTGAGCCAACACGTCGACCATGCGCTCGACCAGGTACGAGGCCTCGGTGATCCGGAACGAGCAGGCATAGGCCACCCCACCGGGCGCCTTGTTCGTGTAGACGCCGGTGACGCGGCAGTGCGCCGCCGCCACGTCGTAGGAGCCGGTGAAGACGCCGAAGAACCCGGCCGGGAACTTCGACGGTTGCGCGGTCCCGTTGAACGCCCCGTGGTCGGCCAGCACTCGCACCCGCAGGCCGAGGATGCGGCCTTCGCGGGTAGCGGCGATCTCGCCGTGCATGTGGTAGTCGCGGGCGAACGAGGTGCTCATGAGGTTCTCGGAGCGGTCCTCGGTCCACTTCACCGGCGCCCCGGTGAGCATCGAGCCGAGCACCGCGCACAGGTAGCCGGGATACATCCCGACCTTGTTGCCGAACCCGCCGCCGATGTCCGATGCGATGACCTGGATCTTGCGCTCGGGGATCCCGGTGATCATCGCGTACAGCGCGCGGTGCGCGTGCGGGGCCTGCGTGGTGGCGTGCACGGTGAGCTTGCCGCTGATCCGGTCGATGCTCGCGACGGCGCCGCAGGTCTCCAGCGGGGCGGGGTGCACCCGCGGGTAGAGCAGCTCGCAGGTGCTCACGTGCTCGGCGGCGGCGAACACCGCGTCGGTGGCCGCCGCGTCGCCGGACTCCCAGTCGAAGATGTGGTTGTCGGTGCGCCCGGGGATCTCGTCACGTACCAGCGGTGCGCCCGGCTCCAGCGCCCGCCGCGCGTCGATCATCGGCGGCAGCGGCTCGTACTCGACCTCGATCAGGCTCAGCGCGTCGCACGCGGCGTAGGGGTCCTCGGCGACGACGAAGGCCACCTCCTGGCCCTGGTAGCGCACCTTGTCGGTGGCCAGCACGGCGGCCACGTCGTGGGACAGTGTCGGCATCCAGGCCATCCCGCGCTCGGCGAGCATCTCCCCGGTGACCACGGCTCGCACCTTGGGGTGCGACTCAGCCGCGCTCGTGTCCACGAAGCGGATCCGCGCATGCGCGTACGGGCTGCGCAGCACGGCGCCGTGCAGCATGCCCGGCAGCGTCACGTCGTCGAGGAATCGCCCCTGACCGCGGATGAGCCGCGCGTCCTCCTTGCGCACCATCCGGCCGTGACCCATCGGCGTGGGATGCTCGGACCTGGCGGTCATTGCTGCGCCTGTTGCGCGGCGTGCCGGATGGCCGCGACGATGTTCTCGTAGCCGGTGCAGCGGCAGGTCTGCCCGGAGATCGCCTCCCGGATCTCGCGGTCGGACGGATCCGGGTTGTGGTCGAGCAGCCAGCGGGCGGTCAGCAGCATCCCGGGCGTGCAGAACCCGCACTGCAGCCCGTGGCAGCTCATGAACGAGAGCTGCAGCGGGTCCAGGCCGGCCGGGCCCTCCAGACCCTCGACGGTGCGGACGTGGCGCCCGTCGGCCATCGCGGCCAGCACGGTGCAGGACTTCACCGGCACCTGGTCCATCCACACGGTGCAGGCGCCGCAGTTGGAGGTGTCACAACCCCAGTGGGTGCCGGTCAGCCCCAGCTCGTCGCGCAGCAGGTGCACGAGCAGCAACCGCGGCTCGATCTCGCAGGTGTGCTCCTGCCCGTTCACGGTGACGGTGATCTCCACGTCACCTCCCGGGCTCTGGCGGCCGCGCGCCGCAACGCCCTGCTGGTCAGCTCGCCGGCCAGGTGGCGCTTGTAGTCGACCGGACCGCGCTGGTCGGCGGAGGGGTTGCAGTGCTGCGCGGCGATCCGCCCGGCGGCGACGACGTTCTCCTCGGTCGCGGGCAGGCCTCGCAAGAAATCCTCGGCCTCCTCGGCGACGAAACCCCGGGCGCCCACAGCGGTGAGCCCGATCCCGACCTCGGTGACGGTATCGTCCCCGTCCAGCCACAGCGCCGCGGCGGCCGCCGCGACCGCCCAGTCGCCGGAGCGCCGGTTCACCTTGACATAAGCGCTGCTGCCGCCGGGCCGCAGCGGGATCCGCAGCTCCACGAGCAGCTCCGCGGGCCCGACGACGGTCTGGTACGGGCCGGTGAAGAACTCGCGCACCGGGACCGTCCGGGCGGACTCGCCACCCTGGATGACCGCGACGGCCCGCAGCGCGCTGAACGCGCCGGAGAGGTCCTCGGACGGGTCGGCCTGGCATACCGAGCCGCCGATCGTGCCGCGGTTGCGCACCACCGGGTCGGCGATCACGCGCTCGGCGTCGTGCAGCATCGGGCAGAGCTCACCGACCTCGGCTGCGGCGAGCAACTCGGCGTGGCGCAGCAGCGCTCCCAGCCGGAGCTCGCCGCCGCCGGTAACGCCGGGCGCGCGTGCGTCGACACCCTCTACGCGGATCGCGGCCAGCTCGGTGAGGTCGTTGATGTCGATGAGCATCTCCGGCTGAGCCAGCCGGAGCTTCATCATCGGGATCAGGCTGTGTCCGCCGGCAACGACCCGCGACTCCGGTCCGTACCTGGTCAGCAGTGCGATCGCGTGCTCGACGCTGGTCGCACGCTGGTACTCGAACTGGGCCGGGACCTGCATCTCGCTCCTGGACGTGGGTGCCGCCATGGTGGGCGAGGTCACAACTCCGTGACATCTCTTCTTAAGCCTTTGCTTAGGCCCGGGTAGGTGCGGGGCGCCGCATGGTTCACCATGTCCGCACTTGACACGCTGGTCGGAATGCTGTGAGGTTGCGCACCATCCTCCGGCGATCAACCGAGCGGACCGAGTACACGGCTGACGCACCGCAACGAGGCGAGTGAGGACACATGGCGATCGAGTCGAGCGGCCAGAGCAAGGGCAACCCGCGCATGGCCGAGCTGATCGCGGGCGCACCGAAGACCGGGAAGAGCCCGACGATCTGGGCATGGCCGCAGATCACATCGTACCTGGGTATCGCGAGCCAACCCGTCGCGGGGCCATGGCCACCGCACCAGGAACCGCGCCCGGACCCGACCGACGAGGCGCTCCCGGTCGCTGTGGCCGAGCCCGAACCCGAACCCAGGCCCGAGGTCCACCGCCGCCCAGGACCGCCCCGGGGTCCGGTGGCCGAGCCGGTGGTCGCGCCCGAACCCGAGCCCAAACCCGAGGTCCACCGCCGCCCGGGACCACCCCGGTCCTGGTAGACCCGCGCACCCAGTCGCCCGCCCTGGGCAAGGAGGACCCCGGATGTACCCGTCCCGCTTTCGTTACGAGGCACCACGCTCCCTCGACGAGGCATTCGCGCTGTTCTCGGAGCTCGGTGACGAGGCCAAGGTTCTGGCCGGTGGCCAGAGCCTCGTCCCGCTGCTGAAGCTCCGGTTCGCCGCGCCCGAGATGCTCGTCGACATCAACGGCATCCCGGGGCTGGACTACCACCGGGAGGACGCCGACGGGACGCTGCACGTCGGCGCCCTGTGCCGGCACGTCACGCTGGAGCGCTCGGCACTGCTCACGGCGAAGCACCCGGTGATGGCCGCGGCGGCCCCCGTCATCGCCGACCCGATCGTGCGCAACCGCGGCACGCTGGTCGGCTCGCTGTGCCACGCCGACCCGCAGGGCGACTGGGCCTCGGTGATGCTCGCGCTCGGTGGGCACGTCGTCGCGGTCGGCCCGTCCGGTCGGCGGACCATCCCGGCCGCCGACTTCGTGACGGGACCGTTCCAGAACGCGCTGCTGCCCGGCGAGATGGCGCTGGAGGCCGTCGTGCCCGCACCGGCCGGGCAGCTGACGGGCACCTACCTCAAGCTGGAGCGTCGCGTCGGCGACTTCGCCACCGTGGGCGTGGCCGTGGCCGTCGAGACCTCCGGCGGCAAGGTCACCCGCGCTGGCATCGCGCTGACCGGCGTCGGACCGAACAACATCGCCGCCACCGCCGCCGAGCAGGCACTGGTCGGCAAGCCGCTGAGCGCGGAGACGGTCGAGCAGGCGGCGCGGGCGGCCGCCGAGGCGGCCATGCCCAAGAGCGATCACCGAGGCAGCGCGGCGTACAAGCGCAACGTCGTGGCGACGTTCGTCCGGCGGGCGCTGGCGCGCCCCGAAGCACTGGCTGCGTGAGGCGGGATATGTACAACGAGACCAACACCAGCACCTACTCCCGCGGCAACGGCATCCCGAAGGAGGACGGCGTGGACGAGCGCCGGATCACGGTCACGGTCAACGGGGAGCGCCGGGTCGTCGAGGTGGAACCACGGCTGCTGCTGGCCCATCTGCTCCGCGAGGGCCTGGCGCTACGGGGCACCCACCTGGGCTGCGACACGACCAACTGCGGGGCCTGCACCGTGCTCGTGGACGGCACCCCGGTCAAGGCCTGCACGATGCTGGCCGTCCAGGCAGACGGGCACGAGGTCACCACGGTCGAGGGTCTGGGCACGCCCAGCGAGCTCGACCCGGTGCAGGAGGGCTTCACCGTCGAGCACGGTCTCCAGTGCGGGTTCTGCACGCCGGGGATGATGTTGACCGCAAAAGCCTTGCTCGAGCGGAACCCGGATCCGACCGAGGAGGACGTGCGCTGGGCGCTGTCGGGCAACCTCTGCCGCTGCACCGGATACCAGAACATCGTCAAATCGGTGCTGTGGGCCGCCGAGAAGCAGAAGGGAGCCGTGGCATGACCGCATTGGACGAGGTCAAGATCGGCGGACTCGGCTCGAGCCGCCTCCGCGTCGAGGACAACCGGTTCATCCGCGGACGCGGCAACTACACCGACGACATCACGCTTCCCGGCATGCTGCACATGGAGATCCTGCGCAGCCCGCTGGCGCACGCGCGCATCACCAGCATCGACACGTCCAAGGCGTGGGAGATCCCGGGTGTGCGCATGGTACTCACCGGCGAGATGATGGCCCAGCGCAACCTCGCCTGGATGCCGACGCTGTCCTACGACACCCAGGCCGTGCTCGCCACCGACAAGGTGCGGTTCCAGGGCCAAGAGGTGTGCGTCGTCGTCGCCGACGACCCCTACATCGCCAAGGACGGCTGCGAGGCGATCGTCGTCGAGTACGAGCCGCTGCCCCCGATCGTCAGCCCGGAGCAGTCCATGGCGCCGGATGCGCCGCTGATCCGCGACGACAAGGAGGGGCAGCACGACAACACCTGCTACCGCTGGGAGGTCGGGGACCGGGAGGCCACCGAGCGCGCGTTCGCCGGGGCCGACGCCGTCTCCCGGCTGAAGCTGCACTACCCGCGCAGCCACCCCTCCCCCATCGAGTGCTGCGGGTCCATCGCGGACTACAACCCGGCGACCCAGAAGCTCACCGTCTACATGACCACCCAGGCCCCGCACATCATCCGGGCCGCGGTCGCGCTGGTCGCCGAGCTGCCCGAGCACATGATCCGGATCGTGTCCCCGGACATCGGCGGCGGGTTCGGCAACAAGGTGCCGGTCTACCCCGGCTACGTCGCGGCGATCCTGTGCTCGATCCTGCTCGGCAGGCCCGTGAAGTGGATCGAGGACAAGTCCGGCAACCTGATCTCCACCGGGTTCGGCCGCGACATGTACCTCGACTCCGAGATGGCGCTGCGCTCCGACGGCAAGATCCTCGCCGTCCGCTTCAGCGCCGACACCGACCAGGGCGCGTTCTTCGCCGACGCCCAGCCCAGCAAGTTCAAGATCGGGCTGCTGCACTCGGCGTTCGCCTGCTACGACATCCCCACCGGCTACATCAGCGCGCGCGGCCACTACACGAACAAGGCCCCCGGCGGCGTCGCCTACCGGTGCTCGTTCCGGGTCACCGAGGCGATGTTCTTCCAGGAGCGCATGGTCCAGGCGGCCGCGGTCGACCTGGGCATGGACCAGGCCGAGATCCGCCGGCGCAACCTGCTGCGTGACGACCAGTTCCCGCACCGCACGGCGTTCGGCTTCCTGGTCGACTCCGGGCAGTACGGCAAGTGCCTGCAGCTCGGCCTGGACGCGATCGGCTACCAGGACTTCAAGCACGAGCAGGAGGAGGCCCGCAAGCGGGGCCGCCGGCTGGGCATCGGTATCTCGACGATGACCGAGCCGCTCGGCGCCGGCAACAGCCGCGAGTACGACATCCTCGGCATCAAGATGTTCGACTCCGCCGAGCTGCGCGTGCACATGACCGGCAAGGCGATCCTGCGCACCGGCGCCAAGACCCAGGGCCAGGGGCACGAGACGACCTGGGCCCAGATCGTCAGCCACGAGCTCGGCATCCCGGCCGCCGACGTGATCGTCGAGGAAGGCGACACCGACACCGCGCCGTTCGGCATGGGGACCTACGCCTCGCGTAGCACACCGGTCGCGGGCGCCGCCGTCGCGATGGTGTCCCGCAAGATCCGGGCCAAGGCGCGCAAGCTCGCCGCGCACCTGCTGGAGGTCTCGGAAGAGGACGTCGAGTGGGAGCTCGGGCGGTTCTTCGTCCGCGGCGCCCCCGACCGCGGCGCGACGATCCAGGAGTGCGCGATGGCCGCGTACTCGAACATGCCCGACGGCATGGAGCCGGGCCTGGAGAACAACGCCTACTACGACCCGCCGAACCTGACCTGGCCGTTCGCCTGCTACATCGCGACGGTCGAGGTCGATCCGGAGACCGGCGTGTGGGACGTGATGCGGCTGGTGGCCGTGGACGACTGCGGCGTACGGATCAACCCCATGGTGGTCGAGGGCCAGATCATGGGCGGGCTCACCGAGGCCTACGCGATGTCGAACATGCAGTTCCAGACCTACGACGCCGAGGGCAACATGGTCGGCTCGAACTACATGGACTACCTGCTGCCGACGTCGTGGGAGACCCCCGGCTTCGAGCTGCACGAGGTGACCACCCCGTGCCCGCACCACCCCATCGGCGCCAAAGGCGTCGGCGAGTGCGCCGCGGTCGGCGGCCCGGCCGCCTTCGTGAACGCGGTCATGAACGCGCTCGAGGACACCGGCGTGCGCAACATCGACATGCCGCTGCTGCCGGACCGGGTCTGGCAGGCCCTCCAGGACGGGCAGGACGTGTCCGGCGCGCCGCCCGTCCGGAACGACTAACGGGAGCCCGGACAGATGTTGATCGAGAACGAGTTCGAGGTGGCCGCCCCCGTCGAGAAGGTGTGGGCCTACCTGCTCGACGTCCCCAACCTCGCCCCGTGCCTGCCGGGCGCCGAGCTGGTCGGCGACGACGGCAAGGGCACCTACGAGGGCAAGGTGACCACCAAGCTGGGCCCGGTGTCGCTGAAGTTCTCCGGCACCGCGAAGATCGTCAAGGCCGACGAGGCGGCGCGCCGGATCGTCATGAACGCCTCCGGTTCGGAGGTGAAGGGCAAGGGCACCGCGAACATGACGGTGACCTCCACCCTGGTCGCCGCCGGTCGCGGTACCCGGGTCGTGGTGGCCCAGGACCTGCAGGTCTCCGGGGCCGCCGCGCAGTTCGGCCGCGGGATGATCTCCGACGTCACCGGCGTGCTGATGAAGAGCTTCGCGGAGTGCATCCAGCACAACATCGACAACCAGAGCCGGGGCGGAGCGGCCACGACCGTGCGCACCGGCAAGCCGGCCGGCGGGTTCACGATCGGTCTGCAAGCCACCCTGGTGGCCCTCAAGCGGTTCTTCGGGCGGTTCTTCGGAAGAAGCGGAAAATGACAGCAGCAATCCTACAGCTGACCCGACCGCGGGGAACCGGCCCGCAACGGAAGGAGCGGACATGATCCTGTGGTGGATCGGCAACGCCATCTTGCTCTTCGTGGTGCTTCCCGTGGTGCTGTGGCTGCTCGGCCGCGTGCTGGGTGCGGTGGAGCGGATTCGGACGGCCGTGGACGACATTCTTCGCAACGGTGTCGTCCTCACCGGGACGCTCGACAACGTGCCGGCCCTGCTGGCCACGACCGACTCGACCATCGAGCAGGTAAGCGTCGGTGCGACCCGCTATGCCGGCAGCGTCGCGAAACTTCTCAGTTGATCGAGATTCTGGACTGAGCGAGAGGACACCTCATGCCCCTGGTTGCCTGGTTCACGCTGGTGATCGCCGCCATCATCATCGCGGTCACCGCAGTAGCCCTGATTCGAGTCATACTCCATCTCAAGCATGTCAGTTACACCCTCGCCACGATCATCGTCGGGGTGCGGGCGATCGCCTATCAGACGCGGACGGTCCCGGACGCCCTGTCCTCGGTCAACGCGAACCTCAAACCGGTCAGGGACTTCTGCGAGTCGGTGTGAGCCAGCCTGTCGTCAGGAGCACTGTCGTCATGAACACGAGCGGAGAGTGAACATGAAGGAGTTCCAATGCGGCAGTCCCGAGTGCAGTACGCAGTTCACCGCGACTGACCGGGAAGAGTTGCTGCGCGAGATCGCCGAGCACGTCAAGAAGAAGCACAAGGTCGCGACCCCGACCGAGACGCTCGTGAGCTACCTCGAGGCCACGGCGGTGCGCGACAAATGACAACGACAACGCTCGCGCAGGCGTCGGAGGCGAACCTGTACGGCTGGTATCTGGGATTCGGGATCGGGCTGCTGGTCGTCGTGGTCGTCGCAGTGCTGGTCGGCTGGATCCTGTTCCTCGCGCTCAAGATCGGCAAGTACGCGCCGATAATCGACGAGTCCCTCCAGCAGGCCGAACGCAACACCCGGGCCCTCTCCGGGCTGCGGACAACCATCAACTACGCCGGGGTCATCGTCGGCGGACTCTCGCGCGGACGCGCGCGGTTGGGAGGTTGACATGCCTGACGAGTTCCCTCCTGCGGAAATCACCTTCTGGTGGCTCGCCATCGCCGTCGGCTTTGCCGTCGTGCTCGTGGTGGCGTTGCTGCTGAGCTTCCTGATCCTTCTGGTCAAGATCATTGATCGGGAGGTGGTCAAGGTCAGCGACACGCTGACGACGATCACGAAGAACACGGCCAATACGACGCTCATTCCGAAGACGGCCGACGGGGTCGAGGCCGTGTTGGCCGAGGGCCTGCAACATCACCTGTTCCTCGGCCGGGTGTTCGAGAAGGTGAAGGCATGATCACGCTACTGGTCGTCCTCTCGGTCGTCGTGGTCGTCGCCCTGATCGCGGTGCTCGCCATCTACCTGTACTGGGTCGGAACCCTGCTCAGCCGGATCGCAGGCAATCTCGAAGAGGCCAACGAGAGCGTTGCGACGATCGCCGGCCACGGCGAGCTCATCGTTCCCGGCGTCGAGCACATCAACCGCACCGGCGGTGTCGTCGCCGGTGCGTTGCCACTGCTGTACGGGTTCGCCGAACAGATCATCAGCAAGGTCTCACCCAACCCGGAGCGGCCCGGTGTCGCTGCGCCCGCCTCCGGCCACCGCCGTTCGAGAATGCATGAGGCTGTGGGTTTCTCCACCGACAAGCGCTAGGCACAACAAGCACGAGGGCACAACAAAGCACTGCGCCGTCGCGCCCATCCGGGTTCAGCGGGCTCGTTACGGGCGAGCCCGCTGAATCCGGCTGCTCGTTATCGGGTTTCGACGCGCATCGGCCGACTCGTATCACACTTCTGGGTGTATCTGCGTCATCGGCGTGACCTGAGACCGCACCGCGACGGTAGGTTGCGCCCACCTCTTTATAGGCGCGCGACCGAGGATGAAACCAACTACGAATCGGAAGGTGCGGACATGCGGGCGGTCTGGTCGTGGTTAGTCGTTACCCTGGTCGGTGTCCTGGTCGTGGGGCTGGTGATCGGGTTGAGTCTGTTCGGACGTCTCGGTGCCGGTCAGCAGGTGCTCGACGACGCGGGGCCCATCTTCACCCCGGATCGGGTGGCCGGGGCCGCGGCCGGAGTCGAGGTGGTGTCGGACGCGACCGATCTCCTCGATCCCGTCGTGCTGCGCTCCGGCGGCGGCGCTGAGGAGGTGGGCCAGCTCGTCACGTTCGTCTCGGATCAGACCGGCCTACCACCGGAAGCCGTGCTCAACGTGCTGACCACGAACTTCCCGCACACCGCGGCGCTGCTGCAGACCGTCCCGTTCGAGGACGTCGTCGCCGAGCTGCCGAACCTGGTCCCGTTCCTGGCCACGACGCTGAACCTGTCCCCGGAGGCCGTGGAGACGGCGCTGCCCCAGCTGTTCCCCGGTATCTCCCAGTCCATCACCGCGTTGCCCCAGGTGACCGCGGGTTGGGAGCAGGTCCCGGGCACGGAGGGCTTCACCCGTTTCGACGGCACGCCCATCAGCAGCGTGCCCGACGTGCGCGACTACTTCGCCCAGGACGTCATCCCGGTGTTGCAGCGCCAGTCGAGTAACGCCTCGAACCTGGCCGGGTTCGGCGGGGTGGGTTTCCTGCCGCTGCTGCTGCTCGTCGTGGGCCTGGTCGTGATCGTCTTCGGCATCATGATGATGGTCCTGGCGTCCAGGGGCATCCCCAAGAGCCTGGCCACCGCCGCCTGGTCCGTCGTGATCGCGGTCGGTGCGCTGGTGGTCGTGCTGGTGTTCGCGTTCAACCTGTTCCCGAGGCTGGGCGGTGGCAACGAGCTGCTCAACGACGTCGCCCCGGTGCTCACCGCCGAACGGGTCGACGGCGCCGCAGCCGGTGTCGCGATGGTGTCCACGATCGTGGACCTGGCCGACCCGGTTGTCCTGGAGACCAGTGCCGGCACCCAGGAGGTGCCCAACGTGGTGGCGTTCATCTCGCGGCAGGCCGGTATCCCACCGGAGGCCGTGATTCCGGCGCTGAGCGCGAACGGCATGCCGCATATCGCCACGCTGCTGCAGGCCGTGTCGCTGCAGGAGGTCGCCGCCGAGCTTCCACCACTGGTCACGTTCCTGTCCACCACCCTCGGCATCCCCGAGGACCAGGTCCAGGCCGCGATCGCGCAGAACTTCCCGCGTCTCAACCAGGTCATCGTCGCCCTGCCCCAGGTCACCGGGGTGTGGGACAACGTCGCGGTCGAGGGCTTCACCCGCTTCGACGGCACGCCGGTCACCACTGTCCCGCAGGTCCGAGACTACTTCCGCGACGACGTCATCCCGGCCCTGCAGAGTGCGCAGCAGAACTTCCAGCGGCTCAACAACGCGTGGCCGCCGGTGAATATCTTCTCGCCGCTGCTGCTGGTCATCGGGATCATCGTGATCCTGTACGGGCTCATCATGCTGGCGATGGTCCGGCGCGGTGACTCCGGCTCCGGTCCGGTCGGCACATCGCGTGATCGGGAGCTGTCACGAACCTAGCCACCACACCATCACCCGCGAGTTTGCCGTTCCAGCACACCGAGCTCCCCCGAACGTCAGGCGAGCCGGGCGGACAGGCCAGGAGGTCACGTGCACGACAAAATCGATGAGCGCAGGTTCGCCGAGCTTCTCACCGAGTCCAACGACCTGCAGTCAGATGCCATGCAAGGGGCCAGGCGGGACCTCGACGACTACGTCGAGGCAGCCCACGAGGTCCGTGCCGAGCGGCGGCGCTCCCGGTTGCTGCCGGCGGCCGCCGTCGCCGGTGCCGCCGGCGCCGCCACCCTGGCGGCGGCCAACCCGGCGTTCGCCCAGGCCAACATGGAGGTGCAGATTCTCCAGACTGCGGCAAGCCTGGAGAACCTCGCGGTGAACACCTACAACACCGCGCTGACCCTGCCGTTCATCGGTGGCGCCGACGCCCTGCCGGTGGTCACGACGTTCGCGAGAATGACGATGGAACAGCACGCCGAGCATGCGATGGCGTTCAACGCCGCCGCGGAGCGGCTCGGCGGCCCACCGCAAAACGGCGTCCCGGCGAAGTTCCAACAGATCGTCGATAACGCCCTGCCCGGGATCACGGGGCCGGCCGACGTCGTCGAGCTGGCGATCACTCTGGAGAACGTGGCAACCCAGACCTACGTCAAGGACGTCGGCCTGGTCGGCAGCCCTGAGCTGCGCCAGCTGTTCTCCAGCGTGGCCGGGGTGGAGGCTCAGCACGTGGCGATCCTGCTCGGCGTGCAGGCGCTGCTGGCAGCCAACCTGCCGGGCCAGATCAAACTCCCGCCGGACGCGGGCGAGCTGCCCGCTGCCGCTGGCAAGGTCGGCTTCCCGAATGCGTTCTACCAGACCGACATGGCCGCCGGCGTCGAGGACGGAGCCGTCAAGTGAACCGCAAGCGCACCCGCAAGACGCCTGAGATGCAGATCAGCGAGAGTGAGCTCAGGGCCATGACCCGGGAGCTCGACGAGCTGCACGAGTCGACGTTCCCGCAGGTCCGCAAGACCCTCGCTGAGCTCGCCGCGAACTTCGTCGAGGTGGTGCGCCGACCCTCGTCACGACGCACGTTCTTCTTCGGTGCCGCCGGCGCGTTGACCCTCGGTACCGTCGCCGCGTGCGGATCGGGCGAATCGGGTTACACCGCCGACACCGAGGGATACACCGGAGACCTGCAGGTCGTCGCGGTTGCCACCGCCCTGGAGAATCTGGCGATCATCGCGTACAACGGCGCGCTGAAAGCTGCGGGCGAGGGCAAGCTCGGGGTCGTGCCACCCGCCGTGGCCGAGTTCGTGACCACGGCGAAGAGGCAGCACGCCGATCACGCCGCGGCGTGGAACGCTGTGCTGGCCAAGGCCGGCAAGCCGGAGATCACCGGTGCGCCGCTGACCATCACCGCCGACCAGGTGGCGAAGGTCAACGCCGCCGACTCGGTGCCGGCCGTGGCCCAGGTGGCACTCGATCTGGAGGCCGCCGCGGCGCAGACCTACACCTTTGCGACCGCCAACGTCAGTGACGCCGGCGGGATCATGACGGCCGCGACCATCCAACCGGTCGAGGCCATGCACGCCGCCATCCTCAGCTTCGTGCTGGGTCAGTATCCCATCCCGGACACCTTCATCCCGGTAGAGAACGCCATCAAACCCGACGCACTGACCGCGAACTGAGGTCGACCACAGTTGAGATCAACCGCCGTAGGAAACGCATTCCGGGTGCTCGCCGTGCTCGTCACGGCCGTCACCGTTCTGTTCGGGCTGCTCGCCTGCGGCGGCGACACACCGTCGGCCGGGGGCGACGGCTCGACCGCCGCCGCTCCCGGTTCCGACACGATCGTAATCAAGAACTTCGCGTTCACCCCGAGTGAGCTGACCGTTGCGCCCGGCACCACGATCACAGTCACCAACGAGGACTCGGCCGCGCACACCGTCACCGCGGACGACGGGTCCTTCGACTCGGGCAACATCGACGCCGGTCAGGCCGGAAAGATCACCGCACCCACTGCACCGGGCAGCTACCCCTTAACGTGCACGATACATCCGTTCATGACAGGCACTCTGATCGTCCAGTGAACCGGCTGGCAACAACGACGCGTCGGGGCTCGCACCGTCCCGAGCACTGACCACGTCCGATCTCTGCGAGGCCGGACGCCGATCGTGGGCCGTCGCTCGCCTGCCCCGTGAGCGACGGCCCGCCCCTGTCACTGTCCCGGGCCGGTCCCCCGCATCGACCCTGCTCAGGCCGACGGGGTGGGCGCGTGGGCGCTCACCAGCGCTGCCAGCCGGTCGCCGATCGACTGGGTGTGGCCGGTCGCCGGGTGGTCTCGGGTAGCCAGGTCGAACTCGACGGCCGCCTCGATGCGGCGCGCCGCATCCGGGTTGCCGAGGTGGTCGAGCAACAGCGCCACCGAGAGCACTGCGGCGGTCGGGTCGGCGATGCCCTGCCCGGCGATGTCGGGCGCGCTGCCGTGCACCGGTTCGAACATGCTCGGGTTGCGGCGGCTGACATCGAGGTTACCGCTGGCCGCGAGCCCGATGCCGCCGGTGACAGCAGCCGCGAGGTCGGTGAGGATGTCGCCGAACAGGTTGTCGGTGACGATCACGTCGAAGCGGCCGGGGTCGGTGACCATGTGGATCGTGGTGGCGTCGATGTGCTGGTAGGCCACCGAGACGTCGGAGTGTTCCAGCGACACCTCCTCGACGATCCGCGACCACAGCGAGCCGGAGTAGGTCAGCACGTTCGTCTTGTGCACCAGCGTCAGGTGCTTGCGCGGGCGGCGGACGGCGCGCGCGAACGCGTCCCGAACGACACGCTCCACTCCGAACGCGGTGTTGACGCTGACCTCGGTGGCGATCTCGTTCGGGGTGTCCTTGCGGAGCAGTCCACCGGTACCCACGTAGGGACCCTCGGTGCCCTCGCGGACGACGACCATGTCGATCTCCACCTTGCCCGCCAGGGGGCCACGCACGCCCGGGTAGAGCCGTGCCGGGCGAAGGTTCACGTGGTGGTCGAGCTCGAAACGCAGGCGGAGCAGCAGGCCGCGCTCCAGGATGCCGCTGGGCACCGACGGGTCGCCGACCGCGCCGAGCAGGATCGCGTCGTGCTCGGCCAGCTCGCTGAGCACCGACTCGGGTAACAGCTCACCGGTGGAGTGCCAGCGGGCAGCGCCGAGGTCGTAGGTGGTCGTCTCCGCACCCGGGGAGACCTCGCCCAGGACCTTGAGCGCCTCGTCGATGACCTCCGGCCCGATGCCGTCGCCGGGAATGACCGCAAGGCGCATTGCCGATGTCCTCTCTCCAGTTTGGCCTCGTCGCACGTTACCTGCTACGACCGCGCCGACCCGCCGTCCATCACCTGATCGGGGCCACCCCGACGGGTGAAGCTGGCGCGAGCCGCACGCCCCCGACCTCGATCGAGGCTACGGCACACCCCCGAGCGGACCATTGTGCCCGCCCGAGGCAGCACGCTGTCACGCAGGCACCGCCCGACCGTCCGCGATGGTGTCAATCGTCGAAGGAGATCAACCGCGTCGTCGTGGCACCCACCGCGATCCCGATCGGTTCGAGCACGCTGGGGTCGACCGGCCGGTCCACCCGCAACAGCATGATCGCATCAGTGCCGTCGGTGGTCTGGCTGATCTGGGCGGCCTCGATGTTCACCGCGGCCTCCCCGAGCAGCGAGCCGACGCGGCCCATCACGCCCGGACAGTCGGCATACTCCAGGAGCAGCACCTCGCCCTCGGCCCGCAGGTCGAAGTGACGGCCGTTGACCTCGACGAGCTTCTCGACCTGCGCTCGACCCGTCAACGTGCCCGACACAGTGATCGACTCGCCGTCGGGCATCGCGGCCCGCAGCTGGACGACGCTGCGGTGGTTCTCGCTCTCCGGTGCGGTGGTCACCTCGACGTCCACGCCGCGCTCCGCGGCCAGGCCCGGCACGTTGACAAACGTGACCTGGTCCTCGACGACATGGGTGAACACGCCGCGCAAGGCGGCCAGCGCGAGCACCGAGACGTCCTCGGCGGCGAGCTCACCGGCGACGTCGACGGTGACCGCGCTGGGCAGCCGGCCCGCGACGGCGTGCAGCACGGTGCCGAGCTTGCGCGTGAGTGGCAGCCACGGTCGCACCTCCTCCCCGACCATGCCGCCGACCTGCACGTTGACCGCGTCCGGCACGAACTCGCCAGCGAGGGCGAGCTGGACGGAGCGGGCGACGTCGGTGCCCGCGCGGTCCTGTGCCTCGTCGGTGGAGGCGCCCAGGTGCGGAGTGACGACCACCTGCGGCAGCTCGAACAGCGGGCTGGACGTGGTGGGCTCGGTGGCGTAGACGTCGATGCCGGCACCGCCGACGTGGCCGCTGCGCACCGCCTCGGCAAGCGCGTCCTCGTCCACGAGACCACCGCGGGCGGCGTTGACGATGAACACTCCCGGCTTGGTGAGCGCGAGCTGGTCCTTGCCGATGAGCCCGAGGGTCTCGGGCGTCTTGGGCAGGTGGATGGAGATCGCGTCGGCCCGGCGGAGCAGATCCTCGAGCGAGACGAGCTCGATGCCAAGCTGCGCGGCGCGAGCGGGCGCGACATAGGGGTCGTAGGCGATCAGCTCGACGCCGAACGCCGCGAGCCGCTGCGCGACGAGCTGCCCGATCTTGCCCAGCCCCACGATACCGACGATCTTGCCGTTGAGCTCGACGCCGGTGTAGGAGCTGCGCTTCCACTGCCCGGCCCGCAAGCTCGCGTCCGCCGCGGGGATGTGGCGCGCGGTGGCCAGCAGCAGCGCGACGGCGTGCTCCGCAGCCGAGACGATGTTGGACGTCGGCGCGTTCACGACCATGACGCCGCGGGCGGTGGCGGCCGGGACGTCGATGTTGTCCAGCCCGACGCCCGCGCGGGCCACGACCGTGAGCCGGGTGGAGGCGCCGAGCGCCTCGGCATCGACCGCGGTGGCCGAGCGCACGAGCAGCGCGTCGGCATCGGCGATCGCGGCCAGCAGCGCGGGACGGTCGGTGCCGTCCACGTGGCGGATCTCGACGTCGTCACCGAGCAGGGCGACCACGGATGGTGCGAGCTTCTCGGCGAGCAGGACGACAGGGCGAGTGGCGGTGCTCACAGCGGTTGCATGCTCCCAGATAGGACGGCTGGTACCGGCTCATCGTAGCCGCGCCGCCCGACAGGACCCGGCGGCGCGATATCCGAGACGTACGAACGGCACCGTGGTCCGACCCGAGACGTTCGGACGGGAGTGCCGTTCGTACGGTGGTGGCGCGGCTCAGGTGGCCTTGCTGCCCACCCAGGACATCAGGCCGCGGAGCTTCTCGCCGACCTCCTCGATCGGGTGCTCGGCGCCCTCCTTCTGCAGGCGGGTGAAGTTCGGCCGGCCAGCCTCGTCCTCGGCCACCCACTCCTGCGCGAAACGCCCGTCCTGGATCTCGGCGAGGATCTTGCGCATCTCCTCCTTGACCGCGGGGGTGATGATGCGCGGGCCGCGGGTGAGGTCGCCGTACTCGGCGGTGTCGGAGATGGAGAAGCGCTCGTTGGAGATGCCGCCCTCGTACATGAGGTCGACGATCAGCTTGAGCTCGTGCAGGCACTCGAAGTAGGCGATCTCCGGCGCGTAGCCGGCCTCGGTGAGCACCTCGAACCCGGTCTGCACCAGCGCCGCCGCGCCGCCACAGAGCACGGCCTGTTCGCCGAACAGGTCGGTCTCGGTCTCCTCGGTGAAGGTCGTCTCGATGACACCGGCGCGGGCGCCGCCGATGGCCGCGGCGTAGGACAGCGCGAGCGCCTTGGCGGTACCGGACGGGTCCTGTTCCACCGCGATCAGGCACGGAACGCCCTTGCCGTCGACGAACTGACGACGCACCAGGTGGCCGGGACCCTTCGGCGCCACCATCGCGACGTCGACGTCGGCCGGGGCCTTGATCAGCCCGTAGCGGATGTTGAACCCGTGCCCGAAGAAGATCGCGTCGCCGGGCTTGAGGTGGGGGGCGATGTCCTCGGCGTAGATGTGGCGCTGCTTCGTGTCCGGCGCCAGGATCATGATCAGGTCGGACTCGGCGGACGCTTCGGCCGGGGTCACCACCCGCAGCCCCTCGTCCGCGGCCTTGGCGCGGCTCTTCGAGCCCTCGGGTAGTCCGACGCGGACGTCGACGCCGGAGTCGCGCAGGGAGAGCGCGTGCGCATGGCCCTGGCTGCCGTAGCCGATCACGGCGACTGTGCGGCCCTGGATGATCGACAGGTCGGCGTCGTCGTCGTAGTAGATGTTCACGCTCATAGGGATGGAACGTCCTCTCAAGAGTTCTGGGGGGTCGTGCGCGGAAATAGTCGCCGGGGCGACTATTTCCGCGCACGGGCGCGTCAGCGCACCGTGCTGGCGGTGATCGACCGTGGGCCGCGCCCCACGGCGACCACTCCGGACTGCACCATCTCCCGGATGCCGTAGGGCTCGAGCATGCGCAGCAGCGCGCCCAGCTTATCGGCGGTGCCGGTGGCCTCGATCGTCAGCGCCTCGGGGGTGACGTCGATGATCTTGGCCCGGAACATCTCGGCGATCTCCAGCACCGAGCTGCGGACCGTCGCGTCGGCGCGGATCTTGAGCAGCAGCAACTCGCGCTGCACCGACGCGGACGGCTCCAGCTCCACGATCTTGAGGACGTTCACGAGCTTGTTGAGCTGCTTGGTGACCTGCTCGAGCGGGAGGTCCTCGACGGCCACCACGATCGTCATGCGCGAGACGTCCGGGTGTTCGGTCGGTCCGACGGCGAGCGACTCGATGTTGAACCCGCGCCGCGAGAACAGGCCCGAGACACGGGCGAGCACGCCGGGCTTGTCCTCCACGAGCACCGACAGGGTGTGCTTCTCCATCAGGCCCGCCTCGTCGCCTCGGTGCTCGCCGTCGCGTCGTCGGCGACGATCTCATCGGTGTCGAACAGCGGCCGGATATTGCGCGCCGCCATGATCTGGTCGTTGCCGGTGCCGGCCGCGACCATCGGCCACACCTGCGCGTCGGCGCCGACCACGAAGTCGATGACGACCGGCCGATCGTCGATCTCCATGGCCTGGTTGATCACGCGGTCGACCTCCTCCCGGGACTCCGCGCGCAGCCCGACGCAACCCATCGCCTCGGCGAGCAGCTTGAAGTCGGGAATGCGGTGCTTGTGCGTGCCGAGGTCGGTCTGGGAGTACCGCTCGGAGTAGAACAGGTTCTGCCACTGCCGGACCATGCCCAGGTTGCCGTTGTTGATGACCGCCACCTTGATCGGGATACCCTCGATCGCGCAGGTGGCGAGCTCCTGGTTGGTCATCTGGAAGCAGCCGTCGCCGTCGATCGCCCACACCACCACGTCCGGGCGGGCCATCTTCGCACCCATCGCCGCCGGCACCGCGAAGCCCATCGTCCCCAGGCCACCGGAGTTCAGCCAGGACCGCGGCTTCTCGTAGGAGATGAACTGGGCGGCCCACATCTGGTGCTGTCCGACGCCCGCGGTGTACACGGCGTCCGGCCCGGCGATCTGCCCGATCCGCTCGATCACGTACTCCGGGGACAGCGAGCCGTCGGCGGGCCAGTCGTAGCCCAGCGGGTAGGTCCGGCGCAGCTCGTCGAGCTGGGCCCACCACGCGGTGAGATCGGCGTGCCCATGCTCGGCGCGCTCGGCGCGGACCGCCTCGATCAGCTCGGTGATGACCTCCTTGCAGTCGCCCACGATCGGCACGTCCGCACGGCGGTTCTTGGAGATCTCGGCCGGGTCGATGTCGGCGTGCACGATCGCCGCGTGCGGCGCGAAGCTCGCGAGCTGGCCGGTCACCCGGTCGTCGAAGCGGGCGCCGAGCGCCACGAGCAGGTCGGCCTTCTGCATGGCGGCCACGGCGGCGACCGTGCCGTGCATACCGGGCATCCCGACGTGCTGGCTGTGACTGTCCGGAAACGCCCCGCGGGCCATCAGGGTGGTGACCACGGGGATCCCGGTCAGCTCGGCGAGCTCCAGCAGTTCAGCCGACGCCTCGGCCTTGAGCACACCGCCGCCGACGTAGAGCACCGGCTGGCGCGCCGGACAGATGATCTTTGCGGCCTCCCGGATCTGCTTGCCGTGCGGCCGGGTCGTGGGCCGGTAGCCGGGCAGCTTGAGCTCCGGCGGCCAGGTGAACGTGGTCTGCTCCTGCAGCACGTCCTTCGGGATGTCCACCAGGACGGGGCCGGGACGGCCGGTGCTCGCCAGGTGGTAGGCCTCGGCGATCGCCCGCGGGATGTCGACCGCGTCGATGACCAGCATGTTGTGCTTGGTGATCGGCAGGGTGATACCGGTGATGTCGGCTTCCTGGAACGCGTCGGTGCCGATCAGCGGCCGGGTCTGCTGGCCGGTGATCGCGACGATCGGGACCGAGTCCATGTGCGCGTCGGCGATCGGGGTGACGAGGTTCGTCGCACCCGGCCCCGACGTCGCCATGCACACCCCGACCCGACCGGTGGCCTGCGCGTACCCGGTGGCCGCGTGCCCGGCCCCCTGCTCGTGCCGGACCAGCACGTGTCGGACCCGCGTGGAGTCCAGCAGCGGGTCGTAGGCCGGCAGGATCGTGCCGCCCGGAATGCCGAATACGACCTCGCAGCCCATCTCCTCCAGCGACCGCACGAGCGACTGGGCACCGGTCATCGGTACCTGGTCGAAGCGCGGGCCCGGGGCGGGCGGTGGCGGGGCCGGGCGAGCCGGCGGTGGCGTCGGTTTCGGGCCTGCCGGTCCGGAACGGGGGGTGGCGGTGGTCATCTGCGGCTCAGCCTCGCTTGCCTGACTGGAATCGTGTGCCTGACTGGAATCGTTTGCCCGACCGGAATCGTTGCTGCGGGCCAGAACATGAAAAAACCCCCGGCCGCCAGGTGCAGCGGAACGAGGGTGGCGCGTCTACGACCGAGGACTCGCTCAGGCGTGGACGCGCCTGCGAAGTACGAGCACCCGGACAGCGGACATGACCCTGACGCTAGCGGGCGGGCCGGTGGGGCGTCAACTTCGCGGGACGGGACAACCAGATGGTGGGACCGGTCCTATCATCACGCCATGAGCCGCCCGTCTCGCGAGGTGCTGCGTACGTGGTACGCCGCCCTGACGCTCGACGCACTCGATCCCTCCGACCCCGCCGAGACGCGCTACGTTCCGTTGCTGGAAGCTGGCCGCGCCGCGGTCGACGAGATGATGGCCACGATCGAACTTGCGTTCGACCCGACCACCCAGCTGCTGTCCGGCCCGAACGGCTCGGGTAAGACAACCGAGCTCAACCGCCTCCGCGGCGACCTCAACCGGGCCGGCTTCCGCGTTCTCATGTTCGACGTCACCGACTACGTCAACAAGTCGTCCCCGGTCTACGTCACCGAGTTCCTGATCGCGCTGGCCCTGGGCGCACACGACGCCCTCGGACCGACCACCGAACAGGACAGCCCGGGTTTCATGCCACGGCTACGGCGGCTGTTGAGCCGCCTGAAGATCAGCCTCGACGTCCCCGGCTTCACTGCGGCGGTGTCCGCCGACGGCATCGAGGTCGAGGCGCCGGGCGCGTCACTCGAGGTGGATCTCCAGCGCGAGCTCAAGACCAGCCAGCCGTTCGTGGCGGAGCTGCGCTCCAAGCTGCGCCATAACGTCGGCGAGTTGTATGCTGAGGTAGCCGCATTCATCAGCGAGCGGCTCGCGACCGAGGACCCCGGCCAGGGCTGGGTGATGATCGTCGATGGCCTGGAGAAGCTGCGGGGCGTGACCGGCAACGACGCCGCCGTGCAGCAGGCCGCCGAGGAGCTGTTCGTCGGGCATTCGACCGAGCTGAAGTTCCGCAGTCACCACACGATCTACACGGTGCCGACCTACCTGCGGTTCACCGCTCCGGGCGCGCTCCCGTACAACTCACGCGTGCTGCAGGTACCCGTGCCGCATGTGGTGCCTCGCAAGGACGAAGGTCCGGAGTCCGTCGCGGAGACCCTTGACGAGCTGCGGGAGGCGGTTTCGCGTCGGATCCCGGTTGCCGAGGTCTTCAGTTCGACCGCACAGCTCGACCACGTGGTACTGGCTTCGGGCGGCCACCTCCGCGACCTGTTCACGCTGCTGCTTCAGCTGGTCAACCTGACGCTACGGCGGTCGCTGGAGCTACCGCTCGCCGACGAGCACGTCGAGGAGGCCATCGGTTACGTCGCACACGACTTCGCGCAGATGACCGCCGAGTCGCAGGCTTTCCTGCTCAAGGTGGCCGCCAGCGACGGCATCGTGGTACCCGGGGCCAGCGAGGTGCAGATGATGGCCCGGCTGCTCACCAGCCACATGCTCCTCGGCCACACCAACGGCCAGGACTGGTACGAGGTGCACCCGTTGACGCTGCGGGCCCTCGACCACCGGTGAACGTGCCGCGCCTGGGCCCGCGGAGCCTGGACCCCGCAGTCGAGGTGGTGTGGGACCGGATTCGTGCAGAGTTTGCGCTCCAGGAGGGGTTCTGGCTCGGCCTGCTGTTCGGTGGCGAGGCCACCGATCTCACCGAGCTGATCGCCCGCAGTCGCGACCTCGCGAGCTCCCGGGTTCGAAGGATGGAGGTCCAGCTGCTCCACGGCGTGGACGACGTCGCGGGTGCACTGGGTGCGCTGCTTACCTCCGCGCCTGCCGAAGTGGCGGGCACCTGGATGATCGATCAGGGTGGCTCCACCCCCGACCGCACCCGACTGTGGGTCGAGCTGCTGCGCAGGCTCAACGAGCGGCGCGACGCGGTGCGCGCTCGACGTCCAGGAGCGCTGCTGCTGGCCTGCCCACCGGGGCTACTCACGACTGTCCGGGACGAGGCGCCGGACCTGTGGTCGTTCCGCACCCTCACGGCGACGCTGGAGCGGGCACCGGCACGGACGGCCGTCGAGGTCGGGAGCCCGATCGAGGTGCCAGCGCGGTCGGACGCGCTCACACCGGTGTTCGGCGAGCCCATCCAACCGTCCGCGATGGTGGGCGTGCTGCTCCGACGTGCCGCCGGGGCGTTGCGGTCCAATCGGGTCAACCAGGCGCTGGCTGCGGCGGCCGACGCGTTGTCCGCGGCTGAGAAGTCCGACGACGCCGTGCTCGCGCAGGCGTGGCTGGCGCAGGCGCGCGTGGCCGACGACGAGCCGACGGAGGCTGCCCGGCACGCGGAGGCAGCGCTGCGGGCCGGTCGCCCGCTGGAGGAGGCGACCACCGTCGCACTCCTGGAGATCCTCACCGGGGTAATCGATCACGAGCTCGCGCTCGAGGCTGCGGCTGCGCTGGTCACCGCACGTCGTGAGCTGGTCCGCCGACACGATGAGAGTCCGACAGCCCTCCGCGACCTATCGGTCTCCCTGGACAACGTCGCCGGGGTCCAACAGGCCCGCGGCAACCTCGACGCCGCCCTGACCGGCTACACCGAGTCCCTCGACCTCCCCCGCCGCATCCACACCACCTACGGAGACACCCCCGAAGCCCTCCGCGACCTCTCGATCTCCCTGGACAACGTCGCCGGGGTCCAACAGGCCCGCGGCAACCTCGACGCCGCCCT
>Ga0136634_10000234_pt1 | contig 27060 bp, 22 predicted proteins | sample AntDrymUQ8332106_2_FD_104654 | JGI IMG/M metagenome (GOLD analysis project Ga0136634, IMG submission 104654) | Polar desert sand microbial communities from Dry Valleys, Antarctica - metaG UQ833 (21.06) | ecosystem: Environmental > Terrestrial > Soil > Desert | place: Antarctica: Dry Valley... | reverse complement strand
GAAAATATACAAAGAATCATAGATGCACATCCGGAAGTTGTAAGTCATAATATAGAAACAACGGAAAGACTTACCAAACAGGTTCGCGTACAGGCCAAATACTGGCAAAGCATGGAAACACTGCGCATTCTAAAAAAAGGTGGCATGCGTACAAAAAGTGGTATTATGCTGGGTCTTGGAGAAGAAAAGGATGAAGTAATACAAACATTAAAAGACCTTAGTAATTGCGGGGTTGACGTTGTAACTATTGGTCAGTATCTGCAACCTACAAAGAATCATCTTCCTGTTCACCGGTTTATTCATCCTGATGAATTTGCTGAATATCGCAATATCGGATATGAATTAGGACTTGATTATGTAGAGAGCGGACCGCTTGTGCGTTCATCATATCACAGCGAAAAACATGTTATAGAAGGGTGGGGAAGGAATAAATGGATAGAAGAAAAAAACACTTAACTATTTGAAGCAGTAATATCCCAAACCAAAGCACTTGCACCTAAAATAGCGGCATCCGATTCCTTAAGTTCGCTGAAAATTAATTTCACCTTATTACGGAATATTGGCAATATATTTTTTTCGAGGTGTTCTCTTACTGGTTTAATTATAAGGTCTCCTGCTTTTGTTAACCCACCAAATAATATAATGGCCTGGGGAGAAGAGAACATAACAAAATTAGCCAATGCTTCACCAAGGATCTTACCGGTATAATCATAAACCCGCTTTGCAATTTTATCTCCTTTAACAGCACAATCAAAAACCTGTTTACTATCCAAATCTTCAGCAGATACATTTCTTAAAAGACTTTCATCTTCTGATTCATTTAAAAATTCCAATGCAGTACGCACAACTCCTGTAGCACTTGCATAACTTTCAAGAGATCCATAAAAACCGGTACCTGGATGATATCTGCCATTAGGGATCACCGTTACATGCCCCAGTTCACCGGCAAAACCATCATGCCCCAGTATCAAATGGCCATTGGCTACAATACCACTTCCTACACCTGTACCAAGTGTGATCATAATAAAATCCTTCATACCACGTGCTGCGCCATACATCATTTCACCCACCGCTGCGGCATTTGCATCATTGGTTAATGCAGCCGGAACCTTAAATGTTTTACTCACCATTGCTGCGAGTGGTATTACTCCTTTCCATAACAGGTTAGGAGCATATTCAATCGTACCAGAATAAAAGTTGCCATTGGGAGCACCAATACCAATGCCCTGTATCTTCTTCTTCCCCCCAATTGATTCAATCGCAGGACGCAAAGTTTTTTCCAATGCTTCCAGAAAATCATTTACATCAGGATAATCTGAAGTGGCCAACGCTCCGCGGTATAAAATATTTCCCCGGTGATTTACAATACCAAACACTGTATTTGTACCGCCTATATCAATACCGATAGCTAATTTTTCATCATCTAACATGTAAACAGTATTTTATTTATTTATCATATCAGGATCCTTAAATCCGGCTTCAGGTGAAGAAGCAAGCGTGTCAATATCATCCGTATTTATATCGTAATCAACTCCCTGCTTTTTAAGTATCCCTTTAACCGCAATCGCAAAAAATGCCAGGTATGCAAAACATACAACAGTTACCCAGTATGATTGATGTATGCCTACCACATCTGCAAGCTTACCCTGGATCGGTGGGATAATTCCACCACCAAGTATCATCATAATTAAAAAAGCAGAACCCTGGGTTGTATATTTTCCAAGGCCTGTTATACTTAAAGTAAAAATGCAAGGCCACATGATAGAACAAAATAAACCACCACTTAAAAACGCATACACTGAAATTGTTCCGGTGGTTTGTGTTCCAATGATCATAGCGATTACGCCTAGTAAACCAAATATCATCAGTGTTCGCGCTGGCTTATTATAGCTGATATAAAATGCAATGATCTGTATCACCACACATACAATATAATAATACAATGGCTTCATATCGTATTTCGCAATTGTATTAACCCCGATAATAATTCCGAAAGCCACTAATGGTACGATTATCTGCAGTAATAATTTTGAGCTCTTGGAAAGGTTGAAAGCGGAAACTGCACCGGCCCACCGGCCTATCATAAGGCTTCCCCAATACATTGCAACATAAGGTGTGGCTTCTGACGATTGCAGACCTCCAAATTCAGGTTGTCTTAATAATTCACTTAAGTTGCTGCCAATAGCAACCTCTACTCCCACATAAACAAATATGGCAAGCATCCCTAAAACAAGCTGGGGATATTTCATCGCCCCCCAGCCATCTGGTTTTTTGCGGGCACTCATATTAGAACCCAACAGTCCTATAACTACAACTGCCAATGCCCCCAGCAGCCATCTTAGCCTGTATGAATTCATTGCATGTATTTCAGTTTCACTCGCATTGGTAAGATCTACTTTATAACTGCTAAAGACGGGAACAAACATCATAAATAACAAGCCTGTCATAATTAGCAAAGTATATAATGCTTTATTGGCTTTTTCAGTGGTTTCCAGCATTACTCCTGCAGGCACTTTCCTCGAGAAATAAAATAATGCCGCTGCTGCTATAAATAAACCACCGACAAAACAATACAAGGTGATCACTTTTCCCAGGCTTAATGCCGCGATCTTTTCATCTGTAATGGCGGCAGTGGTTCCAAACAATGCAAAAGCAACAACAATAGGCCCTATGGTAGTACCAAAAGAATTGATTCCCCCGCCAAGATTTACACGGCTTGTTCCTGTAGCAGGGTCGCCCAATGATATAGCAAAGGGCTGCGCGGCTGTTTGTTGAAGTGAAAAGCCCAATGCAACTATAAATAATCCTACAAGCATTCCCGCAAATGCATTCGCATTAACCGCAATGATCATTGCTATGGCTCCCAATGCGGAAAAAAGTAAACCATAAACAATGCTTTTTTTATATCCCCATTTGCCTACAAGATCTTTGCCACCAAAGGATCCATAAGCAAAAAGAGCCAGTGCACCTATATAATAAGCAGTGTAAAAAGCAAAATCTATCAGCTGGCTTTGAAACTGGTCAAGGTTAAAATAATGTTTGCAAAATGGTATAAAAACACTGTTTCCGGCGGCAATAAATCCCCAGAAAAAAAATACGGTAACCAATGTTCCCAATGCTCCATAATTGGTAGGCTCACCGGTTTGTGCAACAGTGCCACTTGTAGTATTGCTTTGTGTTATAGCCATATAAGTTGTTTGATGATTGAAAATAATAAAATTTTGTACAGTACAACATTTTTATTTTATAATTACTATTTGAAAATATAATTAAATACCACTTTGTTTGATGTTAGACAGAACCTTCTTACATTCAACTAAATATTTTAATAAATGGAAATAATCCATGTAAGTGCAGAGTGTTATCCTGTCGCTAAAACAGGTGGCCTTGCCGATGTAGTGGGTGCTTTGCCAAAATACCAGCAACAACTCGGACATATAGCGAAGGTGGTGATGCCAATGCACCGCATGAAGTTTTTATACGATCATAAATGGGAAGTGGTGCACAAAGGAAGCTTTGGGATGGGCTGGTATAATTTTGATTTTACAATAATAAAGGAATCAGAAAATTCGCTTGAATTCGACCTGTATTGTGTTGATATAAATGGATTACTTGACCGTGAAAAAGTTTATGGCTATGATGATGACACTGAAAGGTTCGTGGCTTTTCAAATTGCAGTAACAGAATGGATAAGCAAGTGGGAACATAAACCGGATATTATTCATTTACATGATCACCATACATCGTTGATCCCTTTTATGTTGAAAAATTGTTTCGTTTACAATCATATTTCGCACATTAAAACAATACTTACCATTCACAATGCGCAATACCAGGGCTGGATGGGTTGGGAAAAAGCGACTTATTTACCAGGATGGGATACATGGAAATGGGGCCTGCTCGATTGGCAGAATCTCGTAAATCCGCTTGCATGTGGTATTAAGTGTGCTGACCGGGTTACAACTGTTAGCCCGGGATATATGCAGGAACTAATGAATGAAGCAAATGGGCTTGAAAGCTTATTCAGATCGGAATCATATAAAAGTATAGGAATAATAAACGGGATAGATTATTCCGTCTGGAATCCGCAAACTGATACTTTTATAATGGATAACTATTCACATAAAGATGTGAAGGCTGGTAAGGAGTTAAATAAAAAAAAGCTGTGCGATGATTTTAAACTGGATAAGAAGTTGCCATTAATTATTTTTATAGGGCGTCTTGTACAGGAGAAAGCCGCTGATTTATTACCTGATGCTATCCGTCTTGCATTTGAAAAAACAAAAAATAAATTTAGTTTTTTAATTTTGGGAAGTGGGGTAAAACAGATTGAAAATGCGCTGGAAGAAGTACAGGGTGACAATAGCGGTTTCTATAATTCACAGATCGGCTATAACGAAAAGCTGAGTCACCAGATGTATGCAGGTGCAGATTTTTTATTAATGCCAAGCAGGGTAGAACCTTGCGGACTTAATCAATTGTATGCAATGCGTTATGGAACGGTGCCGGTTGTACGAAAAACGGGTGGATTACAGGATACAGTAATTGACTACGAAGAAACGGATGGATACGGTATCACTTTTTTACATGCAACAACAGAGGATATTGTATATTCTATTGAACGTGCAGTACATTTATATAAAAACAAAAAAAAGTTGCTGGAAATCTCAGGAATAATGATGCAGATAAAAACCAGTTGGGAAGACAGTGCATCAAAGTATATTGAAGTGTACACAAAATAAGAATGTATGATCAGTCAACAAGTTTTAGCAATCATCCTGGGCGGAGGCGCAGGAAGCCGTTTATATCCATTAACTGCAAGCCGTAGTAAACCTGCCGTACCGATCGCCGGCAAGTATCGGCTTGTGGATATTCCAATTTCTAACTGTATCAACAGTAATATCAGCAGGATGTTTGTTCTTACACAATACAATTCTGCATCTCTTAATAAACACATTAAGAATACCTATCAGTTCAGTGGCTTTAGTACAGGATTTGTAGACATACTCGCTGCTGAACAAACACCTGATAGCCCGGGTTGGTTCCAGGGCACTGCTGATGCAGTAAGGCAATCCTTAAAGCATATTAAGAACCAGGAATTTGATTATTTACTTATTTTGAGTGGTGACCAGCTATACCAGATGGATTTTGCCGAAATGATCGACAACCATGTGGAAAAGCATGCAGACATTTCTATTGCAACAATCCCGGTAGGTGAAAGAGAAGCTCCTGAATTTGGTATTTTAAAATCAGGACATGATCATAGTATCACTTCCTTTATAGAAAAGCCTGCAAAAGATAATCTGCCAATGTGGACAAGTGATACAGGAAATGATATGCAGGTACAGGGAAGGAATTACCTGGCATCAATGGGAATATATATTTTTAATAAGAAACTGATCTTTGACCTTTTACAGGTAGAAAAAAAAGATGCTGCGGATTTTGGAAAAGAGATCATTCCTGATGCGATCAATAAATATAAAGTTGTCAGTTATCAATATGACGGCTACTGGACCGATATAGGAAATATTCATTCTTTTTTTGAAGCTAACCTTTCACTTACACTTGATCTTCCCCCCTTTAATTTGTTTGATAAGAAAATGATTTATAGTCGTGCGCGCATGCTGCCTCCTGCAAAGATCAGTGGCACTACCTTAAGCCAGACAATTATTGCTGAAGGATCTATTATCCATGCTGATACAGTTTCCAATTCGGTAATTGGGATACGCAGCAGGATAGGGCAGGGCAGTAATATCATCAGTTGTTATATTATGGGCAATGATTTTTATGAAACTTTGGAAGAGATCGCCTATAATTATACGAAAGGGATTCCTAAAGTAGGGATAGGGGATAACTGTAATCTGCAAAATGTTATTGTTGATAAAGATTGTCGTATAGGCAACAACGTTACCATAAAAGGCGGAGTTCATTTACCGGACAGCGATCATTCTTTGTATGCAATAAAAGACGGGATAGTGGTAATTAAAAAAGGGGCTATCATTGATGATGGCTTTGTGATATAGTACTTTAAAGATTTATAATAACGTACTCCAGAAAAAGTGATCCATCCATTTTTTGTTATCGGGATCATCATCATTGCTACCCCATTCAGTTGCTCTTTCTTTTAATGTTGTCCGTAAGATTTTATTAGTAATATATTTTTTTGCAAATACAGGCTTGATCATATTTTCCGGAACATCATTTACCATTATTTTTGTTGCTATATAGGAGGCATACATTCGCGGGATCGTTAAGCCCAGTATCATTCCCGGTAAGCCGCTGATAGAACATGGGCCACCAGGGATCATGATTTCTTCAGTATAAAATGCAAATACATATACACTATCCATTATAATCCCAACTGCTTTCCGGCAATTGAAGCCTGCAATAATCCTGTTCTCATTCGTTAACTTCCATTTTATCTGAGGTATAGAATCCTCCACATTAAAATTTGAGCCCCATACATTTTTCTGCATATTAAATTTTCCGGCGGTGTGATCAAAATACCAGACATTTTCCTCATCACTTCTTCTCAGGAATTCAGGCATCTTGGCTCCATCCCACCGGTTGAATTTGTATACACTTTTATTATCAGCAAAAGTAAACTGAAAAAAACCGGTCTTGAAGGCAGGCATATTGTCTTTGAGCATTTCAGCCCATGAATTACTGCCCATTGTTTTCTTTACATTTACTTTTACCTCGTATTCTATTACTGCTTTACTTATAAAATTCTGTGCATCGGTTTGCAGAAACATAAACAGTAATGTAATGAGGCTATATACTTTGATCATTTTCATTTTATGATTTTTACTCCTTGGCTTTCGCCGTTTTATTTTTAAAATCCCATGTAAAACCTACCATCCAATATCGTTGTAAACGATCATTTCTTTCTTCTGTTAATGTGTTGCCACTGAATCTACGCTCTATTCCAATGTTCTCATTTAATATATCACGTACAAGCACATACGCAGTAAATTCATTTTTATTAAATGTGCGCTGCAGTTTTCCATTCCAGATCTGGTTGTTTAAACTATTTCCGAATTCGGGTGTTTTCTGCCTGTAATAAAACTGGTAATCTGATTGAATTGACCATACTTTTTTTATGTAGACTGTCGCATCAACAGATAGGGTATTGGTGCTATAAAGTGTTTTAGAATTTTTTTGGTTATTTACATTTCTGTTATAAGAAAAATTATTACTTAATGAAAAATCATACTTTTTATCTTTTGATTTTTGTGCATATAATGACAGGCCTGTATTTAATGTTTTGGAATGGCTTGTATTTCCATTAATTACATCCGCAAATTTTGAGTAATTAAGATTTGGACTAATATTAAAGCGTGTATTGATCTTTTTTATCTTAAAGCCAAAGCCCGACCAGAAGTTTACTGAAATGTTTCCATCAGTATTGATTGGCTGTGTTACAGTTTTACCCAGAACAGTATCAATATTACGGTTGTTTGTAATTGAATTGGATGTTAGCCTAACATTAAGTGATTGATATGTCCATTTATCTTTTATAAAATTATAGCTGTTATGAGATAAATTAAAAGAGTTTGTGAATGACGGTTTAAGGTCAGGATTTCCTATATATTGATTGATAAAATTACTGTTGTTTCTTAATGGCTGCAATTGGTTAACAGTTGGCTGGGTAGTATTCCCGGAATAGTTAAACCTTAAATTATAACTGGGCTTATATGTATAATTAATACTGGCACTAGGGAAGAAGTTTGTATAGTTTCTGATATAATTTTTTTGCAAAGTTTTATCCTCTAAATTAAAGTGTGTAAGGCCAAAGGCTGTACCTACATTTGCTTTTAGTTTTTTATCTGAATAATTTATCCTGGCTGTAGGTTTGTTTATCACAATGATCTGATCAAAATCATTGGTTAATGAATCAACCATATCATCATACTTGCCTGTTGCGGGAGAATAGCTGTAAGTTACCTGGTTATTCTTCCCGGTATTATATGATAATTCATGCCCGACTTCCAATGAATATTTCTTACTTAAAGGTTCTGTGTAAACGATCCTGGTAGTGACCTTTTGAGTAGATCTAGCAAAATCCCTTTGATCATGCTGTTCTATTATAGAAGTTAATCCACCATCCTGGTAGAATTCATTAATCGAATTTGTTATATTATTTCCTTCAGAATTAAGCAGGTTCCAATCTGCAGTTAATGACAAAGTTCTTCTGGCTTTTTTAAATTTATGCTTGAAAATAATATTTGAAGACAATGAGTATTTATCACTCACCAACTGAATGTTGCTTACTGTTTTATTTTTTAAAGAGTCTAATCTTCCTGTAAGAGATGAATTACCTGATTCTTCACTTTCAGTGTGATAAAAATTAGCCCGCAATGTAAGTTTAAGGGTATTGTTAGTATCTATCTTAACATCATAAACACCACTTGTCTTAATATTGTTACGGTTTATAAAAGAATTTGTAAATGTCCTTTCATTTAAGACCGCATTCTCCACCTGGGATTGTGTAAAATTATCCTTGTTATTATTATAAACCTGGCTGTTATATTTTGGTGAAATGCTAAGGGTCTTTTTATCGTTCCATTTATTACTGTATTGCAATCCTGCATTTATATTTTTTATAAATCCATTTTCTGTATCCACATAAGGTTCATCATCAGAACTACCGCCACGCCACGAATACATGGTCATACCATCATCATCCATGCTCATTGAAAAATTGTCTGATTCACCGCCGAATTTTTCATTATCCTGCCAGCTTAGTCCATCCTGGCCGGTATTGCCATTTAATAAAAATGCAGCAATTTTTCTTTTTCCTTTAAATGAGCTGATCATCAGGTTATTATTGTACCTGCTGTCAATACTATCCTGTAAGCCGCCGGAAATCCCGATCTTACCAAAATATCCTTTCTTTTTATCTTCTTTTAGTTTAAGGTTAATGGTCTTTTTGGACTGGCCATCATCAATGCCCGTAAATTCTGCCTGGTCACTTTTTTTATCAAATACCTGTACTTCATTAACTGCATCAGCTCTTAAATTTTTAACTGCCATTCCCGGATCATCCCCAAAAAATTCTTCTCCATCTACCAAAACCCTTTCTACAGTCTGGCCCATAGCAGTGATCTTACCATTTTTATCAACCTGAATTCCGGGAAGTTTTTTTAACAGCTCTTCTACATTGGCGTTAGCACTTACATTAAAACTATCGGCAGTATAGATCGTAGTATCTCCTTTTATTCTTATCGGGCTTCCTGATTTAAGAATTACCGCTTCAAGCAATTTACTTTTTGGAGTTACAGGTATCTGTTTCAATTCCACATCAGCTTTGTCTAATAAAATATCATCCACATAATCTGCAAATAATGGATGCATTACCATAACAATATATTTACCAGTATCTATGTTCCTTAATTTGAATTCTCCTTTATCATTTGTACGGGTAAATTTTATTAATACAGAATCCCCCGGTGTCAGAAAGGCAACTACCGCATTCTTTACTCCTGACCTGGCAGAAGTATCCCTTATCACACCTGTTACTTCAGATGTCTGGCTCATTGCACGTTGGGAAAAAAAGAACATAACAAGGGAAGCAAGAAACAGTTTGAACATGCAGTTAGTTTTAAAAAGATAAATGGCCCTAAAAGTGAATTTAATTATTAGATGCTCAAACTAAGTATTCTTAATTTTACGTTAAATGGTATTTTGATTGCCTGCTTCAAATTGTTATATAAATGGCATACGAAGACGAACATTTTATAGATAGCACAAAGCTTGTTTGGAATTATTCTTTTTTTTCTGATGCTGATATTGAAAATTTTAAAGCAGGTAACCTTTTCTATGGACATGAAAAGTTTGGCAGTCATTTTTTAAAAGTATTAAATGTAAATGGTTTTTATTTTTCAGTCTGGGCCCCCAATGCCACATCTGTATCTGTTGTGGGAGAGTTTAATGGATGGAAAAAAGAATTACATCAATTATATGTACGTCTGGATAAATCCGGAATCTGGGAAGGATTTATTCCCCGCATCCCTGCAGGAAGCTTATATAAATACCATATTACCGGCTTTCATGGAATAGAAACTTATAAAGCAGATCCATATGGCAACTTCTTTGAGCTAAGGCCAGGCACCGCTTCTATTACATGGCATTCTGAAAAAAAATGGAATGATGGAGAGTGGATGGAAAAACGCCACGTAAATAATGCATTAAATTCACCATGGAGTATATACGAAGTTCACCTTGGTAGCTGGATGCGTCCGGAAAAACACAATGAAAATCTTTTTAATGACTACATAGAAACAACCAGCAGGTTGGTTCCATATGTGAAAGGCATGGGATTTACCCATGTTGAGTTAATGCCGGTAATGGAACACCCGTATGATGGTAGCTGGGGATACCAGGGAACCGGTTATTTTGCTGCAACCTCACGGTATGGCACACCTGACGGGCTCTCATATTTAATTGATATGCTTCATCAGAACGATATTGGTGTCATCCTTGATTGGGTGCCATCACACTTTCCACATGATGCCCATGGATTATACATGTTTGATGGAACACATACTTATGAATATGGTGATATGCGTAAAGGCTTTCATCCTGATTGGAAAAGTTACATTTTCAATTACAAAAGGGGAGAAGTATGCTCCTTTCTTATCAGTAGCGCCCATTACTGGCTGAAGCACTTTCATGCAGATGGTTTACGGGTTGATGCAGTAAACTCTATCATCCGTCTTGATTTTTCACGAAAGGAAGGAGAATGGGAACCCAATGAACTTGGGAGCAATGAAAATCTTGAGGCTATTCAGTTTTTAAAAAATTTCAACAAAATAATCTACAGGGAATTTACTGATGTACAAACAATTGCAGAGGAAGCTTCAGACTGGCCTGGTATAACAAAACCTTTAAATAAAAAAGGTTTTGGATTTGGTATGAAATGGATGATGGGATGGATGCACGATACATTCCGGTATTTTAAACTGCCTCCACCGGCCCGGCCTGCAAACCAGGATAATCTGAGTTTTAGCATGATGTATTTCTATGATGAAAAATTTATGCTTCCTATCAGTCACGATGAGATAGTGCATGGCAAAAGCCCTTTGATCTATAAAATGCCGGGAAATGAATGGGAAAAATTTGCTAATCTCCGGTTGCTTTATACTTATATGTTTACACATCCCGGTGCAAAATTGCTTTTCATGGGCAATGAATTCGGACAAAATACCGAATGGAATATTAATTCAGAGCTTGACTGGGAATTATTACAATATGATGCGCATAATAAATTACAAAATTGTGTAAGAGACCTGAATCTTCTCTACAAGCATAATGCAGCGTTATATGAATACCAGTTTGAAAAGAAAGGATTTGAATGGGTTAATCTGGATATGCGCGATGAAGGGATTATCATTTACAAAAGAAAGGGCAGGCAAAAGGAGGATGATATGGTCATATTGATGAATGTATCTTTAAACACATATAATAATAAAACAATACGTTTATCAGGTAAATTAAGCTGGACAGAAATTTTTAATTCCAATGATATTAATTATTGGGGAACAGGTGAAAATGTGAATAAAAATCTGGAAGTTTCTATAACAGATAAAAAAGGAAAGCTTTGTGAAATAATTATAGATGTTCATGCGTTATCAGCAATGATATTCCGTTGAATGGAACAATAGTTGCACTTCCAGGAAAAATATGAAAACCATCTCAATACTTATTTTCTCGCTAATTAACCTTGCTGCTTTTGCACAAACTGATAGTGCACAATTTTATTTTAAAAAAGGATTAGAAGAAAAAAATGCAAAACGTTTTCTGGTTGCATCCAAGGCTTTTGAAAAAGCCATAAAATTTGATGCTTCATATACACAGGCTTATTTAGAAAATGGATATACAAACCTGGAGATGAGAAAAACGGATGCTGCAATTATTAATTTTACAAAAGTTTACGAACTGCAACCTGCAAATAATGCAGCCATCAAAGAACTGATGGATCTTTATTTTAATTACAGGCAATATAATAAAGCAACAGAATTTGCCGGTAAGTGTAAGGATTGTCCCGGCACACAACGTATCATCGGTATGAGCCTTTATAACCAGGAAGATTATCCAAAAGCTGAAAAAGCCCTGCTTACTGCATTATCGCAAAATCCAAATGATACTGAAGCTACATATACGCTTGCACGAACTTATTTGGATATGGAAGAATACAGGAAAGCTGTTCCATATTATGAAAAAGCTGTGAGTATGGATAAGTCAAAAAGTTTGTGGATGTATGAGCTGGGAATCCTGTATTTCAATTTAACGAATTACAAAGGTGCTGTTGGAATGTTAACCAGTGCTGCAGCAAGCGGCTATGTTCAGAACAATGATTTTAATGAAAATTTAGGTTATGCCATGTTGTATAATGGAGACTATGAAAAAGGCGAACAGTTATTATTTGGTATATGGGAAAGAAAGCCCGGCAACAAAGAAATTTTAAGAGACATGGCAGAAGTCTTGTACCAGCAAAAACAATATGACAGATCACTTGCCTATTGTCAGAAATTAATAGATTTAGAGCCGGGGGATGCAAAGGCACTTTACCAGGCTGGTTTAAATTTTCAGAAAAAAGGTAATAAAGACCTTGGTCAGCAAATGTGTGATAAGGCAATCTATATGGATCCCTCACTGGCCAGTCTTCGGCGCGAAAAGAAAATGCCGGGGATGTAGAATAATATATCAGTGTTCTTTTGCAAACATCATTTCACCTGCACGAATTGCAACATTTAAATCATTTTCCCGTGGAGGTATAGGGCAATTATACCCTGACGCATAAGCGCAATAAGGATTGTATGCTTTATTAAAATCCAGCCAGACTTTATTATTAACTATGTCTTTTATATAAAATTCTAAGTACTTCCCGCCACCGTAACTTTCTTCTCCACTTGTAAGATCTGTATAAGGAACAAACAGGTAATCTTTATATTTATCCGTTGCCATTAATTGCTCACCCTGGTAAACAGTCAGCTTTAAAAGTTTATCATTTATCCTGAAACTTAAACGTCCATATTTATAATATTTTGGCGTTTTCTTCCCGGATGTTTTCATGATAAAACCAGTGGTATCATATATTCTTTCAAAGTCTGCTTTTATATGGTATTTAAAACTTACAGGAAAGAACCTGAAATATTTCTTCTCATTGTCCTTAACAACTTCATGTTCTGCTTTGTATTTAACACGGTAATTTTTTATGTTATTAAGATATTCACCATGTTGTGCGGATGAATAGATCCATGATACAAGAAAAAAAAGAAACAGTAATATATTTTTCATAATCATTAGTTCATCATTAACACATTAACACATCGCTGGAGAATATTAAACGCAATTTCTGCCATCAGGTTTTCTTTATCCAGGGTTGGGTTTACTTCAGAGATTTCAAAACAGCATATCTTCCTGCTTTGCATAAACTTACTGATCAGGTCTTCTGCTTCTCTTTCCTTAAGGCCATTGCTTACAGGCGTTCCTGTACCTTTTGATATGGATGAATCCAGGCTATCAACATCAAAGCTTACATAAATATCTGAACAGTCACTCAGGTAACGCAAAACTTTCCTGCTTACATTTTCAGCTCCATTACGTCGTACATCACTTGTTGTGACCACTTTCATTCCATATTTTTCAATAATAAATCTTTCTTCTTTTTCGTAATCCCTGAGAGAAATAAAAACAACATCTTCCGGTAAAACCTTTTGCCCGATCTTACCAAAGTTTTTTAACTGCTCCCACATACTTGCTGTTTTTTCATCGAGATCGTGCACTTTACTTTCTTCATTGTTTTCACCGATAGCAGTAGCCAGTGGCATGCCATGCATATTCCCGGAAGGTGTGGTGTATGGTGTATGCAGGTCAGCATGTGCATCGATCCATATCACTCCCAGTTTACTTTTAGGCTTGGCTATTTTTATCCCCGCAATTGTACCACCTGCATTGCTGTGATCACCACTTATTACAACCGGAAAAAAATTATTTTTAATACTGCCTGCAACTGCTTTACTGATCTTATCATACATGTTTAATACACCGTGTATACGCTTGGCATAAGGTGACTGTATAGGCTCAAATAATAAATTATTCTGCATTTCAATTTTCTCAGAAGGAAAATGAACAAAAAAGTTGCTCATAAAATCAAGCGCTGCAATTTTAATAGCGTCGATTCCCATACTCGCTCCACGCGTGCCGGCACCTATTTCTGAAGGAACTTCTATCAGCTTGATATTTTTCATAATTTATTTCCTTGACTAATTTTATGCTATAACCTGCAGTGGATCTTTTCCTTTAATTGTTCCTTGTGAGCTCCTGATAATGAATCTTATAAACATATCCTCACTGTACCATTTCTGCTCCCTTGTCTTTCTGATCACTTCGGTATGTTCCTTCATTTGATATGCGAAAGATTTCATAGATCCTTTACTTTTCCAGACACTGAAAGTGGCTTGTTTTATCCAGGGAACTTCCCCTATTCCAACTGACATTATAAAGCCATCCGCCGTAGTCATCAAATTGGCTACCGGAGCTACATGCTTCCAGAAGTATTTAAGTTTATTAACACGTATAGTAGCCCTTGTTAGTGTTGCAATCGTGCCTTCATAATCTGATTTCACAGGCAATTTACCAAATACTTCTTTACCATCCCATTTGCCATGACCCTCTAATGGTTGCAGGAACAAAGTAAAAATCTCACAATTAAAGCGTTTAAACCATGTGTTTATAAAAGATCCATAAATAAATTCATTCTTTAAATCGTCCCGATCTCTTTCGTGTGAGGCAAGGATGGCCCATTGTTGTAAATCAGGAATTTTATCAAAAGTGCCATTTTTTCCACAGCCCATTAATTTATAAAAATTAATTTTTTTATTTAAAGAAAGGGGTAGCCTGAATGCGGCCATTGCTAAAAATGCAAAAGGAATAAACTTTTTCGGATATCGGATAATTGTAAGTGAAACCAACATTTTGTGCAAGATAAGACTTAGTATTTTTGTGCCTGTTTGTTTATATAGATGATATGGATAAATACTGGCTTCATATTGGATAATCTTACTTAATAAAGATTTTTATGGACTATCGCCCAAATTATGGATTATCAAAAACAAAAGAAGAGTTCCTGGACAGTAGTGAAGCGATAAATCTTTTACCACGGGCCGTTTTACGATCTAATTCCTATGTTTTATTAAATGGTGAGTGGCAATTTTCCCTTGATCCGAATGATACAGGTATTCAGGAAAGCTGGTATCTGGGACATGTATATAATAACACTGCTCAATGGCCTGGTTCAATAGAACAACATCTTGCAAGTGCTAAAGATGTCATACCCCCCTGGAATGATAAAATTGTAGCATGGTATGAAAGGGAGTTTCCACTTCCACACAGAAAAGAAGAAGAAAGAGAGCATACCCTTCTCCAGTTGAGTTTTGGGGCATGTGGCTATAAAACACAGGTCTGGCTAAATGGTATTCCTTTGAAAACTATTGAAGGAGAGCTTATTCATGTGGGAGAATACACTTCCTTCTCTTATGAATTAAAAGAACAGAATTTAAAAGAAATTAATCGCCTGACTGTACGCATTGAGGATAATATGGATGCTGATACAACACGCGGCAAACAAGAATCTCACATATATAAAAGAGGAGGGATCTGGTACCAGACCTATACAGGTGCGGTAAGAGAACTGTGGCTGGAAACCGTTGAACGAAACAGGTTACGGTCACGGGTAGGTGTAGTAAGTATTGTTGAGGATAAACTTGTACGTATTACACTTACTTTGCGAATACATGATCCCGGTGAATATACCATCCGTTTAAAAATATCAGAACGAAAAGGTTCTGATATTCTCGCAACTTCTGATTTTCCGATCAGGCTGGAAGCAGGACAGAAAAATCAACGCCTTGTAATTGAAGTGCCCGGTGCAAAATTATGGTCGCCTGATAATCCGCATTTATACATGCTTCATGCAGAACTAATAGATGCGAAGGGCATCACTGCAGCAATTGAAACACATTTTGGAATGCGTAAAATAGAAGCAAGGGGCTGTTGTGTTTATCTGAATAACAAGTCTGTTTATCTGGACGGGATATTATATCAACCTGGCATTGCAACATATGATGAGATAAAAAGCCATATGTATGCAATGAAAAAATTAGGTTGTAACCTGGTGAGGATCCATATTGCTGGTGTAGACCCGCGCATTTATAACCTTGCTGATAAACTGGGATTAATGTTATGGGTAGAAGTACCAAGCCCACACCGTTCAAGCCGTTTAAGCAGGAAAAATCATAAAGAAGAATTATTCAGGATGCTATCTATGATTGTTACACATCCCTCTGTTGTTATTTGGAGCCTGTACAACGAAGACTGGGGCGCACAGGATATTGCAACAAATTTTGAAACACGACAGTACATCATGGATATGTATCATTATATGCATATCGAGCATCCACAGTTTTTAATAGTAGACAATGATGGATGGCAGCATGTTTCATTTGAAGGACGCCTTAAATCAGACCTCCTTACTGTTCATTTGTATACTCCTGATTTGGAAAGATGGAAAGAACAACTGGATAAACTGATAAACGGGGAAAATACCGGGGTAGCAGCTTTTCCGTTGGTGGTAGGAGATGCCTTTTATTTCAGACATCAGTTACCACTTATCATTAGTGAATGGGGAGGTTTTGGATTTAAAGATTATGGAGGACCAAAAGATGATGATGAGCGTGCAAAGCAAATAAAGTTATTTAAAAAAGAAATAAGAAAGCGCAACATTGGGGGAGATGTATATACCCAGGCCACAAATATTGAAGATGAAAGAAACGGGCTGATAGATCCTAAAACAGGAGAATTAAATGTTCCGGAAAATTTACTGAAGTCTGATTAATATTTCTTTTACTATCATTAATTTACAGTTTAAGTTTATAACATTAATTGAAAAGATAAGATGTCAAACCTACTGGTAATTGTTGCAAGTTCACGTAAAGAAAGTGATACAAAAAAATTTGTTCAATTAATATTTTCCGGGGAAGAAATAGATATGATAGACCTGTTGGATTATTATATTGCTCCATACGACTATGCAAATAACTATCCTGCCAATGATAATTTTTTAGATATTGCCAATATAATAACCAGCCATGATGTAATTGTATTTGCCACCCCTGTTTATTGGTATGCAATGAGTGGGTCAATGAAAATATTATTTGACAGATTTACAGATATTGTAACTACAAAAAAACTGGTAGGGAGACAATGGAAATCCAAATCCGTTTTCCTGATTGCTGTTGGAACCGATCCGGAAATTCCACCTGGCTTTGAAATTCCGTTTAAATTAACCGCAGGATATTTAGACATGCACTATAAGGAAGCGATATATTTTTCAACAAAAAAAGAATCAATTGAAAACACGGTGAATGAAAAAATTGAAAGTTTCCTTCGTATTTTCAAGGACACAGAGTAAAGATCAAATCTTAAAGAAATGAATCTCAATTCTTACATTCACTATTCACTATTCACTTTTTAAAACTGTTCCAGCTTACTAAAAAAGAAATCCCCTTCAATGGTTGCATTCTCATTACTGTCGCTTCCATGAATTGCATTTTCACCAACAGAGGCAGCATATAATTTGCGGATAGTTCCTTCTTCTGCATTTGCAGGATTGGTAGCACCAATAAATTTTCTGAAATCTTCTACTGCATTGTCTTTTTCAAGTATGGCTGCAGTGATGGGCCCACGGCTCATAAATTCTACCAGTTCTGTGTAAAAAGGACGCTCTTTATGTATTTCATAAAACTGCCCTGCTTTTTCTTTACTTAAAGAAAGCATTTTTAGGGCAACGATCCTGAAACCCCCTTTGTTAATTTTTTCCAGGATAGCACCAGTATAGCCCTTTTCCGTGGCGTCTGGCTTAATCATGGTGAAAGTTCTTTTGCTCATGTTTTTATTTTGGGCGCAAAGATAAGCGGGAATGGTATTGATATGTGGCTATTTGCGGATTAGTAAATTAAAACTACTTTTGCGGTCCTTTATGCTCGCAGTAGAAAATATATACCCACAGCTCACATCAAAAAAAAAAATAATAATCACCACGCATCAGAAACCTGATGGTGATGCAATGGGCTCTACGCTTGGATTATATCATTTTTTGATTCAGTTCGGCCATCAGGTTACAGTTATTTCGCCTACTAATTGGGCGTCATTTCTGGGTTGGATGCCGGGTTCGAGGCAGGTTTTGGATTATGAAAGGGATATTAGTAAAGGGAATGAATTATTGAATGAGGCGGATTGGATATTTTGCCTGGATTTTAATACACTTGGCCGAACAAAAAAAATGGAAGAAAATTTATTATCCTCCAAAAGTGAAAAGATTCTTATTGATCATCACCAGCAGCCACAAACTGAAGTTTTTACATATGGATGGAGTGATACATCAAAAAGTTCTACCGCAGAAATGGTATATGATTTTATTAAAAATTCAGGGCATGAAGAAAAATTAAATCTTGTTACAGCAGAATGCCTGTATGCAGGTGTGATGACAGATACCGGATCATTTCGTTTTCCCTCTACAACACCTAGTGTGCACAGGATGATTGCTGATCTTATGGAAAAAGGATTACAACATAGCGGTGTTCATGAAGCATTGTTTGATAATTTTTCTGAGAACAGGCTCCGGTTTATTGGCAATGTTCTATTAAACAGGATGGAAATTTTTTATGAATATAATACTGCGCTCCTCGTAGTACCGCAGAGTGATCTTGTTAAATATGATATTAAAACCGGAGACACAGAAGGGCTTGTAAATTTTCCACTGAGTATACTGGGAATAAAACTCGCAGCTATTATTATTGACAGGGGAGATGAACGCAAATGTTCTTTTAGAAGTAAAGGTAATTTTGATGTAAATATTTTTGCACGTACTTACTTTGGCGGAGGCGGTCATTTTAATGCAGCGGGAGGGCAAAGCAAAGAAAGCCTTGATGATGTAGCTTTGACTTTTAAAAAAGCAATGAAAGAAAATGCAGATAAATTATGCACTTATAAATTTTAAAATAAACTAAACAATGAGAAAGATCTCTTATTTATTAATTGTAATTACAGCATTAACAGCATGCTCTGAACCTTTTAAAAGAGGCGATGATGGTTTGGAATATAAGATCATTGCCGATGGTAACGGAGAAAAAGTTAAGTATGGTAATTATATGCAGTTACACATTGCACAATATTATGCAACCGGAAAGAAAGATTCACTGATCTCAGATTCCAGGACAGCTATTCCCGCTTTTGAAATTCTGGACTCTGTAAGAACGCCCATGCCCTATTTTAAAATACTTAGCCAGCTTCGTAAAGGAGATAGCCTCGTCATCAGGGTTTTGTCAGATACACTTTTCAAAAAAAATCCTGAAAGTATGCCTCCATTTATTAAGAAAGGACATATGCTTATTACCACAGTTAAAATGCTGAATTTTTTTATAAGCAAAGAACAATCAGACAGTGCACGCCAGGGCGAAATAACAATAGCAGAAAAAAAACAAACAGAAAAAGATGCATTAACTATTAAAGGGGATGATAAGACTTTAAATGATTATTTCGCTAAGAACAATATCAAAGTTGTAAAAGCGCCCATGGGCACTTATGTAGAAATTATTAAACCAGGTACTGGAAAAAATATTGATACATCTGTTGTTGTTAAAACCAATTACACCGGCCGGTTAATGAACGGAACAAGACCATTTGACAGCAATACAGATTCTACCTTCGGACACCTGGAACCACTATTTGTAAATATGACGAAGGATCCTTCATTGGGTATCACAGTTATACAAGGCTGGAATGATGGATTAACATTACTTAATAAAGGTGCAAAAGCAAAATTTTATATCCCTTCCGCTTTAGGTTATGGTTCACGTGGAATGGGCCAGGATATACCAGCCAATTCTATCTTGTTTTTTGATATTGAAGTAGTAGACATTCTTAACCGTGAACAAGCTGCTAAAGCAGTCGGAGAAGAAAGAAGAAAAATGGAAGCAATGCAGCAAATGCAACAACAAATGCAGCAAATGCAACAACAGCAGCAACAGCAGCAGCAACCACAACAACAGGGGCAACCTCAGCAACAACAATCCCAACAACCACAACCCCAACAACCAAATTAAAAAATGGTATTAAATATATAATAAAATACTCGCCGCTCGTTTAAACATGAGCGGCTTTTTCATAAGCTTTTAATAATGTTATTATTTCTTTTGCTTCCTTTACATCATGTACACGGATGATGTCGGCTCCATTAAGAATTGCTAAAGTATTTAATACAGTGGTACCATTTATAGCTTCTTCTGCAGGTATAACCAGGGTCTTGTATATTGTACTTTTCCTGGAAATGCCGGCCATAATGGGCTTGTTTAAGATCTTAAATAAATGGAGATGCCTCAGTAAAAAAAGATTATGCTGGATCGTTTTACCAAATCCAAAACCAGGGTCTATTATAACATCATTAATGCCAGCTATTAAACATTCATTTGTTTTTTGTATAAAAAACCGTAAAACCTCATCTATAATATCAGCATAATTAATATTGTGCTGCATATTTTCCGGTGTGCCTTTCATATGCATACAGATATAAGGTACATTTAAATATGAAACTTCCTGTATCATAGCAGCATCCATTTTACCGCCACTAACATCATTCACAATTGAGCAACCTTCATTAACTGCTGCTTTTGCAACACTGGAATAATATGTATCGACAGACAATATTATTTCAGGAAATTTTTTATGTATCTTTTGAATTACCGGTATTACTCTATCGAGTTCTTCGGCTGAACCAATACGATTACTGCCCGGCCTTGTACTTTGTCCACCTATATCAATTATATCAACCCCATTTAATACCATGCTTTCAGCAAGAGCAATAATATCATTCTCGTCAACGTCTCCTTTACTTTTATAAAAAGAATCAGGTGTTGCGTTTATTATGCCCATTACCAGGGGGTTTTCAAGGCTTATTATTTTTCCTTTGCAGTTAATCGTTAACATTGAATGAGTAATTGTATTTTTGAACTTATACAAATTTGCAAAAAAAAATGTGCAATTGATGAATGAAGAATTAATAACTACAGATCAGTATGATAAAGCTGTAGAGGGGTGCAAAACCACTTTCCTGAAAAAGACCGCAGACTATGGTACTTCCTGGCGTGTATACAGGACAATATCTATTGCAGACCAGATCTATATTAAAGCAAAAAGGATACGCACAATACAGGAAAAAAAAGATCAGAAAATTGGTGATGGCATTCAAAGCGAATTTGAAGGAATTATTAATTATGGTATCATTGGCCTTATACAACTGGATCTGATGGATGATGAAAGAGAACAGTTACCCGTATCCGAAGTGGAAATTTATTATATTAATAAGATAAGCCTGGCAAAAGAGCTAATGCTTGATAAAAACCATGACTATGGCGAAGCCTGGCGGGATATGAGCCAGGAGAGCTTTGTGGACCTGGTATTGGCAAAATTATTACGTATTAAACAGATCATCTCCAACGAGGGTGTAACTATTGCAAGCGAAGGCATTGATGCAAATTATTTTGATATTATAAATTATGCCGTCTTTGCTTTAATTCTACTGGAGGAAGAAAAACATAAGAAATAAGATGAAAACGATTGTTACTATAGCAAGGATCTTAACCGGTGCTTTATTTATTTTTTCGGGGCTTGTTAAAGCAATAGATCCCCGTGGCCTTGCTTATAAAATGCAGGAGTTTTTTGAGGTGTTTGCAAGAGAAAATTATTTTAAAAATATGATGGACGCATTTAGTGAACATGCATTAACCTTTTCCATTATAATAATAACACTGGAAATAATATTGGGTGTAGCGCTTTTACTGGGATGGCAAAAAAAACTCACTACATGGCTACTGTTGTTGCTTATGATATTGTTTACATTCCTCACAAGTTATGTTTTGTTTAGTGGTAAGATAGAAGCCTGTGGTTGTTTTGGTGATTGCATACCTATTACCCCGCTTCAGACTTTTACAAAAGATATTATTTTAATGTTACTTGTATTACTGTTGCTTTTTAAAAGAGAGCATATCCACCCGCTTAATAAGCCGTTGATCTTATCAATATACATTTTAATTGCCCTTATACTATCGCTCATTTTACAATTTTATGTGTTAAAGAATTTACCCGTTGTTGATTGCCTCCCCTTTAAAAAAGGAAATAATATTTTAGAACTAAGTAAAATGCCTGCTAATGCTATACAGGATAAATATGACTATTCCTTTGTTTATGAAAAAAACGGGGTAAAAAAAGAATTTGCCGCAACAGCGCTGCCGGATAGTACATGGATATTCTCGGAGCGAAAACAGGAACTTGTAAAAAAAGGAAAAAACAATGTGCCACTGATTAATGATTTTAAATTAAACGGTGCAGATGGAACAGATTCTACAGAATTAATTTTTAACAGCCCGGATGAATATTATTTGTTTTTTCTGGAATTTCCTTCCACGGATACAAATGAATGGTTAAAAGATTTTCGTTCGCTGACTGCGTCCATGGCAGGGAGGAAAAAAATATTTCTTGTCACATCACAAAGAACCGCTGCGGAAAATTTTTTAATTAAAAATGAGGTACTGGTAGATGCTGTTTATACCTGTGATGCAACAGCTATTAAAACCGCTGCGCGTAGCAATCCGGCTTTATACCTCATGAAAGGAGCAGTTGTAATTGATAAATGGGGCTGGGCTAACTTTGATAATACCATGGAATAATATTTTATTTCTCTCGGGTTATATTTTAAATTTTAAATTAGTACTCGTTCTTTTCACATTTCACTATTCACTTTTCACAAATTGAATTATCTCCTCAGAAAAATATTTTACTCCTTCCTCGTACTGGTAGGAGTTGTGATACTGGTATTTTTTATGTTCCAGGGATTTGGCGATCCGGCAAGGCTTATTGTTGGTCAGACAGGTGATAAAAAAACAATGGATAATATACGCACAGACCTTAACCTCGACCAGCCAAAATGGAAACAATTTTTTTTGTATCTCAATGATGTTTCACCGGTTGCAATTCATGCTACATCAGAAATAAATAAAAAAGAATTAAAAGGGATTTTTATTGGAGGAGAAAAAAAACTTGCTTTTAAATACCCTTATCTGAGAAAAAGCTATCAGACAAAAAGAAATGTGGGTGATGTTTTACTGGAAGCTTTACCGGGTACGCTTATACTTGCATTTGCAGCCATGATTATTGCATGTATTGGCGGAATCTTCCTTGGGGTCACAGCTGCAGTAAAAAAAGGAACATGGATGGATACAACTGCTGTGTTTAGCAGTATTGCAGGAATTTCGGCACCCTCATTTTTTATGGCCATAATTATTGCATACATATTTGGAAATATTTTACATCCATTTACCGGGTTAAACCTTACCGGTAGTTTATACGAAATAGATGAGGTAACAGGAGAGAAGTACCTTAACTTAAAAAATCTTATCCTTCCTGCCTTTACTTTAGGAATAAGGCCTCTTGCAATTATCACCCAGTTAACCAGAAGCTCTATGCTGGATGTATTGCAGCAGGATTATATCCGGACTGCATACGCAAAAGGATTAAGTAAATCAAAGGTAGTATTCAGGCATGCACTACGTAATGCGCTAAACCCTGTTATAACTGCAATAACAGGGTGGTTTGCTGAACTGCTTGCAGGTGCATTTTTTGTAGAATACATTTTTGGATGGAAAGGGATTGGTAAAATAACCGTTGACGCGTTGGAAAAACTGGATTACCCGGTAGTTATGGGTTCTGTATTACTGAGCGCATGTATATTTATTTTGATTAACATACTGGCAGATTTTATTTATAAGGCTGTTGATCCACGGATTAGTCTTCAATAATATTATACAAGGGAACAGAGTCACAATACTTTCATTAAATAATTCCGAAATAATGGCATAGTTTTAAACCATATATTACAAAAAATTATGAAGATGAAATACATTATTTTATTTATAGCCCTGTTATCTGCAGGAATACTTGGTTGCAAAACAGATAATAAAAATACAGATACAGTTACAACAGATACATTGGCTGTGGCAAAAGCAACAGCTCCTGTTTCAGAGGTTGCCCTTCAGGCATCCAGTGAGGGAACGGCAGTGGTCATTAATGAAAATGATGTACCAGATACAATTAAGAAAACCTTTATGATAAAGTATCCGCAGATACAAAGAGCAGAATGGTATAAATACCAGCCGGTAACTGATGATGATTTGGAAATGGATGATTCATATTATTATGTAAGATATAATAATGATGGTGCTGATTATACTTCATGGTATAATAATAACGGAGAGTGGGTAAAAACGTCTACGAAAGTACCTGGTAATAAAAACCTTCCTGATCCGGTTAATAGATATATTAATGCAAATTATCCAGGTTATGTTATAGAAGAGATCAGTAAAGAAAATGATAAGAATATGGATATGTATGAAATAAAACTCACCAAAGGTGACAGCAAGGTTAAATTAAAAATTCTCCCAAACGGAAGGATATTTAAAAAGAAAGTGAGTTAAACCACTATAATTCGAAACCGGCCGTTTCATCTGATGGAACGGCATTTTTTTCAGTTACCGTTTGAACAGGTATTCTTTCACCAATCTGTTGTCTCCACATTGCATAATATAAACCTTTGTCTGTAAGTAAACTCTCATGTGTTCCTGTTTCAACTATCCTGCCTTTTTCTAAAACATAGATAACATCTGCATTCATTATAGTGGAAAGCCTGTGGGCAATTGAAATTATGATCTGCTTTTTTTCTTCTGCTATATTTTTTATTGTTGAAGTGATCTCTTCTTCTGTTAAAGAATCAAGAGACGCCGTTGCTTCATCAAATATTAATATTCGTGGATTTCTTAAAAGTGCCCGCGCAATCGACAATCTTTGCTTTTCACCTCCTGATAATTTTGTTCCACTTTCACCTAAAATGGTATCAAGTCCTTTATTGGATTTTAAAAGCAGGTTATGGGATGCAGATTTTTTAAGTGCAGCCAGCATTTCTTCATCAGTTGCAGCTGGTTTAATAAAAAGAAGATTTTGCCTGATGCTTCCTGCAAACAATTGTGTATCCTGGGTCACAAATCCTATTTGCCTCCTTATCCGGTTATAGCGTATATCCTTAACCGATACCTTATCAAAAAATATATTTCCATCAACAGGGCTATATAACCCCACAAGTAATTTTACTAAAGTTGATTTACCCGAACCTGATGGCCCAACAAATGCAATTGACTGACCAGTTTTTACTTTAAAAGAAATACCATCGATCGCATTTTCATTTGCAGTCTTATGCCTGAAGATTACGTTATCAAATTCAAGTGCTTCTACATCACCAACTTCAATTGGTTCTTCAGGTCGTGTCTCTACAGGCTTCTTCATAAGGTTATCAAAATTTTGTAATGAAGCCTCAGTTTCGCGGTATGATAAAATTATATTTCCCAGGTCCTGCAAAGGAGTAAAAATCGTATTCATGATAAATTGCATTGAGATCAGTTCACCTGTTATTAATACCTTGCGGAAGATAAGCCATAAGAGTATAAACAGAATTGATTGCTTTAAAATATTCAATGTTGTTCCCTGTAAAAAAGTAAGCGTTCTTACCTTTTTCACTTTTATTATTTCAAGATCAAATATTTTCTGCGTAAATGTTTTTAAGCGCCTTATTTCGGGATAGGTTAATCCAAGACTTTTAACCAGTTCAATATTTCTCAGAGATTCTGTAATGTTTCCGGAAAGAATAGCGTTTTCCCTGAAAATTTTTCTTTGCACCGTCTTTATTTTTTTACTGAGTAAACCTATAAGTCCGCGCAGTAAAACAACACCTACGAGAAATACAGGTATAAGTGACCAATGTTTTGTAATTGCATACCACACGAGAAATCCTACTCCAACAAGTGTAGAAAATAAAATATTTATAAACTGGGTGATAAAATTCTCCGTATCCCGCCTTGTTTTTTGCAGAATGGATAATGTTTCACCACTTCTCTGTTCTTCAAATTCCTGGTAATTAAGACGAAGGGTTTGTTTTAAACCATCATTGAAAACATTCATACCAAATTTTTGGACCACCAGGCGCAAAACATATTCATGAATTGTTTTCGCAACCCGGGCAGCCATTGCAACACCTATCGCCAGCAACAATAATTTAAAGATCCCATTCACCAGTTCGCTTTCTGTTCTTCCACCGGGATTCAATGCAGATTCAATGCATAATTATCAATTATTTTTCCAAATATGATGGGATCTATTAATGTGAGCATTGCGCTAAGCCCGCAAAAAATAAAGATAATATAACAAGTCCTTTATAGGGTTTGAGGTAACGCCACAAGATTTTCATAAAACATAGATACGGTTACGTAAAAACCAGGGGATTTCAATACTACAGAAAATGTTTAAACATTAATATTAAAATCTTCCATTAATAAATTGCATATACCAATATCCCCAACCAATATCAGCTAACAATCCATACCTTTGCGCACTAAAAATTCGTAATGAAAGAAGTGTATATCCTTTCCGCGGTAAGAACACCAATTGGCAGTTTTGGAGGATCATTGAAAGATTTAAGTGCAGCAAAATTAGGAGCTGCAGCTATCCGGGGGGCATTGGAAAAAGCAGGCATAAAACCGGAACAGGTGGATGATGTTTTGATGGGATGTGTAATACAGGCAAACGTAGGGCAGGCACCGGCACGCCAGGCTGCTAAATTTGCAGGCTTGCCCGATGAAGTTAATTGTACAACTATAAATAAAGTGTGTGCAAGCGGCATGAAATCCATTGCGCAGGGAACTCAAAGCATACTGCTGGGTGATGCAGATATAGTTATTGCCGGAGGAATGGAGAGTATGAGCAATGTTCCTTTTTATGTAGAGAACCTGAGGTGGGGAAATAAATACGGAAATACTACAATGATAGATGGACTCGCAAAAGACGGTCTCACGGATGTGTATGATGGTTTGGCAATGGGAAATGCGGCGGAGTTGTGTG
>Ga0136634_10000233_pt1 | contig 27082 bp, 27 predicted proteins | sample AntDrymUQ8332106_2_FD_104654 | JGI IMG/M metagenome (GOLD analysis project Ga0136634, IMG submission 104654) | Polar desert sand microbial communities from Dry Valleys, Antarctica - metaG UQ833 (21.06) | ecosystem: Environmental > Terrestrial > Soil > Desert | place: Antarctica: Dry Valley... | reverse complement strand
GGTGCCTGAGATGAAAAAGCGTCGCGCCGGGATTGCGTAATGAGCGACCTTCTGCGCGTCCAGTCGCTGCGCAAGGAATATCGCAGAAGCCGGTGGGCGCGCGCGCCGAGCTTCGTGCTCGACGCAGACCTTTCATTTGCTGAACCGACGGTGATCGGCGTGCTCGGTCCCAACGGTTCGGGCAAGACCACGCTGTTCGAGCTGATCACCGGCTCGAACATGCCGACCTCGGGGTCGGTGCAGGTCGCGGGGCAGGATATTCATCGCGTTCGGCGCAGCGAACGCGGGCAGCTGGCGCGGCACTACCACCAGTCTTATCAGATCCGCCGGTTCCGATCCTGGAAGCCGGAGATCCTGCTCGCACGCGCTGCGCGTGACCAGCCGCTCGTGCATCTGTTCGACGAACCGCAGTTAAATACTCAGGATGGCTATATCGGGTTCATGCTGCGCTTTTTCGCTGACCTGCGGCGCCGGGACCGCCTGCTCTTTGTGTGCCTGCATCCGAATGAGCCCTGGCAGCTCGACCTGATGCGCGAGATTGCCGAATCGTTCCTGTTCGTCGAGCGTGGCCGCGTATCGTCACATGGGTCGTTGGACGATCTTATAAAAATGCCGGCGGCGCGTGATTATCTGGGCCACCTGGTCGGCGCAGAATAGTGCGCTCGAGACATCAAAGAAGAAAGCACGCATGGGAAAAAATGAAACTGCGCTCGCCGACATATCGCATTGGATCGGCGGCAAGCTTTTCGCCGGCGCGTCGTCCCGCACCAGCGACGTCTTCGATCCCGCCAACGGCAACGTAACCGGTCGGGTGCGCCTGGCCGACGCCGAAACCGTCGACGCTGCGGTCTGTGCTGCGCGCGCTGCGTTTCCGGCGTGGAGCGAAACCTCGGGTTTAAACCGTGCCCGCGTGATGTTTCGCTACAAGGAGTTGCTCGAACGCAATCGCGAAGCGCTCGCGGCGATCATCACGCACGAACACGGCAAGGTGTTCAGCGACGCCAAGGGCGAAGTGCAACGGGGCATCGAGGTTGTCGAGTTTGCATGCGGCGCCCCGCAATTTCTGAAGACGCAATTTTCGGACAACATCGGCGGCGGCATCGACAACTATTCTCTGCGCCAGCCGCTTGGCGTGGTTGCGGGCATTACGCCTTTCAATTTCCCGGTGATGGTGCCAATGTGGATGTTTCCGCTCGCGCTGGTGTGCGGCAACACGTTTGTGCTGAAGCCGTCGGAGCGCGATCCATCGGCGTCGCTGCTGATGGCAGAGCTTCTGCGCCAGGCCGGACTGCCCGACGGTGTGTTCAACGTCGTGCAGGGCGACAAAGAAGCGGTCGACGCAATGCTGGCGCACAACGGAATCGCCGCGGTCAGCTTTGTCGGATCAACGCCAATCGCGGAGTACATCCATGGCGAAGGCACGCGTCGCGGCAAGCGGGTGCAGGCACTCGGCGGCGCTAAGAATCACATGGTCGTGATGCCGGATGCCGATCTCGATCATGCGGCCGATGCGCTGGTCGGTGCCGCGTACGGCTCAGCGGGCGAACGCTGCATGGCGATCTCGGTTTGCGTTGTTGTTGGCGATGTTGCTGATCCGTTGATTGAGAAGATTAAATCGCGAATCAAGTCGTTGAAGATTGCGGGCGGTATGGAAGCGACCTCGGATATGGGGCCGTTGGTGACGGCCGCGCATCGCGAGAAAGTGCTGGGGTACATCGGCGCTGGCGTTGCGGAAGGCGCGCGAATGGTATGCGACGGGCGCACGCACGAGACGGCAACGCAGGCGGGATTCTTCGTTGGCGCGACACTATTCGATCGCGTCGAACCGACGATGAAAATTTATCGCGAAGAAATTTTTGGGCCGGTGCTGTGCATGGTTCGCGTGCCCGATCTGGCCGGCGCTCTGGAACTCATCAACTCGCACGAGTTCGGCAATGGCGTCGCGTGCTACACGACGGACGGAGGAACAGCGCGTGAATTTGCCCGCAATGTGCAAGCCGGTATGGTGGGTATCAATGTTCCGATCCCGGTGCCCATGGCTTTCCATTCATTCGGCGGATGGAAGCGATCGATGTTCGGCGATCATCACGCCTATGGCGAAGAAGGGGTGCGCTTTTACACGCGTTATAAATCCGTGATGCAGCGCTGGCCCGACGCCGCGGCTAGCAAAGGGCCGGAGTTTGCGATGCCGGTTAATAAATAGATCACTGCATGGACCATCCGTGACTGACGACCAGTGACTGGCCGGTCAGTGCGTTGCTGGGAAAAGTAGCGAAGAAGAGAGCTGCTGCAGCAACATCGGCTAACGTCGTGAATTGACCATCGACGGTGTCCTTCAGCATCACGTTGCCGATGACGTCCTCCTCCGAGATTCCGAGCGCCTCGGCTTGTTCCGGAATCTGTTTATCCACCAGCGGCGTGCGAACGAAGCCGGGGCAGATGACATTGGCGCGCACGCCATGCTTAGCTCCTTCCTTCGCTACGACCTTTGCCAGCCCGATCAGGCCGTGTTTTGCAGCCACATACGGTGCCTTCAGGAGTGCGGCCTCTTTCGAGAGCACCGAGCCCATGTAGATGATCGAGCCGCCACGGCCGGATTGGTACATGTGGGGCAGACAAGCCCGCGTTGTAAGGAACGCTCCATCGAGATGAATGGCGATCATCTTCTTCCAGTCGGCATACGTAAATTCCTCGATGGGATGCACGATTTGGATACCGGCGTTGCTTACGAGTATGTCAACGCCGCCGAAAGTTTTGACAACAGAAGCCACTCCCCCTTCAACCGCGTCCTCGTTGGCGACATCCATCGCAACCCCGAGCGCCTTGTAACCCGAGGCGACGATCTCGGCGGCCGTCGCGTTCGCGGCCATCAAATTCAGATCGGCAATGGCGACATTGGCCCCCTCACGCGCGAACTCCAGGGCGATTTCCTTGCCGATTCCGCTTGCTGCCCCCGTGACGATAGCCGTCTTGCCCTGTAACTTCATTTGGACTCCCTAAGATTGTCGAATAGTCGTACATCAAACCTCGCGCAGCGAGCGCCGGTATTGAATCGCTTCTGCGACGTGCGGCGTGGCCAGCTCAGTCGCTTCGGCAAGGTCCGCGACGGTGCGCGACACCTTCAGCACGCGGTGGTAGGCGCGCATCGACCAGCCAAGCCGGACCGCGGCCGCGTGCAGCAGCTGCTTGACCGCGCCGTCTGCCACGCAGAACTGTTCGATCTCGGCAGGCTGCAAATGATCATTGAGCTTGCCCTGGCGAGCTAATGCGCGGTTGTAAGCCTTGCGCACACGCTCGGCGACGAACCGCGACGGCTCGCCGTCGCCCATCGTCGTCATCTCTTCTTCGGTAAACGACGACACTTCGACTCGCATGTCGATGCGGTCGAGCAGCGGCCCGGAAATACGGTCCTGGTAGCGCGCCACCAGGTCCGGGGTGCAGCGGCACACGATCGTCTTGTGGCCGAAGTAACCGCACGGGCAGGGATTCATCGCAGCCAGCATCTGAAACTTGGCCGGAAATTCCACTTGTCGCGCGGCGCGCGAGACGGTGATCTTCCCGGATTCGAGCGGCTGCCTGAGCGACTCGAGCACGCGCCTTTCGAACTCGGGAAGCTCGTCAAGAAACAGCACGCCATGATGCGCGAGCGAAATCTCGCCCGGCAGCGGAGGATTGCCGCCACCCACCAGCGCGACGGCGCTTGCGGTGTGATGCGGCGATCGAAAAATGCGCGTGGCCCAGCGCTGGGTCGCGAACTGTCCGACCAGTGACAGCACCGCCGCCGACTCGAGCGCTTCATTCGTCGTCATCGGCGGCAGGATGCCGGCAAAGCGCTGCGCGAGCATGGTCTTGCCGGTTCCGGGCGGACCCACCAGCAGAGCACTGTGACCCCCCGCGGCAGCGATCTCCAGCGCGCGCTTGGCAGCCAACTGGCCTTTGACATCGAACATGTCGGGGTAGGTCGGCGGGGTCAGACGCACCATGGCCTGGTGCACGTCGATACGTCGCGCGTCCGTCTCACCCGCGTCCGAGCGCAAATGTTCAACGACCTGCAGCAATGTCTTCGCCGGATAGATCGGGACCTCGCCAACCAGCGCGGCTTCGTCAGCACTATCGAACGGCACAATGAAACCGCGCAGGACGGCGGCGACCCCCGACTTGGTTTCGCTTCCCGTATCGGTGTTGCCTAGCGTCACCGCATAGGCCATCGCCAAGGTGCCGCGCACCGGGCGCAGCTCGCCCGACAGCGATAGCTCGCCCGCAAACTCGTAGCGGTCGAGTACGCGTGCGGGCAGCTGACCGGTCGCCGCCAGGATGCCCAACGCAATCGGCAGATCGAAACGGCCGGATTCTTTCGGCAGGTCGGCCGGCGCCAGATTGACCGTGATGCGCCGCATCGGAAATTCGAATCGACTGTTCTGAAGCGCTGCGCGGACTCTCTCGCGCGCCTCACGCACTTCGGTGTCCGGAAGGCCCACCAGCGTAAATGCCGGCAGGCCATTTGCCAGATGGACCTCGACGGTGACCTCCGGCGCCGACATACCCGCCAGTCCCCGGCTGCGAACGACGGCAAGCGTCATTGATTCCGGTTCATTTGAGCGGCAACAGTGTTGGCATGGCGCGCGATTCTATCGGCGCTGAACCGTTGTCAGTGCCTGGGCGCTGTGTAGCGTTCCGGTCCAAATTGAGGGCGGTCCCACCGCCATGGGCTAAAGCCGCGCTACACGCAAACGCGTCGGCCTAAACCGATTGCGCGATAAATGAAGCCGTAGACGCGTCGAGGTAGCTCGATTGGACGAGGAGAAATGACCCGTTTGGCCTGATATTCGAACGGGATGGCCACACGCAACGTGGCACGATACAGTCCACATCCCCGAGCGATTTGCGGCTCCCTGTGTCGACCTTCTTTCTTGCTGTTGCAGTCTTTGTGACTTTGACCGGACTTTATATCTGGGTGCAGAAACGCGCGCGCGCGATTCGCGAACAGGCGGAAAAACGCGAGCAAAGCGCAATGGCCTTGATGCTTGCCGGTGGCAAGTCCGACGAAGAACGAACGGAAGAAGAACGCAGCGTGGCGTATGCAGTCGAGCGGACCAAGCCAAAAATTGTTGGTCGATTGCTTGAAGATGATCCGGCGGAGAAAGCCGCTGCCGCTGCACGGCACGCGGCGGCGAAAAATGGCCCCGCAAAGATGCCGGACTTGCCTCCTCTCGAGTATGGCGACACGCAACCCCGCGGGGATTCGAAGTCGCATCGCGGATCCGCGCACGCTTCCCAAAATGGTTCACGGCAAATGACGCCGGCCGAACAGGCCGCAGCAGATCTTGATCCGATCGAGCAGCTGATTTCGCAGATCATGGTGCACGAGCCGGAACAGAGGAGTGCCACTCGCACCGCTCCCGCGCCTGCGCCCGCGCGTGAATCGGCCGAGCCACGAGGTGACCCAAAGCGCGATGTCATTTCGCCCGGAGTGCCGTTGCGCGAATTGGTGCTTGCCTGGTACGAGTCACGCGGGTATCGCGGATCGCCTGCCTCTCCGGCGGTGTGGCCAATCGAATTGGTGTTGCGGCATCGCCAGGACGCAGCCCGAGCGTACGCATTTGTAGTGCAAAACGATCACGTGTCCGTTGACCGGATTACGGCGTTGATCGAGCAGGCTCGCGAGATCGGAATGATGCGCGTCGCTGTTATTGCCGAAGCGGGTTACGAGCGCGGTGCGAAAGAAATTGCAAAGCGGCGCAATGTGCGCCTGATCGACCGCTCGACGATGGAAGCCGAATTGTCTGAGTTGCAGTTGCCAACCGCCGCAAAGATCATTGCCATTGCACGCACTCGCTCGGCCGCTGAACCTTCGGCGGCCTAGCGCTTCACTGCTTCGCGCTTCGCGCAACCTCGAGCTCGCTTAACTTCCGTTCGAGTTCTTCCAGCTTTGAACGGGTGCGCGCGAGCACTTTGGTTTGAATATCGAACTCTTCGCGAGTGACCAGATCGAGCCGCGCAAACTGCTGCGTTAAAAGTGCCCTGATATTTTTCTGCATGTCAGCTGCAGGCGTTCCTTGCACCAGCGCAGATAGCCTGTCCTGCAGTTCATCCAAAAACGAGACTTTGTCCATGGCGCGCAATTTAGCGTAACTGCCGTGCTTTAGTTCTCCGCCCTGTTCCCGAGCGTTGACGCACCGATAGCGTGCATCACAGCAGCCAACGCACTCGATCTGCACGCGTAGAGCGCGTTTTGGCGCTGCAACATTTGGCATGCATGTTGCGTAACGGTCATCCGACTGCTTGACCACCAACAAAACGAGGGGAACTACATGAGGGAAACGCTGCTCGCGTGCGCGTTCGCAATTGGAACTGCGGGATTTTCGTCAAGTGTGCTCGCCCAGACCGCCGCTGCGAAACCTGAGCCAGAATTCACGTTTACGGGGAACGCCGGACTGTTCAGTGATTATCGCTATCGCGGCTACTCGCAGACCGATTACAAACCGGCGTTCCAGGGCGGTTTTGACTTCGCTCATAAGTCGGGCTTCTATCTAGGCAACTGGAACTCGAACGTGTCGTCCGTGCTGTTCAATGGCGCCAGCTTGGAAATGGATTTCTACGGCGGGTACAAGACGACGTTTGGTGATTTCGGTATTGACGTGGGGGTTCTCTATTATTACTACCCGGGCACTGGCCGGTACGTTTCGGGCTACAAGCCCGATTTTTTAGAAGGTTACATCGGCGGAAGCTGGGGTCCGCTGTCGCTCAAGTACTTCTATGGCTTCACCAACTACTTCGATTTGAAAGCGCCCGGCGTAGATACCAAGGGATCGCAATACCTGGATTTCTCCGGTGCATTCCCACTTGACGGCGGTTGGGCCATCCAGGCACACATCGGCTATCAAAAGATAGAGAACGGCCAGCAAGTTGGGCTGATCGACGACACCTACGCGGATTACAAGCTCGGAGTCACTTACGACATCGCAGGTTCAGGCTGGCTGGCTGGACTGGCCGTAGTTGGAAGCAGCGAGAAAAAGCTATTTCTGAAATCCGATCTGTCGGAGGGTGCAGGCAAGACGGGTGTTGTGGTTTCGTTGACCAAGACGTTCTAAGCAAGCAAGGATCAAGCGATGAAACTAATCACGGCCGTTATCAAGCCTTTCAAGCTTGACGAGGTGCGTGAGGCGTTGTCCGCCGTTGGCGTGCAAGGCATCACGGTCACTGAAGTCAAAGGCTTTGGCAGGCAAAAAGGTCACACCGAGCTATATCGAGGCGCCGAGTACGTCGTGGATTTTCTACCGAAGGTGAAAATCGAAGCAGCGGTTGCCGAAGACATCGTTGAGCGCGCGATCGAAGCGATCGAAGGCGCGGCACGCACGGGCAAAATTGGCGATGGCAAGGTATTCGTGTTTGATCTCGAGCATGTCGTTCGCATCCGAACCGGCGAAACCGGCAAGGACGCGCTCTAACAACGATGAGGATGACGATGAAGAAACTACTGGTCATGCTCCTCGCGACAGGAGCTTTTGTAATCGGGTCGACGCTGTCGACTGCCGCGATCGCGCAGTACGAAAATCCGAAGCCGGGCGAAGCGGCCAAGGTGGATGCAGCGGCCGCCGCAGCGCCGGCCAAGGCGGAAGCACCCGCCGCAAGCGCCGCTACGGTCGCTCAAGCACCCGCGGCCCCCGCGGCAGCGCCTGCCGCGGCACCTACCGACACGCCCAAGCCACCCAACATCAACAAAGGCGATACAGCTTTCATGTACGCCGCGACAATGATGGTTGTTCTGATGACGATCCCCGGGCTCGCGTTGTTCTATGGCGGCCTTGTGCGTTCGAAGAACATGCTGTCCGTATTGATGCAGGTGTTCGTGACGTTCGCGCTGATCTCGATCCTGTGGATGATCTACGGCTATTCGCTGGCGTTTACAGGCGGATCACCTTTCATCGGCGGGCTGTCGAAGATGTTCTTGTCGGGTGTCACGCCGGAATCCGCGGCGGCAACATTCAGCAAGGACACCTACATTCCTGAGCTGATGTTCGTCGCGTTCCAGTGCACGTTCGCTGCTATCACCTGTGCCCTGATCGTTGGCGCCTACGCAGAACGAATGAAATTTTCTGCGGTGCTTTTGTTCATGGTGATCTGGTTCACTTTCAGCTATCTGCCGATGGCGCACATGGTCTGGTACTGGGACGGCCCGGATGCGATCACAGATGCGGCTACGCAGGCGTCGGTGGGTGCATCTGCGGGATGGCTGTGGGCCAAGGGCGCGCTCGACTTTGCTGGCGGCACTGTTGTGCATATCAACGCCGGTGTAGCGGGTCTGGTTGCGGCGTATGTCCTCGGCAAGCGGCTTGGCTACGGACGCGAGTCAATGGCACCGCATAACCTGACGTTGACCATGGTTGGTGCCGCGATGCTCTGGGTTGGCTGGTTTGGTTTCAATGCCGGCTCTAACCTCGAAGCCAACGGTGTTGCAGCACTGGCCTTTGCGAACACGTTGTTCGCAACCGCCGCCGCGGTGCTGACGTGGACGTTTGCCGAGTGGATGGTCAAGGGCAAGCCGTCGATGCTCGGCGCTGCGTCCGGTGCGGTCGCCGGTCTGGTGGCGATCACGCCAGCGTGCGGGTTCGTTGGCCTTATTGGTGGCGTCGTCATCGGTGCGGTGGCCGGAGTCGCGTGCTTCTGGGGCGTCAGTGGCTTGAAGAAGATGCTGGGCGCAGACGACGCGCTCGATGTGTTCGGCGTGCACGGCATTGGTGGCATCAGCGGTGCGTTGTTGACTGGCGTGTTCGCTGCGCCTTCGCTTGGCGGACTTGGCATCTGCAACTACATCACCAACAAGTGCGGTGATGCGGCTGATTTCCCAGGCGTTGGAGCGCAGGTTTGGATTCAACTGCAGGCCGTGCTGACGGCAGTCGTGTTGTCCGGAATCGTGTCGTTGGTGGCGTTGATGATCGTCAAGATGATCATGGGTGTGCGCGTCAGCGAGGAGGAAGAGCGCGAGGGTCTCGATACGACGTATCACGGCGAATCGGCCTACAAGATGTAAGTCGGAGATGTCGGTCGCGTGGGTGCGTCGGGCACCTCTCGTGATCTCACGGGGTTGTGTCTCCCTAGCTCGCCGAGCTGCATTGCGGCTCACGTACCAAACGTACAGGCGGACTTTCAGGGCACCTCTAGCGAGGTGCCCTTTTTTTTAGCTGCTGCCTGATGTAGGCTTTGAGCGAAGTTCGCAAGGCGCCGCAGTGAAATCATGTTGCTTGCTTTGGCCAAAGTTTGAAGCGCACATCGGTACGCCGCGTTGCCCGGCGCGAAGATCTGGCGTTGACCGCGGTCGAATTCGCCGTTCTGCAGCGGTTGTCCACGCCGCAGAAGATCCAGACCTACCTGAACGCAATACCGATCAATCACGAGTTAAGTGGCGAGACGATTCATTCAGTGCGCTCGGTCATGCGTCATCGGGTGGCGCACTGTATCGAGGGCGCGATGTTCGCCGCGTGCGCCTTGTGGGTACACGGAAAACCGCCGCTGGTCATGCACCTCGACTGTTCGCTCAGTGACTATCCGCACGTCATCACGCTGTTTCGTTGCGGTAGTTGCTGGGGCGCAATCTCGAAGACCAACGGCGCGGTGTTGCGGTATCGCGATCCGATTTACCGTAGCCTGCGCGAGATCGCGCTATCTTATTTTCACGAGTACAGCGATCGGCACGGCCACAAGACTTTGCGCAGTTATTCGGGCGTATTCGACATGCGACGCATCGACCCCGAGCTGTGGGTCGGCAACAGCGCCCATTGCCAGGAAGTGGAAGACCGGCTGGCCGGATTACGCCACTATCCTTTGATTTCAAGGCGTCAGGAGCGGCTGCTTGCGAGGCGCGATCCTTTTGAGCGTCGTGCGTCAAGGGCCGTCCAGTACCCACACCCGCTATCAACGCGGGGGCAAGGCTAAGGCGTCGCGCGCGTTACACTGGCCGGCGTTTTTCCGCTCGTGAGCACCCGGTGTCGCCCTCCGCTCTTCCGCATCTTTTGACCGCGCAATCCGGCCCGCTGCTCGAGCTGGAGCAGCGCATTCTCGATTCGCTGCCGGCCATCGAGCGGTGGTTCCGGCTGCAGTGGCAGGATCACACGCCACCTTTCTACGGGTCGGTCGATCTGCGCAACGCCGGATACAAACTTGCGCCGGTCGACATGAATCTGTTCCCGGGTGGCTTCAATAATCTGTCGGAGCAGATGCTGCCGGCGGCGGTGCAGGCCGCTCAAAGTGCGATCGACCGGATCTGTCCGGAAGCGCGCAATCTGTTGCTGATTCCGGAGCGGCATACGCGCAATCAGTTTTATCTGACCAACGTCGCGCGCCTGGTGCGCATCCTGCGTCAGACAGGGCTCGAGGTGCGCCTGGGCGCGCTCGGCGAAGACATTACGCAGAGCACGCAGATCGCGCTGGATGACGGCGAAGAATTGACTCTCGAGCCATTGGTGCGGTCGGGCGGCAGCCTGGGTTTGGCCGGCTTCCACCCATGCGCAGTTTTGCTCAACAATGACTTGTCTTCAGGCATCCCAGCCATTCTGCGCGGGCTCGAAGATCAGATTCTGATGCCGCCACTGCAGGCGGGATGGGCCGTGCGCCGCAAGTCGAATCACTTCGCTGCGTACGATCAGATCGCTGAGGAATTTGCGCAGTTGGTCGATATCGATCCGTGGTTCATCAATCCTTATTTCGGGCGCTGCGGTGAGGTTAATTTCCACGAGCGTTCTGGCGAAGAGTGCCTAGCAACGAACGTGGATTTCGTGCTGTCGCGCATGCGGGAAAAATACCGTGAATACAAGGTCGCCGACACTCCCTACGTTGTAGTCAAGGCGGACGCAGGCACGTACGGCATGGGTGTGATGACCGTGCGCGACGCTTCGGAAGTGCGTGGCCTGAATCGCAAGCAGCGCAACAAGATGGCGGTGGTCAAGGAAGGCATGGAAGTCACCGAGGTCATCATTCAGGAGGGCGTGCCAACGCGCGAAGAAGTGGATGGAGCGGCTGCTGAGCCCGTGGTGTACATGATCGATCGGTACGTCATCGGAGGCTTCTACCGCGTTCACACGACGCGCGGCCGCGACGAGAATCTAAATGCACCGGGCATGCACTTCGTGCCGCTGGCGTTTTCGGAAAGCTGCAACCTGCCGGACTGCGCCGCGCAAGCGGGCGATAGTGCACCGAACCGGTTTTACGCATACGGGGTGATCGCACGGCTCGCGCTGCTCGCGGCCGCGGTTGAACTTGAAAGCACTGCGTCGCGTGTACTTGACGTGCCGCCCATGACAGCGGCGATTGCAGCAGCGATCGCCGGCTGACTGCAGTGATCGGTCCAAGCGCATGCCGCTGACCTGGCTATTCATTGTCGATCCCCTCGACGAACTGAAGGAATACAAGGATTCGACGGTCGCAATGATGCGCGAAGCAGCGCGCCGCGGCCACGTCGTGCACGCGGGCACTCCGGCCGAGCTTTGGTATGACAGCCATGACGGAATGGTGCGCATGCAATCGCACAGCCTGCAGATCACGCAGCAGGCAGCGCCGTGGTACATCGACCAGGGCATCCACGCTCACCCGTTGAACTATTACGACGCGGTTCTGATGCGCAAGGACCCGCCGTTTGACGTCGAGTTTCTAAACGCCACCCTGCTGCTGTCCAGAGCCGTGGCACAAGGGGCACGCGTGATCAACGACCCGCAGGCACTGCGCGACCACAATGAAAAGCTTGCGGTGCTGGAGTTTCCGCAGCACGCGGTGCCGACGTTGGTCACGCGCAGCATTCCGGCCATCCGCACGTTCTGGGCCGAGCACAGTGACATCATCGTGAAGCCGATCGACGGTATGGGTGGTGCCGGCGTCTTTCGTTTGCAGCCGGGAGATTTGAACGCCGGATCGATTCTCGAAGCCGTGACACAGCAGGGCCACCGCACTGTAATGGCGCAGCGTTTCATTCCGGCGATCAGCGAGGGCGACAAGCGCGTCCTTGTAATCGGCGGCGAGCCAGTGCCTTATTGTCTTGCGCGTATTCCGGCACCGGGTGAGACTCGCGGCAATCTTGCGGCCGGTGGCTACGGGCGCGCGCAACGACTGACGGAACACGACGAGCGGATTGCGCGGTCCGTTGGACAGAAGCTATTGCCGCGCGGATTGTTATTGCTTGGGCTTGACGTGATTGGCGACCATTTGACCGAGATAAACGTCACCAGTCCCACCTGCTTTGTAGAGATCGAAGGCCAGGCGGGCTTCAACGTCGCCGGCATGTTCATCGACGAACTCGAGAGGGCGGTCGCTGCCTGATGGTCGGCATCCTCGTCATTGCGCACGCCCCGTTGGCAAGCGCGCTCGGTCGATGCGCTGAGCACGTTTATAGCTGCGAGCCCAATGCGCGCCTTGAGCTGCGTGTTCTCGACATCGACGGCACCGATGACGTCGAGGACAGCGTAATGCAAGCGCGCGAGTTGCTGCGTGAAGTCGATCGTGGGGAAGGTGTTTTGATCCTGACCGATGCAGTGGGCGCCACACCGGGCAACGTCGCCACGCGGCTTGCTGACATGGAGCGCGTCGCTGTCGTTGCCGGCGTCAATCTTCCGATGCTGCTGCGGGCGGTTTGCTATCGCGGGGGTTTGCTCAGCGATGTGGCTGCCAAGGCATTGGCGGGCGGACAGCAGGGCATGCTGCAGATCAGCCCAGCCGCAAGCAGCGGCGGCCGGTCATGAGCAACCGCCAGAGATGATCAGCCGCGATTTCAAAATCAGCAACAAACTCGGACTGCACGCGCGGCCCTCGGCGCACTTGACGCAGGTTGCAAGCCGCTTCGAGAGTGAAGTTTTCATTGCGAAAGCCGGGCGCCGGGTCAATGCCAAGTCGATCATGGGCGTGATGATGCTCGCAGCGGGGCCTGGATCAACGGTCACGGTAGACGCCGAGGGCCCCGACGAGATGAATGCGATCGCTGCGATCGGTGAGCTGATTGCATCAGGCTTCGGCGAAGCAGCCGGGGGGTAGGGACGCCGTGTCCGCAGTCATCAGCGTCGAACGCCGCCGTGGGTTGCTGGTCGGAAGCGGCGTTACGCGCGGGATTGCGGTGGGTCGGGCTCACCTGCTTGCGCCCTCGGAGCTCGACGTTCGCCAGTACACGATCGAGCGGCGCGATGTGGTGCATGAAATCGGCCGCCTGACGACTGCGTTCAACGTCGTGCGGGAAGAGCTCGAGGGATTGAAGGCCGGCATTGCGCCGGGTGCGCCAAGCGAGGTCCTTGCCTTTCTCGATCTGCATCGGCTGATACTGGCCGACTCTCTGCTTGCCGATGCGCCGCGTGATTTGATTCGCGGGCGGTTGATCAATGCGGAATGGGCGCTGACGATTCAACTCGAGGAACTCGTCAAGCAGTTCGACGCCATCGATGATGAATACCTGCGCGAGCGCTCGACCGATGTGCGGCAGGTGGTCGAGCGCGTAATCAACGCGCTTGCAGGCGGCCGGCCTACGCGAGTGGCCATCACGAAGCCGTTGGCGCTCGGTGAGCGCTTGATCCTGATCGCCGAAGACCTTGCTCCGGCAGACGTGTTGCACCTGCGCGGCCGTGCCGACGTTGATCTTGCGGGGTTCGTGACTGAGCTCGGCGGACCAACATCGCACACCGCGATCCTGGCGCGCAGCCTCGGATTGCCTGCCGTGGTCGGCGCCGAAGGCGCGCGCAGCATCATCGAAGAGGGCGATCTAGTCGTCATCGACGCCGACTTCGATGCGGTGATCGTCAATCCGACTGACGACGAACTCGGGGCGTTTGGCCGGCGCGTGCGCGACGAGGGCGAGCATCGCATTCAGTTGCGCAAGCTCAAGGGCCGCATGTCGCGCACCCAGGACGCGATTGCGATCGAGTTGCAGGCCAATATCGAGCTGCCGGAAGACGCCCGCGACGCGCTCGAAGCCGGCGCGGATGGAATCGGGTTGTTCCGATCGGAATTTCTGTTCATGGACCGCGACGAACTCCCGAGCGAGGATGAACAGTACGAGGCGTATGCGACCGTTGCGCGTGTGATGAAGGGGAAACCCGTCGTGATTCGCACCCTCGACATCGGCGCCGACAAAGTGCTAAACGAATCGGCGCGTGAAAGTCTGGGCATGGGTCGCGGCGCGCCGCGGCCCGAGTCCAACCCAGCGTTGGGTTTGCGCGCGATCCGCTATTGCCTTGCTTATCCGGAGTTGTTCTTGACGCAATTGCGCGCGATTCTGCGAGCATCCGAAGTGGGCACGGTCCGGATCCTGGTTCCGATGCTGGCGCATATGCATGAAGTCGAGCAAGCGCTCGGTTTCGTCCGTCGTGCAAAGGACCAGCTGCGCGAGCGCAAGCAGAAATTCGACGGCCGCGTTCAGGTCGGCGGCATGGTCGAGATCCCCGCGGCGGCGATGTCCGTGCCACAATTTGTCGAGCGCCTGAAATTCCTGTCGATCGGAACCAATGATTTGATCCAGTACACGCTGGCGATCGACCGCGCCGATTCAAGCGTTGCGCATCTGTACGACCATCTGCATCCGGCCGTGCTGCGCCTGATTTCTCAGACCATCAAAGGTTGCATCAAGGCGAAAGTGCCGGTGTCGGTCTGTGGCGAAGTGGCCGGTGAACTTGAGATGACCGAGCTGCTGCTCGGCATGGGGCTGCGCCAGTTTTCGATGCATCCTTCGCAGATTCTGCCGGTAAAGGAAAAACTCTTCGGACTCTCAACCAAGGACGCTGCACGACTCGCTGCACGTGTGCTGCGCGAATCTGACCCGATCAAGATCAAGGCGGCGTTAAGCCGCGCTGACCGATCGAGGACTGTGTAGGTCGTCTGTAACGCGTCAGCCTCAGCGGCGACGTCAATCGTTAGTAAGGACCCTTTTCAAGCCAGCGCTCGACCTGCGGCAACCGATCGTTGCCCCAGAAGAGCTCACCATCGACAACAATCGCCGGCGCGCCAAACACACCGGCGGCTATCGCCTCGTCCACCTCAGATTTGAGGCGCTCCTTGGTTTTGAGGTCTTGCACACCTGCAGCGAATTCATCCGGATCGATGCCAACTTCGCGTGCGATAGCGCCGACGACGGCCGCATCCGAGATGTCGCGATCATCGACAAAGAACGCGCGGTACACGGCGTGTATGAATGGTACGGCAAGCTCGGGACGGTGTTGCTGCAGCCACACGACGCCGCGCTTGGCGGCCAGGCTCGCGATCGGAAAGCGGCTCGGGTGCTGATAAGGCACGCCGGCGCAATGCGCGGAGCGTGCAAAGTCCCGCACCGAGTAACGCGCCTTGGGCGCATAAAGCTCGGTCAATGGTGCGCTACCGGCAACCTTAAATATGGCGCCCAGCAGGATCGGCTTGTAGCGCACGGTTCGGTTGAAGCGCGCCGCCAGATCTTCGATCTGTTCGGAGGCGACATAGGAATACGGTGATGAGAAGTCGAAGTAGAACTCGATCGGCGCAGGCATGGTTTGGCTTCTTGCGTTAGTTGATCGGGGCGTAATGCATCCGCGTTCGATACCTCATCTGAACGGTGCCGTGATGCGCGTGCGCCTCGAACAGGTCATTCAAGGCCTGCAGCATCGCGGGGTATCGCGCATCCTGCGGCGCTGGCAGGTATGAAGCGGAACCGGCCAGAGCCAGTAGATCATCGTGCTCAAGGTCGCGCGGATTCTCGAATGTGACAACCTTGGGTGCGGCGGGAGCGAAGAACTGCGCGATCGCTTTTTCGTCAACGTGCCGATGAATCAACTTCGCGTAATCAGTCCCGTAGAGGCGCAATAGTGCTTCGTAGCCCGCGAGAAATGCGCTGCCCGTCGATTGGCGATCGTTCCAGATCAATGCCGCCGAGCCGCCGGGGCGTGCAATACGGCGTGCTTCGCGCGCGGCACGCGGCACGTCGAACCAGTGAAACGCCTGGCCCGCAATGACCAGGTCAGCGGCAGCGCGAGAAAGAGAAGTGTCTTCCGCCGTGCCGGCGACACCGCGATAGCCTGCATACGCACGAAGCTGCTGATTGCCAGCCTCGCGCATCGCCGCATTGGGCTCAACGCCTGTCACTGCGTAACCCCTGCGCAGAAACGGTTCGGCTGATAACCCGGTTCCGACGCCGATGTCGACCACCGTGTAACCGGGCTTCAGCACGCCTTCGTGCTCGAGATGCGCAACGATGGCCGCCGGATACGACGGACGGCCGCGGACGTAGGCATCGGCGCGGTCGCTAAAGCGCTCGGTTGCCGCCAGATTCGTCATAGAGGTTGGTGGAGATCAAACACAACAAAGATTGCAGTTGGCAAGTGTCGCGCGCTTACTGGCAACCCGGGTTACTCAGCAATTTTGCCGCTGCTGCGGTACGAAAGCCAGCTAACGCGGCGCTTCAGAACAATGCCCACGATTGCGCCGCTGACGAGCACTGCCAGTACCAACGGCCCGCCGCCGATGACGGCGGTCACCAACGCAACATCGCGTACGCACCCAAGCACTCGATAACCGGGGCACCACAGCACGCTGACGTACGTCACGACCGCGAGCCATGTCAGCAGAGCGACATTCAATGCGCGCGAGAGCGATTGCTTGATGCCCTTGATGTTGCTCGAAGCCGTGCGATACAAAAACAGTGCAAACAGCATGGCAAACAAGCCGGGAACGATGATGAACACCCAAACGGGCACGCCCACCTCCGCCGCGAAATTGCGCATGACGACTTCGACGGCACCGGCTGCAAGCCAGTTGCAGATTCCAAACACAAGCATCGCAAAGACCGCTAGCGGCATCCCGGTGCCTCTGCACGGTCGAAGGCCGCGTGATCATCAGACGCCACGGCGCGATCAGACATCCCGGTGTGCGGTCACTTCGATTTCAATTTTCATGCGCATGTCGATCAGGCCGCACACGATCGCGGTCGCTGCCGGCCGGGCGTGCGCGAAGTACTGCCCGAAAATTGGTGCCAGCGTTTCGAACGAGCTACGGTCGGTCAGGTAATAATGGACTCGCACAACATCGTCGAGCGTGCATCCCGCTTCGCCCAGCGCCGAGCTGATATTTCGAAAACACTGATGCGCCTGCGCGCTCACGTCGTCGTCTATCGTCATTGCCGTGTAGTCGAAACCCGTTGTTCCCGATACGTGCACGAATCCTTCGTCCACCACGGCGCGGCTATAGCCCGCGGTTGCCTCAAACGAGGAGCCCGATGAAATGCGGCGGCGTTGATCGCGGGCCGCTACCACGACAGCTGCTCGCCGTTGTAGTTGATGAACTTTCCGTTTGAGGAGTCATTGGCGGCCGCCAGAACTCGGCGCATGCCCGACACGCTCGTCTGCACGTCAATATCGGCACTGCCTCCGCCCATGTCGGTGCGCACCCAGCCGGGGTGAAACGCGATACAGGTGACGCCCTGGGGCCCAAGCTCGAGGCTCGCGGCCTTCAGGGCTGAATTGAGCGCGGCCTTGCTTGCGCGATAGAGCCAGCTTGCAGTAGTCGTCATCAGAGAAACCGACCCCATCTTGCTCGAAACCACCGCGAGCTTGCCGCGTGCTGCGATCAATGCAGGCGACAGCGCGGGGATCAACTGCATCGGCGCCCGCACATTCGTGTGCATCACAGCGTCGAAATCGAGCCCACCGGGCCCATGAAGTGCGCTGCCGCGCGGGCCCGCGACGCCGGCATTGATGATCGCAATATCGATCGTCTCACTCGCCATTGTTTCGCCGAACTCGACCACTGCGCCTTCGTCCAGCATATCGAGCACGATCGGCTTTGCGCCGAGCGCACGCAGTGCCTCGCCGGCTTCGGGCTTTCGATGGGTCGCAATAATTCGATGACCTTCGGCGGCGTATTGCCGCGCGAACTCCATTCCGATCCCGCGTGAAGCACCCACGATCAGCACGGTCGCCATGTCTAACGCTCCGCTTGTAGTGGATGCATGCTCAGATCAGCTCGATCGCCATTGCAGTGGCTTCTCCGCCGCCGATGCACAAGGCCGCGACACCGCGTTTGCCGCCGGTTTTCCTGAGCGCACCGAGCAACGTCGTGACAATGCGCGCACCCGAAGCGCCAATGGGGTGCCCGAGCGCGCAAGCGCCACCGTGAACGTTGACCTTCTGATGCGGTAACTTCAGCTCGTGCATCGCTGCCAGCGTGACCGCGGCAAACGCTTCGTTGATTTCCCACAGATCGACATCATTCGGTGCCCAGCCAGTTTTCTTCAGCAGCTTGTCGATCGCACCAATGGGCGCCGTAGCAAACCATTCGGGCGCGGCAGCATGAACCGAATGCGCAACGACGCGCGCGATCGGTTTGGCACCACCGTTTTGCGCGGTCGAGTTGCGCATCAATACAAGGGCTGACGCACCGTCAGAGATCGACGATGCATTTGCTGCGGTAATTGTCCCGTCCTTCTTGAAGGCCGCCTTCAGGCCGCGCACTTTGTCGAGTTTCGCCTTGAACGGCTGCTCATCGCGGCTGACCTGCAGATCTGTGCCTTTGCTTGAAACCGTGACCGGAGCAATTTCCCAGGCGAAGCTTCCATCCGAGTTTGCCTTGATCGCGCGCTCGGTTGATGCGATTGCAAAATCGTCCTGCTGCTCGCGCGTGAAGCAATACTTTGCAACGCAGTCTTCGGCGAAAACGCCCATTGCCTTGCCGCGCTGATACGCATCTTCGAGGCCGTCGAGCGCCATGTGGTCGAACACAGTGGACGCGCCGTAGCGATAGCCCTTGCGTGCGTTTGCCAGCAGATGCGGAGCATTGGTCATGCTCTCCATGCCGCCGGCGACGATAACGTCGGCGCTGCCGGCCACCAGCATGTCGTGCGCAAACATCATCGCGCGCATTCCCGACCCGCACATCTTGGACAGTGTCACCGCGCCTACCGAGTCGGGCAGCCCGGCGCCAAGCACCGCCTGGCGCGCCGGCGCCTGACCCTGTCCCGCCATCAGGCAGCAGCCCATAAGCGCTTCGTCGACCGCATCGCTTGCAATCCCGGCGCGCTCCACTGCGGCCCTGATCACCACCGCTCCGAGCTGATGAGCCTGAAGCGAGGAGAAATCTCCGAGCAGTCCGCCGATGGGTGTACGGGCGGCCGAAACGATGACAATGGAGTCGTTCATGGATTTTTACCGGCTCAGGTGACGGGAGCAGATCGCAGCGTACCGGGCGCTGGAAAGCGGACGCCGAATCGTAATGCCTGAGCGTATGGAAAGACGCTTTCCGGCTGGCCATTTTGAATGCGTTGTTTGCGTGCGTTCCAGAATGCGGGAGTCAGCAAGTCTGCATGGTGTTTGTTGAACGCAGCACGGATGCGATCGTCTGCCAGCAGAAACGCGCCCCATTTTTCGGGGAACATGTCGTGCGGACCCACTGAGTACCAGGCCTCGCTCGACATTTCGTCTTCGTCGTTGCGGGCTTGCGGAACATCGCGGAACTCGCAGGCCGTCATGTACTCGATCTCGTCGTAGTCGTAGAACACGACGCGATCGAGACGCGTGACGCCGAAGTTCTTGTACAGCATGTCGCCAGGGAAAATATCGGCGGCCGCCAGTTCCTTGATCGCATTGCCGTACTCGAACATCGCATGCTCGAGCTCTGCATCGTTGGCATGCATCAGGTAAATGTTGAGCGGTGTCAGGCGGCGTTCGATGTAGACGTGCTTGATCAGCACAGTTTCATTGTCAACTTCGACAATGCTGGCGCAGTCCGCAAGCAACTCGCGCAGCAAAGGCTGCGAGAAGCGGGACCGTGGCAGGGTTACCTGCGAATACTCCCATGTGTCAGCCATGCGCCCGACCCTGTCGTGCAGCTTGACCAGCTGGTACTTGCCCATTACCTGCGCGCGGTCGGTGTCCTTCGGGTGCGGAATCACGTCCTTGATCAGCTTGAACACGTACGGATACGACGGCAGCGTGAATACCAGCATCACGAGACCCTTGATGCCAGGTGCCGCGACAAAAGAATCGTTGGAATGCTTGAGGTGATGCAGGAAGTCTCGGTAAAAAAGTGTTTTGCCCTGCTTTGCAAGCCCGACACTGGTGTAGATCTCGGAGCTCGGTTTGCCCGGAAGGATCGAACGCAGAAAATCGACGTACGCAGCCGGCGCCTCCATGTCGACCAGAAAGTAAGCATGCGTAAACGAGAACAGCACGGCCATCAGATCGTGTGTGAACAAGGCCGTGTCGATATAAACAGACCCGCGTGAGTTTCTGAGAATTGGCACGGCCAATGGCGTGATTCGGGAGCCATTGACCACGCGGCCGACGATATACGCGCCCTTGTTGCGAAAAAAAAGGTTGGATAAAACCTGAATCTGAAAGTCAGGCTCGATATGCCAGGGTCGGTGGAAGGCGACACCCTGTCGGCGCGCGTCGATCACCGCCCGCACCATGCGCCGGATGTCGCGTTCAACGTCATCCCACGGACAAGCCAACCCGAAGTCGATGATGATCTTGCGCAGAACGCGCTTGAGACCGTCGGCTGCCGGGTAGTAGCTGCGGTAGGACGGAGGGTTGGAATCCATGTACTCGGTCGCTACACCGGGACGCACGAAGATGAACCGGTTGTGAAAATAATCGCGGTGCAGAAGCTTGGTGCACACGGAGTTGAAGAACGTCTCCGCGCACTCGGGCTGCCGATGCTCGGCGAGCAACCCCACAAAATTCTGCTTGGCCGCGTGCCACAGTGCGTCGCGCTCGCTGTCGGTCAGCGAGCTGAGATCAAAGTCACGCTCGATGATCGTGACCGCTTCGGCCACGCGCACATCGTAAAAGTCGATACGCTCGCGCGCTCGCTGACGCAGCGCGTTCCAGTTTCCGTTTTCATACAGAGCCTTCGCCTGCTGAGCCACGTACCTGAAGCGGCGATAGTGATTGTCGAATCCATCCAGGATCGCACGCGCGATTTTGGACGGTGACGGCATCGAGCGATCAAACCTGACCGCCTCAACCGATACTTCGGCAGAAGACACCGCGCTAGTTCGAGCTCTGGCGCGGCGTCAACGCCAGCCAAACAGCCAGCACGCCGAACGCGCTACCCAGCAACCATCGCTGCAGTTGCAGAAACAGCGGGCGGCGCGCGAACCAGGCGGCCAGCAAGCCCGCGACGGTCACCAGCGTGATGTCCATCAAGGCCGCCGTCGTCACCTGGATGGCTGCGAGCAGCAAACTTTGCTGCAACACGGGCCCACTGGTTGGATCGACGAACTGCGGGAAGAGCGACAAATAAAACACGGCTACTTTCGGATTGATGACCGCGGCCACAAATGCTTGTTGCACCAATACGCGATCTCGCACCGGTTCAAGCGGCTGCGGTGCGAACGAGAATCCGGCACCGCGCACGGTCGTGTAGGCCAGCCACAGCAAATAGGCAGCACCTGCCAGCTTGATCGTGTCAAACGCGAAGGGCACCGCGAGCAGAACCACCGTGAGCCCGAAGGCAGCAAAAATGGCGTGCATTGAAAGTCCGGCCGCTACTCCAAACATCGAGAAGTAGCCCGCGCGTCGGCCCTGTGCCAGCGTGCGCGAGATCAGATACAGCCATACTGGCCCCGGAGTCGCCGCGAGCATCAGTGACGCAAGGGTGAAGAGCGCCAGTTTTTCAGTGGTCAAGCCCAGCATCCGTGAAGATCCTTTCGAAGCGTTGTTCAAGCACTGTGGGCCCCCACGCAGTTGTTGGCTGCTCGTCAGTCAGCACGAATTCGTGTCGTTCATATAACCGTCGGGCTGCGTCGAGACCGGCAAAGGTGTGAAGATGAACGCGCGCGAAGCGCGTGCGGCAAAACCTCATGGCTTCAGACATTAGTCGTTCACCCCACCCGCGCCCACGCAGATCCTCGCTGACGATGAACCACCGTAGCTGCGCATCGTCCGCGGAACCGGCACCGTCGATCACGATGGAGCCCTGCACGGCGCCGCTATCGACCAGTAGCCAGACTCCATCCTGCGATGGGTTGTAGCGGCCCAGAAACGCGCCGATGTCATGCATGCGTCCGGCTTCGAATGTCGCGCCGAAATTGTGATGACGGGCGTAGTACGAGGTCTGCAACGCGCAGCTTTGGGCCAGGCCCCCGGGAACGTAACCGCGAAGCACTCGTGGGCCGCAATCGATCGGGTCAAGCGCCTGCGCAATCGGATAAAGCAACTCAAATCGCTCGAGCGCGACCTCTGCATCCTCGCTCATCGCTTGGCCCAGCGACTCGCATTCACGGCTAAAAAAATGCCAGTGGGCGCGTTTCCAGTAGTCGAGTGTGCGATCGCCTTCGCCTTCATCCCACGCGAACGCTGCATCGACGTCGCAAAACTTCCGCCGCTCGAGCTGGGTCGTGCGAACGACCGCGCGTGGCGTACCGTCAAACTCGGTGACTACGCTGTAGCCATCGGGAACTGCGGCTGTCTCGGGCCGCGCATCTGCGATCCAGCCAAGGCCAGCGGTCGCTCGCTTCGGTCCGAACAGGACGAGCTCGACCAGTTCGTGAGCCAGCTCGGCACTATCTCCGAAGTACCACACCTGATAAGGCGTGTTCTCCGGCAGCTTCGAAGCCTCGCAGTAGGCCGACCAGAAATCAGCAATGCGTGCGCGATCAGCGTTCTTGTCAGGTGAGGATGGGTCGTCCATTAAATTATCAAGGTGCCGTGACCGTGTGGCCGCGCACTTCTTCGCTACATCGTTTCTGCAAACAGTTCGCGTCCAATCAGCATCCGGCGGATTTCGCTGGTACCGGCGCCGATCTCGTATAGCTTCGCATCACGCCACAAGCGGCCGGTCGGGTATTCGTTGACATAGCCGTTGCCGCCGAGCGCTTGAATGGCTTCACCCGCCATCCAGGTTGCTTTTTCGGCTGAATAGAGAATCGCGCCGGCCGCATCCTTGCGCAGGCTTCTCATGGATTCGTTTGTAGAGCGATCGCACGCACGCCCCACCTCGTATACATAAGCCCGGCACGCCATCATCGTCGTGTACATGTCGGCGAGCTTGCCCTGCATCAACTGGAATTCGCCGATCGATTGCCCGAACTGTTTGCGTTCGTGTACGTACGGCAACACCACGTCCATGCAGGCGGCCATGATGCCAAGCGGGCCGCCCGACAGAACAGCGCGCTCGAAGTCGAGGCCCGACATCAGAACCCGTGCCCCGCCGCCTTCCTCGCCGAGAATGTTTTCGAGCGGCACTTCAACATTGTCGAACACCAGTTCACCGGTGTGCGAGCCGCGCATGCCGAGCTTGTCCAGTTTCTGCGCGACTGAATACCCGCGCATGCTTTTCTCGACGATAAATGCGGTCATTCCGCGCGCGCCCATCTGTGGATCGGTCTTGGCGTAGACCACCAACACGTCGCAGTCAGGTCCGTTGGTAATCCACATCTTGGTACCGTTCAGAATGTAATGACCGTCTTTTTCTTCGGCCCGCAAGCGCATGCTGACGACGTCGGATCCCGCGTTCGATTCGCTCATTGCCAGCGCGCCGACGTGCTCGCCGGTGACGAGCTTTGGAAGATATTTGGCTCTTTGCTGAGGATTGCCGTTACGTCGAATCTGGTTGACGCACAGGTTCGAGTGCGCACCGTAGGACAATCCGACCGACGCGCTGGCGCGTGAGATCTCCTCCATCGCAACGATGTGCGCCAAGTAGCCGAGGCCCGATCCGCCGTAGTCGTCTTCGACGGTGATTCCAAGTGCACCGAGTGCGCCCAGCTTGGGCCAAAGGTCCATCGGAAATTGATCTGTTCGGTCGATCTCCGCAGCGCGCGGTGCGATTTCTCGCTGGGCAAAGTCATACACGGCCGAACGCAGCGCGTCGATGTCGTCGCCGAGCTGAAACGCAAGGCCAGGTTGTTGCATTTTCAGGGAGCCTCGCGGCCGTCTGACAACCGAATCGCGCCGCGCACAAGCCGATAGACAACCCATAGCCACACGATGGCGAGCGCGAGGCCGCCGAGCGTGCCCGCGCCGATCAGCTCCCACGGAATATTGAAGTATTGTTCAGAGCGGATGGCTGATTCGATTTCGATTGCATTTGGGATGATCACGACCAGCATGGCCGCCAGAATTACTGACCACAACAGGAACCACCACCAGAACGTGTTGATCAGCCAGCGATAGTGCGAAGACAACAGTGGCGGCACGTCGTGACGCTTGACGTATGCGATCACGAGTCCGAGCAACGTGGGCCAAAGCATGAAAAGGCCGAGTCCGTACAGACCGTAGGTTGCTCCAACCAGGGTGAAGTTGCGCGACGACGGCACCGCTTCATTGACGTTTACCGAACTCATCTTGTCCACCTGATCGGGAAACGCTGATGTTAACGCCGCACGGTACCCTTGCAAGATGACAGCCTGCCTTGTGCGCGATAGTGCTCGCGCCGTCCTGAAGCACACCTTTGGTTATGACGAGTTCCGCGGCTTCCAGTCGGATGTCATTGACCATGTGGTCGCAGGTGGTGATGCATTGGTGCTGATGCCGACTGGTGGTGGCAAGTCGTTGACCTATCAGATTCCGGCAATGATGCGACGTGGTCTCGGGGTGGTCGTGTCGCCGCTGATTGCGCTGATGCAGAACCAGGTGATGGCGCTCGCCGAAGCGGGTGTGCGCGCAGCGTTTCTGAACTCGAGCCTTTCGTCTGCCGATGCTGCGGCGGTTGAGCGGCAGATGCGCGCGGGCGAGCTTGACCTCGTCTACGTCGCGCCGGAGCGCTTGACCGGCGAGCGCTGTTTGCGGTTGCTGGCTGATATCGAACGCGGCCCGGGGCTAGCGTTGTTTGCGATCGACGAAGCCCATTGCGTCTCGCAGTGGGGCCACGATTTCAGGCCCGAGTACGGACAGCTCGCCATCCTGCGGGAAAGATTTGAGAACGTGCCGCGGATCGCGTTGACCGCGACCGCCGACGTGCAGACGCGCAACGAGATTGCCGACCGGCTGCTGATCAATCCGCGTTTGTTCGTGGCGAGTTTCGACCGCCCGAATATCCGCTACCGCATCGTCGAAAAGCGGGATCCGCGTGAACAGTTGCTGCGCTTTATTCGCGACGAGCATCCGGGCGACGCAGGCATCGTCTATTGCCTGGCGCGCAATACAGTGGACGAGGTCGCTGAGTTTTTGCGCGGCAACGGCGTAACTGCGCTTCCTTATCACGCCGGAATGGACGCCACGACGCGTGCGGCTAACCAGAATGCTTTCCTGCTGGAGGACGGGCGCGTGATGGTGGCGACAATCGCCTTCGGCATGGGAATCGACAAGCCCGACGTTAGATTCGTTGCGCACCTTGACATGCCGAAAAGCATCGAAGGCTACTTCCAGGAAACCGGTCGCGCAGGTCGTGATGGGTCGCCAGCTGACGCGTGGATGACATATGGCCTGACCGACGTGGTGCAGCAGCGCAGGCTGATCGAGATGTCGGAAGCCGACGCGGTCTACAAACGCCTGTCGGGCGCCAAGCTCGATGCGATGCTCGGCCTGGCTGAAGCTGCCGACTGCCGCCGGGCGCGGTTGCTTGCCTACTTCGATGAAGTCGGCGCGTCGTGCAGTAACTGTGACAACTGCCTGACACCGCCACAGCGCGCAGATGCAACCGAGGCCGCGCGGAAGATGCTGTCGTGCATTTACCGGTGCGAGCGCGCCAGTGGCTGCGGGTTTGCCGCGACCCATGTCATCGATGTGCTGCGAGGCAAGGCGACCGAGAAGGTGGCGAAGTTCGGACACGATCGGCTGTCCACGTTCGGCATCGGGACCGACCTGACCGAAGCCCAGTGGCGTTTGCTGCTGCGGCATCTGGTTGCGCAGCACATTGTCGAAGTCGACTCGTCGACCTTCAACGTGCTGCGTTTGACCGAATCGAGTCGTGCAGTGCTGCGCGGTGAGCGCACCATCGAGCTGCGTCAGCAGAGTGCAGAACCACGACGGCGTCCGGCCCGGGAGCGAGCCGTCGCAAGTGGACGCGACGATCCGCTATTTGAGAAGCTGCGTGCCTGGCGCGCGAGTGTGGCGAAGGAGCACGGGGTGCCTGCCTTTGTGGTGTTCCATGATGGAACGTTGCGATCGATCACGCAGATGAAGCCTCGATCGCTGATCGAGCTCGGCATGATTTCCGGCGTTGGTGAAAAGAAGCTCGCGAGCTATGGACAGGGTTTGTTGAACCTGCTGGCTGCCGACAGCGGCGCAGCTTGATGAATCCCGGCGAGCACGAGCTTCACTATCCGTACGCCGAACTGCCGGCAATTGGCACGTGGCTCACGCTGCGTCCCGGCGTTCACTGGGTTCGCATGCCGCTGCCATTTGCACTCGACCACATCAATCTGTGGGTGCTCGACGACGAAATCGACGGTCGATCGGGTTACACATTAGTTGATTGCGGCATTACCAGCGAAGCGACAAAACAAGCCTGGGAACAATTGTTCGACGGCGTATTTGCTGGGAAGCCGCTGTTGCGCGTGATCTGCACGCATTTTCATCCCGACCATTTTGGCCTGGCGCATTGGCTGACGGTGGGTGGCTCGCGAGGGCGGTGGTCTGTGCCGCTGTGGATGACCGCCACCGAATATGCGTTTGGCCGCTACTTGTCGGCCGGTGGCGGCGACAACATCAGTGGAGAAACGGCGGCACGACACTTTGCGCGCAACGGGATGAGCAACGAAGCAGCGTTGGTGCAGGTTCGCGTACGCGGGTCCGGCTATTACCCCGGGTTCGTCCCCGCGGTGCCGCCTTACTTTCATCGCATCCACGAGGGCGATGAATTCGGTATTGGAAAATCGGACGGGCGGCGCATGTTTCGCGTGATGGTGGGTCACGGCCACGCGCCCGAGCACGCATCGCTGTACTGCGCCGACGATCGCCTTCTGATTGCCGGGGACATGGTCTTGCCGCGCATCTCGGCCAATGTCAGCGTGTTCGATCTCGAGCCCGACGCTGATCCTCTGCCGCGTTATCTACGTTCGCTCGATCGACTTTTGATGCTGCCTGCCGACACGCTGGTACTGCCGTCACACGGCAAGCCGTTTATCGGACTGCATCAGCGTATCGGGCAGCAACAACGGCATCACGCCGCTCGCCTGGATGAAGTGCTCGAAGCATGCGCCACGCCCCAGAGC
>Ga0136634_10000232_pt1 | contig 27105 bp, 23 predicted proteins | sample AntDrymUQ8332106_2_FD_104654 | JGI IMG/M metagenome (GOLD analysis project Ga0136634, IMG submission 104654) | Polar desert sand microbial communities from Dry Valleys, Antarctica - metaG UQ833 (21.06) | ecosystem: Environmental > Terrestrial > Soil > Desert | place: Antarctica: Dry Valley... | reverse complement strand
GACTCCAGTTTCGGTAGAAATGGTGCCGCTGCCGTCCTTGATGCCGCCTTTCCAGACTGCCGATGCTTTTTTGATCGTCATGACCGCTCCTTGATTGCCGTGCTTAAGACTGCCCAGCAAGGGGCAAACCCGCGCTACGCGCCAAGGCTACGGCCGCATACAATCCAGCGAAATTCGATTAGAAGTTAATTACAAAAGGAGACTCCCATGAAAAGCATCAAGCATGCGCTGATCGCTGTAGGCGCAATCGGCCTGGCGCTGACCGCGCTGGCGCAAGACAAAGTCACGCTATCAATCGCGACCGGCCCCACGACCGGCGTTTATTACCCGCTCGGTGGCGGCATTGCGAATGTTCTTTCCAGGTATGTGCCGGGGTATGCCGCAAACGCGGAGACCACGGCGGGCTCAGTCGCCAACTTGCAGTTGATGAGCCAGAAAAAGTCGGACATCGCGCTGTCGATGGCCGATGCCGCATGGGACGGCTTCAAAGGCCAGGGCAAGTTTGCGGCAGGCTCCGTACCGGTACGCACGCTGATGATTGCGTATCCGAACCGCATGCATATTGTCACGGTGGACGGCACCGGGATCAACAACATGGCCGATCTAAAGGGTAAGCGCGTTTCGACGGGTGCGCCGAACAGCGCCACCGAGTTGATGGCGCAACGTGTCCTCGAAGCGGCCGGGCTCGACATAGAGAAAGATATCCGGCGCGAGCGCCTTGACCCCGGCAAATCGACCGACGCGATCAAGGACAGGAAGCTCGATGCTTATTTCTGGGTCGGCGGGATTCCAACGGCAGCCGTGACCGACCTCGGCGCGACACCGGGCACCAAGCTCAAGCTCGTCGATCACGCCGAAGTCGTCGACGGTATGAATAAGAAATACGGCCCGCTTTACATTCGCGACACCATTCCGGCGAAGGCGTATCCGGGACAGGACCAACCGAACCAGGTCGCAACGGTGCAAAACCTGATCATCGCGCGCGCCGATATGTCGGACCAGGTGGCGTACAACATCGTGAAGACGATTTTCGAAAAACGCGACGAGCTGATCCTGGTACATAAGGAAGCGACCAACTTCGACCTGAAGTTTCAAACGAACGACGCCTCGCCGATCCCGTTTCACCCCGGCGCGATCAAGTACTTCAACGAGAAGGGAATCAAGATCAAATAGGCGTGAGTTGCGCAACGGTCGCGGCAGCCTGACGGCCATTGATGGCTGAACCGACGATGCAATCGGCGCAGGCGATCCCTGCGCCGATCGTCACCGAGGAGCAGCGGCTCAAGGCCGAACAGTTCGTCGCTCTCGAAGAAGGCGCTCACCACAAGTTTGCGGGCGCGTGGGGTACTTTCCTGTTCGCCGCTGCGGTGGCGATGAGCCTGTATCACCTGTACGCCGCGTACGGGATCGTCACGACCACCACGCTGCGCTACGTGCACGTGGCGTTCATGTTGTTCCTGGTCTTTCTGCTGTTTCCCGCGGTGAAGCGGCTGCGCCATCGATTTAGCTGGATCGATTTGATCTGCGCAGTTGTCGGCGTGGCGACCAGCATTTACGCGCTGCTTGGCGGGGACAATTTTCTTGATCGGAGCACCGCGCCAAATACGCTTGACATGCTGATGGGTGTCGCGCTGATCGTGCTGGTGCTGGAGGCTGCACGGCGCTCGACCGGCTGGATCATGCCGCTGGTGTGCGTGTTTTTTATTGTTTACGCAATGGCCGGCGCGAGTCTGCCGCAACCGTGGACACATCGCGGCTACGACATCGATCGCCTGGTGGGCACGATGTACATGACGCTCGAAGGGATCTTCGGCACACCGATCGACGTGTCATCGTCGTTGATCATTCTGTTCACGATCTTCGGCGCGGTTCTTCAATTCTCGAACGCGGGCAAGTTCTTCATCGACTTTTCACTCGCCGCATTTGGACGGAAGGCCACCGGCGCAGGACGCGCAGTGACTGCAGCTTCGTTTTTGCTTGGCGGTCCGTCAGGCTCAGGAGTCGCGACAACCGTCACGCTCGGCACCGTTGCCTATCCAATGCTCGCCAAAGCGGGGTACGAAAAGAACGCCGCGGGTGGATTGTTGGCGGCGGGCGGTCTTGGCGCGATTCTTTCCCCACCGGTACTGGGTGCTGCTGCATTTCTGATCTCCGAGTTTCTGAAGATCTCGTATCTGGACGTGATCCGCATGGCGGTGATTCCGACCTGCCTGTACTACCTGTCGCTGCTGTTTATGGTGGAAATCGACGCCCGAAAACACTCGATGGTGCAGGTGAGAGTTGAAACGAGCGCCACCGTATGGCAATTGATGAAGACGATGGGCTTTCACTTCATATCGCTGGTCGCGATCATCGTGTTTCTGCTGCTTGGCTTCTCACCAATCGCTTCAGTCTTCTGGGCAACGATAGTCGCAATATTGATCAGCTTTCTGAATCGCGACAGCGCGCTGCTCGATGTTTCACTGTTCGTGCGCCGTCCGGCGGGCTGGATACGCGAAGTGCTGCTGCATTCGAAGCTGATGCGAGCGCTGGAAGCTGGCTCGGTCGGGATGCTGAGCGTGGCAGCAACGTGCGCGGCAGCCGGCATCATTGTCGGCGTCGTCACACTGACCGGCCTCGGTTTGCGATTTGCCGATATCGTCGTGTCCTACGCAGGTGGCAGCTTGCTGCTGACCGCGATCTACACGGCGTTGATTGTCTGGATCGTCGGCCTTGCGGTTCCTGTGACGGCGAGCTACATCATTTGCGCGGTAGTTGCAGCCCCGGCATTGATCAAGCTGGGCGTGCCCGACTTCGCCGCGCACATGTTTATTTTCTATTACGCGGTGCTGTCGGAAGTGTCGCCGCCGACCGCGTTGTCACCATTTGCCGCTGCAGCAATTACCGGTGGCGATCCTTACAAGACGACCCTTCAATCGTGGAAGTACACGCTGCCCGCATTCGTCGTCCCGTTCGTCTTTGTACTCGATCCGCTGGGCGTAGGTCTGCTGCTTGCGCTTCCGCCAGGTGGGACGTGGTGGGATGTCGCATGGATCGTCGGGCTGGTCGTGATTGCGTTGATCGCCCTCGCGGCAGCCGCGGAAGGCTGGTTGCTGGATAAGACCACGTGGCTTGAGCGAGTGCTATTGATCGCTTCAGGATTGCTGATCATCTATCCTAGGCCGTGGTTCGATGCAATCGGATTTTCGCTGCTCGTAGTCGTGGTTGTAATGCAGCTCGCCCGTCGTCGGCCCAAACGAGTGTCAGCAACGGGCGATTAGATGGCAGCTTCCGGGCGAAAACATTCGCCGCGTGTTATCTGTGTTGGCGGATCGGCAACGATCGACCAGATCTTTCTGGTCGACGAGGTCAAATTGCCGTCGGTCAAGCTCACTGCAACCGACTTCATCGAAACCGGGGGCGGCATGGGTGCCAATGCCGCGGTCGCGGTGCAGCGACTCGGTGGCCGGGCGATTTACTGGGGCCGCGTGGGCGACGACGTTACTGGCGAACAAGTCATCGCACTTCTGAAGCAGGAAGGTGTTGACGTTTCGACAGTGCGGCGTCTGCCGGGCTTTCGCACAAAGATCGCAACGATCCTGATTGATGCGCGCGGTGAACGGCTGGTGGTTTCGGTACAGCCGCAGGGCTATCCGCCGGACGCATCGTGGCTTCCGGTCGAACGCGTGGCCGAAGCCGACGTTGTGCTGGCCGATACGCGATGGCCCGCGGGTGCCGAGCGTTTGTTCGATGCCGCCGCCGCCGCAGGCAAGCCGAGTGTGTTCGATGGAGATGCCGGTGAAGCGCAGCAGGTGCGAACCACCGCGGGTCTCGCAACGCATCCATTCCTGTCGCAACCGATGTTGCAAAGCCTCGAACTCGGTGAACCCAAAGAAGCACTGCCACGGTTGTTCGGCGGACGCAATGTCGCATGCGGCGTCACTTTGGGCGCCGCCGGAGTGATCTGGTTTGATGGCGAGCGTGTGCAGAGAGCGCCATCGCCGCGCGTGACCGCTGTCGACACCCTGGCGGCGGGTGACACATGGCACGGTGCCTTCGCACTCGCACTGGGCGAAGGCCAGGAATTGCCGGCCGCGATCAAATTCGCGACCGCGGTTTCAGCAATGAAGTGCACGCGATTTGGCGGGCGCGCCGGAATACCGACACGCGCTGCGTTCGAGCGCTGGTGGGCCGCGCTCGATCAACAACCGAGCAGTTGATCCGCATCGATGGGCGGCACCAGCACACGCCCCTGAAATCCCTGCGCCGCATACGCGCTCAGCACTTGCTGCCCAACATCCACAAGCGCTTTCGCCTCGCAAAGTGCGACACACGCACCGCCGAAACCTGCGCCAGTCAGGCGCGCGCCATACACCTGCGGCTGCGCCTGCAGCAACGACACCAGCCGATCCAGCTCGGGCACCGAGACTTCGAAATCGTCGCGCAAGCTGGCATGCGATGCGTTCATCAGCGCACCAAACCCGCGGGGATCCTGACCCTCGACGGCGCGCAGCACGCGCGCATTCTCGTTGACGACATGTCGCGCGCGACGCCGCAACGGCTCGGGCAACGCATCGATCTTCATAGCATCGCGCTCAGCTTCGACATCACGCAGCGCCGCAACGCCGAGCAAGCGCGCCGCTTCCTCGCATTCAGCGCGCCGCTGGTTAAAGCCACTTGTCGCTAGCGATCGAGCGACCCCGGAGTCGAGCACCAGCACCGCTGTGCCCGGCCATAGATCGATCAGCCGAACCTGCAACGTGCGGGCATCCAGAAACAGCGCATGAGTCGTGTCGGCCAGACTCGATGCCATCTGATCCATGATTCCGCAACGAACGCCGGCATGATTGACCTCTGCACGCTGGGCCAGCTGCGCGATGCGCACATCGTCGAGTGGCACATCAAGTAGCGCGCGCAGTGCACGCAGCGTCGCCACTTCAAGTGCGGCGCTGGAAGACAGGCCCACGCCCATCGGAACATCGGACGACACATGTATGTCGAGTGAAGGCACATCGATGCCGTCAATGCGCGCTTCGGCCAGACAACCGTAAATGTAGGTTGCGAATTGCTCGGTGGGTGGGGCGTCGAAACTGAATTGAACTCGGCGGTCGAGCTCCGCGGCATGCACGGTGTTGGTGCCGCTCGAACTTGGCCGGATGGCTACACGCGTCTGCTGCGGGATTGCGATCGGCAATACATAGCCGTCGTTGTAGTCAGTGTGTTCCCCAAGCAGATTGACACGGCCGGGCGCTGCCCCCACCACGGCCGCGTTACCGCCGAAGACTTCAGCAAACGATTTGGACGTCGCACGCGTCGATGTCACTCGATTACGACCTCGACCTGCTGCAGTTCACGCGCCTTGTCTTCGGGCAACGCGTCCATCGCGAAGAATCCAGCGGCGATCTCGGTTCCCGCCAGATACTTCAGGCGCTCGCTCGTTCGGTAAGGCGGATAGAACTGCGCGTGCAGATGTGCCTCGGGATGGGGTCGGCCGTCGCACGGCGCCTGATACCAGGCCATCAGATAGGGAAAACGGCGTTGCCACAACCCATCGAATTTCAACAGCACGGTTTTCAGCGCGCGTGCAAGATCGGCACGCTGCGGATCAGAGAGTTGAGTAAAGTCAGCCACCGATTCAATGGGCGCGACCCACACCTCGTAGGGATAGCGCGCGCACACAGGCACGAACGCGACCGCATGCGAACCGGCATACAAGATGCGCACGCGATCCTGAAGCTCACGCGCGATCAGATCCTGCAGCACCCCGCGGCTTTTCTCGGCGTAATACTTGGACGCCACTTCCTGCATGCGCGCGGGCACGGGCGGCACTACCGGGTACGCATAGATCTGCCCATGCGGGTGATGCAGCGTCACCCCGACCTCGGCGCCACGGTTTTCGAACGGCAGCACATAGCGCACATCAGAGCGCGCGCTCAGACGTGCGGTTCGATCCGCCAGCGCTTGCAGCAGCAGATCGATGTGCGGGATTGGCAGCGCGCCGAGCGAACTATCGGCGTCTTGCGTGAACACCACGACTTCGCAAGCGCCAGCGCTAGGCGCTGTGGGCACGATCAACTCAGGGGGCGGATCACCCACACCACCGAGCGAAGGAAAACGATTGTCAAATACTGCGACGTCCCAATTGCCGCTCGGCAACTCGGTCGGGTGCGCGGGGTCGGTAGTCACCAGCAGCGGGTTGTACTGCGGGGGCGGCAAAAATGTACGGCTCTGCCGGTAGGCCGCGTAAGTTACCCACTCGCCGCGCAACGGATGCCAACGCAGGTGGGGACTCGCGCCGAGCGGTGTTGCAAACGGGCTAGGGGCGCGATGTTGATCAGGTGTGATGATCGGGTGACTTGCATAGAGGGTGAGGCTTCGGCCATCGGGCTTTACCAAATCCAGCACATGCACTACACGACTCCGCGCAAGTGCGTCGCAGAAGCCGACGTTGCGACAGCGATCAATTCGAGCGGAATCTTGGGTGTGCGGTCGGCGTGCAGTAGCCCGTTGGCTTCCTGAAACGTATCAGCAAACTGCGTGTAGCAAAACCCGCTGAAGAGCGCGGTGTGAATCACCGTATTCAGCAGCTGCTGAAACAGCAGCGTGAACTCCGCCTCGTCCTCCACCACACTATAGCCCCAGCTCTTCTCGCCGTCCGTCGTGCGCGGGGCGAACGCGATGCCGCCAAATTCCGTCAGCATGATGGGCTGGCCGCGATGCGGATAGCCGTCGAGCGTCAAAATGCGACCGCCAGGACGGCGCCGATCGAACAGCTGCTCAGGTTTTATCTCTGGCCCGTAACGCTGGCGCAGGTGCTCAACGTTGGCGTCGTAATCGTGAATGCCAATGATGTCGGTGGCACTTGATTCCCAGCCGTCGTTGCCAATCACAGGCCGCGTCGCGTCCAGCGTCTTGGTCAAGTGGTATAGCGCTTCGACTGCGTGCCGGTGAACGCGCATCGCCGTGAGTTCGGGCACGCCCCACGACTCGTTGAAAGGAACCCAAACGATCACGCACGGGTGGCTGTAATCGCGTTCGATGGCCTCGCTCCATTCGCGCACGGTGCGCTTGATCGCCGTACGCGTGAAGCGGTATGCCGACGGCATCTCTTCCCAGACCATCAGTCCGAGCCGATCGGCCCAGTACAGATAGCGCGGGTCTTCGATCTTCTGATGTTTCCGCACGCCGTTGAAACCCATTGCCTTGGCGAGCTCCACATCGCGTCTCAATGCTTCATCACTTGGCGCCGCCATCAGTGTTTCGGGCCAGTAACCCTGGTCAAGCACCATGCGCAGCAAATACGGCCGACCATTCAACATGAAACGGTCGCGCAGAATGTTGACCGATCGCAGCGCCGTGTACGAGATGAACTCGTCAACGACCTCGCCGTTGCGCAACAGCCGGATGTGCGCGTCGAGCAATGTCGGACGCTCCGGGCTCCACAAGAGCTCGTTACGAAAGTCGTCAATGCCCGGATCGGACAGCATGATCATCCGATCGACTTCGCGGTTGACCAGCTGGTAGCGGTCGCTGGCAAGCAGACGCTCGCCGTGAAGTAGTTGTATTTCCAATGCGAGATCTTCGGCAGGGTCACCCGCGATGCGCGCCTCGAACTGAAGCGCGTAGCCTTCAACGTACGGCGTCCACCGAATTTTTTCGACATACGTGCGCGGCACCCGTTCAAGCCATACGGTCTGCCAGATACCGGTCGTGCGCGGATACCAGATTCCGTGCGGTTCGAGTTGCCAGTCCTGCTTGCCGCGCGGCTTTGTCAGGTCGACCGGGTCGTCCTCGACGTGCACGGTGACGGTCTGTTTACCCGAGTCATCCAGCAGGTTCGTGATGTCTGCCCAAAACGGCGTGTGCCCGCCCTCGTGCGTCATCGCAAGCTGGTCATTGACCCAGACCTTTGCGATGTAATCGACAGCGCCGAAGCGCAGGATCACCCGCTCGCCATCAGGCATCAGATCGAAGTCGCGCTGATACCAGCACGCGCGGTGCAGACCGCGTTCGGCAATCCCGCTGGCAGCGGATTCAGGCGGAAACGGAACCACGATTTGCAGCGGCCAGCTTGTTATCTCGCGTGGCTGCGAGAAGAGCCGGTCGTCATCGAAACCGAAGCGCCAGATCCCGTTCAGCGAAGTCCATTGTGATCGCTGCATCAGCGGGCGCGGATACTCAAACTGCAATGGCGTCGTTTGCTTGCCCACGGATTTCGCCTGCATGACTTTCATTTGCGTCTTCTTCACTTTTTTGCAATTACGCAGTGCGGTCCCAGCTCGCGCAACGAACCGACACCGAGCAACGCCATATCCTGCAAAATTTCATTGGAGAGCAAACGGATTGCATGCGCGACGCCTGCCTGCCCCGCGACCGCGGCTGCGTAAATGAACGGCCGCGCGATGAATACGAAGTCGGCGCCTAGCGAGAGCGCCTTGAGCACTTCGGTGCCGCGCCGGATGCCGCCATCGATCATGATCTTCATGCCTCCCCTGGCCTGGATAATTTCCGGCAACACGCGCAGAGGAGCGACTGATGAGTCGAGCTGGCGCCCGCCGTGATTCGAAACGATCACGCCGTCAACGCCATGATCGGCGGCTATGCGCGCATCCTCAGCCGACAGGATTCCCTTCAGCACAAATTTTCCATTCCACATCCGGCGTATCTGCGCGACATGCGCCCACGACAACTTATCGCGCGCGCTGAATTGACGCAGTGCCGAGCGCGCAATGATCGCCACACCGCGATTGACGCTGGTGTTTTCAAAATGCGGCATGCCACGTTTGATCAACGTCCGCGCAAGTGTCCCTGCCAGCCATCGGGGACGGATCATGCCGTCCCATAGGAGGCGCGCACTTGGCTGCAACGGCATCGTGAACCCAACCCGGACATTGTTTTCACGGCTGGGGAGGGTCGCAACATCGACCGTCAGCACCAACGTCCGATAACCCGCGGACTGCACGCGCTGGACCATGGCTTCGATACTGGGCGCATCGCCGGGCAGATACGCCTGAAACCAGGTCGACCGAGGCGCTGCCTGCTGCACTTCTTCGAGCGGAATCAAGCCGGTTGAGCTGACGATCATCGGAATGTTGGCGGCTTCCGCGGCGCGCGCGAGTGCGATATCGCCCTGGTACGCAATCAAGGCGCTCACGCCCATCGGTGAAATGCCAAACGGAGATGCGTACGTCTGGCCAAAGAGTTCAACGCGCTGCGAGCGCTCGGACACATCGACCAGCACGCGCGGCACGAACGACCATTCCCGATACGCCGCCGAATTGGAATCACGTGCAACGTTATCCTCGGCGCCGCCGTGGACGTAGCCAAAAATTGGACGCGGCAGATGCTTGCGCGCCGCATCTTCAAAGTCCGCGAGAGCCAGCAGCTTGCGCAGTGGGTACGTCAATGGTTCGGCACGGGTGGAACGGTGCGGTAGCTTCGCACGGATTCGGCCGCTATTCTTCCCATTACGCGAAACTCCAGGAAACGAAATGACCATCAAACAGATTCAACGCAGCGCATGGCTCGCGCTGACGATTTGCATAGGATTTTTGGCGCCCGTGCTGACAGCACACGCTGCCGCGCCGCTCGCCAAGACCTCGGCGCCCGGGTACTACCGAATGATGCTTGGCACTTTCGAGGTGACGGCGCTGCTCGACGGCACAATTGACCTGAAGGTTGCCGACCTGCTGACGAATACAACGCCGCCGAAAGTCAATTCCGCACTGGCCCGCAGTTTTCTGAAGGATCCGGTTGAGACCTCGGTCAACGTTTATTTGATCAACACGGGTGAAAAGCTCGTGATGATTGATGCAGGTTCGGGCACATTCTTTGGGCCAACAGTGGGCAAACTTGTTGCAAGCCTGAAGGCCAGTGGGTACCAGCCCGAGCAGATCGACGAGATCTACATCACGCACATGCATGTCGACCATGTCGGCGGCTTGGTCAGCGACGGCAAGATCGCGTTTCCCAATGCCATCGTGCGGGCGGATCAGCACGACGCGGATTTCTGGCTTAACAAAGCGACAATGGAATCAGCCCCGAAAGATGCGCGGCCGTTCTTTGAGGGAGCAATGGCGGCGATGAATCCTTACGCGGCAGCGGGGAAGTTCAAACCCTTCAACGGCAAGACCGAGCTTGCGCCGGGCATCAGCGCCGTGCCGGCGTACGGTCATACGCCCGGACACAGCGTTTTCGTCGTCGAGAGCCAGGGCGAGCGGCTGGTCATGTGGGGCGACCTGATGCATGTCGCTGCTGTTCAGTTCCCAGACCCGTCGGTGACCATACGATTCGATATCGATTCCAAGGCCGCGGCTGTACAACGCGGAGCGCAATTTGCAGATGCAGCCAAGCGCCGTCATTGGGTCGCTGCGACGCACTTGCCCTTTCCGGGCATCGGCCATTTGCGCGCCGATGGCAAGGGCTACGACTGGGTGCCCGCGAACTACACCTCGCTGCGCTGATCAGGCTGATAGCAAGACCGCAACTCGAAAGGCAAGCGATGATCCACGCGATGAACCACTTTACCGTCCTGGCCGAGGACCTCGACCGCACGTTGGCTTTCTACGTCGATCTGCTGGGTCTCACGCCCGGCCCTCGGCCTGAACTCGGCTTTCCAGGCGCTTGGTTGTACGCGGGGGACAGCGCCGTTTTGCACATCATCGCCGGCCGTCCAATGCCCGAGCAGCGCGCGGGCGTCCTCGATCACATGGCTTTTTCGGCGACTGACCTGCGTGCCGTAAGGGCCAAACTGGATGCGCAGCAGGTCCCCTATGACTTGCGGCGCCAGCGCGGGGCGGGAACCTGGCAGCTGTTTTGCCACGACCCCAGCGGTGCAAAGGTCGAACTGGACTTCGACCCAGCCGAATCGGATTAAGTGATTCGTTGGGTATACGGACTGGGACCCGGCAACGTTAATAGGGTGCAGCTTAAAAACCAGGAGTTCCAATGAAGCGCTTATTGTTCCCAGTTCTGATTGCCGCCGCGTTCCCGGCCTTTGCGGCCGTCGGCGTATCCGTCAACGTCGGACAGCCCGGTTTCTACGGCCGCATCGATATCGGTAACGCACCCCCGCCGCAGGTTATCTACGCCCAACCGGTCGTGATCCGCGAAGTCAGGGTCGCGCAAGCGCCGCAGCCGCTCTATCTGCGCGTGCCACCTGGCCACGCAAAAAAGTGGGCCAAACATTGCGACAAATACGACGCGTGTGGACGCCCGGTCTATTTCGTCAAGGATGATTGGTATCAGAATGTGTACGCGCCTCATTATCGCCAGACACATGGTCACCCTTCGGAAAACGGGCACGGCAAGGGTAAGAACAAAGGCAAGGACAAATAGCGGCACCGCGCAGCGAATTCAACCGCAAGAGCCGGAGTTGCACTCCGGCGCCTAAGCCTTACCTTCCGGTCATCGAAAAGAGATCGCCGGAAGGGCACAATTGAACATGACTACGAAACGTGACGCGCTCGCACATGCAACCGAGTGCGATCGTCGCTGGACCGCGGTCCTGGCACGCGACGCCAGCATGGATGGCGAATTTTTCTACTCGGTCGCAACGACCGGCGTGTACTGCCGGCCTTCGTGCGCTGCGCGTGCCGCTCGACCCGAGAACATCGCGTTCCACTCGACTGCTTACGAAGCCGAACGTGCAGGCTTCCGCCCGTGTCGCCGCTGCAGGCCCGATCAACCTCCACTCAGCACGCAACACGCAAGCACCGTTGCAAATCTTTGCCGCCTGATCGAACGCTCGGAGCAGCCGCCGACGCTACGCGCACTGGCGGAGAACGCAGGATTAAGCACCTTTCATCTGCATCGTGTGTTCAAGGCAATCGCCGGGGTCACGCCGAAGCAGTACGCGACAGCCCATCGCGCGCGGCGCGTCAAGGATGAGCTTGCCCGCAGTAAAACCGTGACCGAAGCGATTTACGACGCGGGCTACAGCTCGAACGGACGGTTCTACGAAAGCTCCAATCAGTTGCTGGGAATGACGCCGACCGCATACCGCGCCGGGGGCGCAGATACCGATATTCGCTTCGCCGTCGGTGAATGTTCATTGGGGTCGATTCTGGTGGCGGCCAGCAACATTGGCGTGTGCGCCATCCTGCTCGGTGACGACCCCGACTCACTGACGCGAGATCTGCAGGACCGCTTTCCGCGCGCGCGACTGACTGGAGGCAACGCGGATTTCGAACAGACGGTGGCCAAGGTCGTCGGGTTCGTCGAATCGCCGGCGCTCGGCGTTAACCTACCGCTCGATGTACGCGGCACTGCGTTTCAACAGCGCGTGTGGAGGGCATTGACTGAAATCCCAGCCGGCACCACCTCCAGTTACGCGGAAGTCGCGCATCGCATCGGCGCACCAAAGTCGATGCGTGCGGTGGGCGGCGCGATTGCAGCGAACCCATTGGCAGTCGCGATCCCGTGCCATCGAGTTGTTCGTAGCGACGGCTCGCTGTCCGGTTATCGTTGGGGCATCGAGCGCAAGCGCGCGCTTATCGACCGAGAAGCACACCCATTGCAGCCGAATTAGTACCTTAATTAGCGACGCGCTAAGCCATTTGTCCGACGGTAAAGGCCATAGTGCGCCGATAGACTGGTTACCTATCCGGCACTGTGGTTTGCTATCTATGACTCGCCTTCCGTTGTTTCGCTTGCGCACGTTGTTCTGCACCGTGCTGGTTCTTGCAGGGTTCAGTGCGGCAACCGCACTAGCTCAGGGCAACGCAGCCGCCGGTGCAACGCTTTACACGCAGAAAATAACGATCGGCGGCGCGCAGTTGAGCTGCCAGGACTGTCACGGCTTTGCGGGCACGTTTCGCGATCTGCGATTTGCCGGCTCGACCGAAGCGGCGATCCTAAATTCGATCAACGGCGCGATCAACAGCAACGCGGGTCAGGTGATGGGTGCCTACTCGACGTGGACGGCACAGCAGCGCTCGGACACCGCGGCTCATATGTTCACCGCCATCACGCCGCCGCCACCACCGCCGTTTGCACCGCTGCCGACACCGACCGCGTCACCCAGCCCGGCAATGTTTGCCAGCACCGCAATCGGTGCCACTAGCGCAACCGTGTCGATTCTGCTGACAAACAGTGCCGGCACTGCCATCACGCTTGCCAACCCCGCCGTTGCCGCGGGAACAGGGCAAGTCGCCGACTTCAAGAGCGCTTCGGTTGCTGCCGGCCAGGTAACTTGCGTCAACAGTGGCATCTTGCAGCCGGGTACGAGCTGTTCACTTGGTTTTCAGTTCGCTCCTACCGCAGCAGGCGACCGTACCGCAACCTTCAACGTCAACTTCATCGGCAACGTTCCAAGCCGAACGTTGACGCTGCAGGGCACAGCCACCGGCTCGGGTGGCTCAACAGCACCGACATCGTCGGCCAATGCGCCGTTGAACGCCGGAGCAGGCGCACTGGGGTGGATTAATCTACTGGGCCTTTTCGCTCTGCTTGGAATTGGCGGCACGCGGCGTCGCTGACCCGAAGTAACATCCCCCCTGGAAGAAGCGCCGCGCGTCGGCGCTTTTTTATTTGCGTCTAAATTTCGCCTGATGACAGCGCGCGATCCAAACCCGGTAAACGGCACAACGCGCCTACCGGCAGCTCCTGACCAGTGCAATTTTTAGCTTTATCGCAATGATCGCAAATCGCCGTGCGCCTCGCCGCACATCCGATACCGCCGTTGCACCCATGACGATCATGGATCTTTGCAATCGCATAACAACGCAGGCGTTTGCGTTCGTCGGCGCCGATGCAATGCGCCCGCTGCTCAACTCGCCGGAGATGCTGGGCGACTGGCAACGATTCGTCTCGAGCTGGAATGATCTGCACCTCGACAGGTATCTGCCTGACGGTCATCGCTACCGGCGACGGCGCCACGCAACTTTATCGGCGCGCGCTGGCGACCCGACTGCCATGCTCGAGCGGCATCAACCGCATTTCCAGAGCATCGACTACAACCCGCTAGTCGGCGGCATCGAGCGCCTATTCGAGCCGATCGACGCAGAGATCGTCGCAGGCCCGACGATGCAGTCGGTGCTGACCTTCTGCTGCCGTCTGTTCAGTGCACTTAGACCCGGGACTAACTGGGCAATTGAATGCCATCAGTTTCGAATCGAAGCACGCTCTGCCGCACCTGGACAGCCAACACCCGAGGGCGTGCATCGCGACGGCGTCGACTACGCGCTTGTGCTGCTGATCAATCGCACCAATATAAAAAGCGGTACGACCACCGTGCACGATCTGCATGAAAAACTTTTAGGCAGCTTCACACTTTCCGCACCGCTGGATGCGGCGATTGTCGACGATGCGCTTGTCAAGCACGGCGTCACCGCGGTCGAGCCGATCGACCCGATGCGTGCCGCCTATCGTGACGTACTCGTCGTCACATACAAAAGAGAATCAACTCTTCCGTAGCAGCCGCCGGTACTGCGCCATGGTGCGAATGGCATCCTTCGGACGTTGCGTGTCTTCGTACAGCAGCGCCAGGTTGTAGTGACAGTCGGCAAAGCTCGGGTCGCCTACCAGCGCTGCCTCGTAGACCTCAATCGCCTGCACCTTACGGCCGAGATCATCGAGTAGCACTCCAAGGTTGTACAACAACAGCGGGTCGTGACCGCAGGATGTGATCGCGTTTCTATAGACACGCTCTGCCTGCGAAAAGCGCCGGCCCTCGTGCAGCAGTCTTCCCAGATTGATGTGCGCGTCAAGCAACATTGGGTTCGCAGCGATAGCCTGCTCGTACGCCTGCAGCGCCGCTCTTGAATCGTCGCGCTCGAGCGCAACACCCTCTGCGAAATGCTGTCCGGCGCCGCTCTCTTCTTCTGGCTGTACGGGCTCGATCACGCTGATCGCGCCATCCTCGCCACTCTCGAATGCAAGCAGGTACTGACCGGAATCAGCTTGCCACCGGCGCGCACCATCTTTGACGACAACGCGATCGCCCACCGCGCAAATCGCAAGACCGGATAGCGGCATCGACTCGGGCAGATGCTGGCGCAGATTCTTGATCGATTTCGTGATCCGCTTGCTCGGCACACGCGCAGCAGCAAGCGCACGCGCCGTACGCAACGCAATCAGATCCTGGAATGAGAACCGCCACGCATTGCGCGGTCCGCGCGCGGGAGACACAAAGCCCGCGCCGATAAGCGAGCGGATGGTGCTGCGAGACAGGCGAAGCAGCTTCTCGACGTCGCGGACGCCGTACGGGTGCATCGAAAACAGAGCGAGTTCTATCCGACTTTTCGCACGGTTTTGCGCGTAGCCGGTTCGGCCTGCTCGGCCACTGCGGCGCGCTTGGGCGGCTTGCGGGCCGCCGGTGCCACGGCCTCGGCCTGTGCAGGCTTGGCCGGCGCAGCAGCCTTCTTGTTCAGACTTGCGCGCAAGGCTTCCATCAGGTCGATCACCTGGCCGGTAGCCTGCGGCGCTTCCACCATCGTGATCTGCTGGCCTTCTACCTTCTTCTGCACGGCGTCTTCGACCCGCGCACGCACGTCATCGGTGTAAACCGACGGATCGAACGTGTCGGACGCCTGCTGGTCGATCAGCAACTGCGCGAGCTTCAGCTCGGCGTCCTTGACTTCAGTCTGCGGAATTTCGATATCGCTGATCGAACGCACTTCGGCTGCGTACAGCAGCTGCTGCATCACCAGCCCCTGCTCGACCGGCCGCAACATCACGATGTACTGCTTGCCGCGCGCCGCGTAGCGCCCGACCGCGCATCGATCGGATTCGCGCAACGCCTTTGCAAGCAGCGCGTAAGGCTTCGCACCCCCTTTGTCGGGCGCCAGGTAGTACGCCTTGTCGAAATAAACCGGATCGATCGCCTCGATTGGGACGAACTCGGCGATCTCCGCAGTCTGCGTGCCGGCTTCCTCGAGCGCCTTCAACTCGTCAGGAGTGAACATCACATACTGATCCTTCGCGAATTCGTAACCCTTGACAATGTCCTCGCGCGCCACGGGAATTTCTTCTTTCAGGCAAAGATACTGCTGCTTGAGGCGGGATCCGCAGTCCTTGTGCAGCATGTTGAAAGAGATGCTCTTGCTCGCCTCGGTGGCGGAAAACATCTTTACCGGAATCGACACCAATCCGAATGCGATGGTCAGAGATCCGATCGATCGTGCGGCCATGCTTCCTCCGATTTAAGTTCAACCCCCGTCGACGTCATCCGCTCAGCTCGGATCAACGGCGCGCTCGAGACTATGCTTGCTCTTCAACGCATCACGCCAGCGATCGCCTGTCTTCGCCAGCCGCTCTGCAGCATTCGTGATTCTGAAGTCTAGCGGATGCGAATTGGCGAGCTCCTCCCACGTCAACGGCATCGAAACGGGGGCTCCGCTGGCGCCGCGTGGCGAATATGCGACGTTTAGCGTCTTGCCGCGCACATTCATGTTGTAGTCCATGAAGATCTTGCCGGTGCGCTTCGGGATGCTCCACTCCATCGTGATGTCCTGCGGGTGCTGGTGCATCAGATGCCGGCCGACGATTTCCGTGACCGCGCGCGCTGCGTCGAAATCGATCGTGCGCTTGATCGGCACGAAAACATGGAGCCCAGTCTTGCCCGAAGTCTTGACGATCGGCTCGAGCGCCATGCCCAGCAGAATGTCGCGCAACCAGAACGCAACTTCCTTGCCTTTCTCGAAGGCCACCGTATTCAGCTCGGGTTCATCGCCCGCGGCTTCCTTGCCCGAATAGATGTAGGGATCGATGTCGAACACGACGTAGTCCGGATAATTCAGTATCGAAGCCTCGAGCGACTCGAGCGAGCTCCCATAGTCCACGCCGTTGATCTTGCTGTCGGCGCCAAGCTTTGCGCGTGAATGCCAGATATGAAACTCAAGCGTTCCTGATTGCCCCAGCCACAACAATGTTGGGAGGTTGTTGCACAGCAGGTACTCATGACTTTCGTCCTTATGGCCTGAAAAAACTGTCATGTGCTGCACAAAGTCAGGCCGCTGCTGCTCCCAGTGTTTCTGAAAGAAGCGCTGCCCGTGAATCCCGTCGGGCATGCGGATCATCGTCAGCGGCCGATCCGCCAAATGCGGCAGCATCAACGGCGAGACCTGAGCCAGATACTGCAGCAGGTCGCGCTTGGTCAGCGCCGGCTGCTGCAGGGCTGCGTCAGCTGGCCAATAGACACGATCGAGACTGGTCAGTCGGATTGCGTGCGCTCCAACTGCAAGCGTGAATGCGCTCTTCTTCGTGGCGAGCTGATCCAGCACGTCTGCAACATCACTGCTTGTCTTCGGGCTGACTTTTGAAGCGCGTGCGGAAACGGAGACCTCGGCCGCACGAAGTTCAGCGACTGCGTCCCGCCTGATCGTGGCGGGATCAATGTCATCACGCAACCGAAGAAACACCGGCGCTCGCAGCGAGCCGTCGTCGGTCCAGCTTTGGAATTTCACCTCGGCTACCACCTGGGGCTCCACCCAGACCGTCGGGCTGTGCAGCTCAGGCTTCTTTGCGAATGGACACTTCGAGACGTGCAGGTGCTCAAGCCGCGCCTTCATTGCGGGCAGGTTGGCATCGTCAAATCCCGATCCGACGTGCGATGCGAACACGAACTTGCCGTTCTGCCAGTAGCCAACCAGGATCGAGCCGAGCGGAGCACGCACGCCTTTGCCTGCGGTGTAACCCCCAATCACGAATTCGGCACTCGTGATGGCCTTGACCTTGACCCATGCCGACGTGCGCCGCCCTGAGTCATACAAACTGTTTTTTCGCTTGCCCACGACGCCTTCAAAACCGCTCGCGATGGCTGCGTCGTGCAACGCGACGCCGTCATCAGCAGCATGAACGAGTTGGATCAGCGGAGATGGCAACAGGCACTGCGCCAGGTAGCGGTGCCGATCGCAATATCGAGCCTTGCGCAGATTCAGCCCCGCAAAATGGGGCATGTCGAAGGCGTAGAAGACTGCTCGCTCGATATGCGAGGCGCGGTTCTGCATCGCATTGAACGACGGCTTGCCGTCGTTATCGAACGCGACGATTTCGCCATCGAGAATCATGCTGTTGACGGCCTGCTTAGCAAGCTCGGCACACAGTTTCGGAAAGTCGGCTGCCAGGTCAAGTCCGCGACGGGTACGTAGCTTCACCACTTTGTTTTCAATAAACGCAAGCACGCGGTACCCGTCGAGCTTGGGCTCCCACATCCAGTCCGGGTGGTTAAACGCGGCGTCGGCAAGCCCTGCGCGCATCGGCACCAGCGTTGCAGGCAGCGCTTCGATGTCGCCCGCAGGCACGAGGCGATCGATCGGAAACGGCCGCGTCGGTAACGTCTTCAGATCTTCCACCGTAACGTCTGACATCACCGAACGAGTCTGCTGCAGCAGATCCGCCTGCGAAGTAAAGCGATCCTTATGCTTGATCAGCAGCCAGTTCTTTCGATCCGACGTGCGCACCAAGGCAAACGAACCTTTGACCTTCTCACCACGCAAAAGAAAGCTCAGCTTTCCGTTGTCGATCTCATTGCGTACGCGCTGCTCGGCCTCGCTTCGGTCATGAAACCAATACTGCTGCCCCTCGTCGGGGGAATAAAGGCCGCAATCCCACACGATCATCTCGCCTGCGCCGTACTGACCACGCGGAATGACACCTTCGAACGTGGCGTATTTGTACGGATGATCTTCGGTTTGCACGGCGAGGCGCTTTTCGCCTGGATCGAGCGACGGTCCGTTGGGAACCGCCCACGACTTCAGCACGCCGTCGCATTCGAGACGCAGGTCGTAGTGCATGCGTCTCGCAGAGTGCTGTTGAATTACAAACAACAGAGGCCCGCTGCGCGCGTCGGATAAAGCGGCCTCCGGCTCGGGCGTGGCGGAAAAGCTGCGCTTCGCAGAATATTCGGTGAGGTCGCTCTTCGGCACAGGTAAATTCTAGACATGACCGCTTCCAGACTCATCGCCGGCGCCAGCGGCTATTCCTTCAAGGAATGGAAAGGAAACTTTTATCCGGAGAAGATGAAACCGGACGACATGCTGGACTGGTACAGCGCACGCCTGCCAACGGTGGAGATCAACAACACGTTCTATCAGATGCCGAAGGCTGCCGTGCTCGAAAACTGGGCGCGTCACACGCCGGAAGGTTTCAGGTTCTCGATCAAGGCGTCGCGCCGCATCACTCACATGTCACGGCTGAAGGCCGAAAGCTCTGCAGACCCGGTCAACTTCCTTTACTCGACGCTCGCTGCGCTCGGACCCAAACGCGGACCGGTGCTTTTTCAGCTGCCGCCGATTCTGAAGAAAGACGTCTCACGTCTGCAGAACTTTCTGCAACTGCTTCCGCCGGACCACATGGCGGCGTTCGAGTTTCGAAACGACAGCTGGTTCAGTGATGACATCTACGAGGCACTGCGCGCTGCGGGCGCGGCCTTGTGCATTTCCGAGCGCGAAGACAATGCACCGCCGCCCCTTGTATCCACTGCATCGTGGGGCTATGTGCGGCTTCGGCTCGAAATGTATTCCGACGACGATTTGCGTCAATGGGCTGGCACGCTGGCTGCCACGGAGTGGCGCCAGATTCATGTTTACTTCATGCACGAGCCAACGGCACCGTCGTATGCACAAGCGCTGATGAAATTCTTCGGAACCTGATAGATGCTCGAAAGAACTCTCCCCGTTATCAGGGTAATCGCATTGCTCATGTTGCTGGGCGCGGCAGGCGGGTCAGCCTTGGCGCAATCCGGCAAGCCGATTCGCATCCTCGTCGGCTTTGCCGCCGGCGGCGGCACCGACGCCATTGCACGCGCGCTCGCCGAGAAACTCAAGGATGAGCTCAACACCGCGGTAGTGGTCGAGAATCGCCCCGGCGCGGGAGGCCAGATCGCCGCGCAGGCGCTGAAGAGCGCCAGCGCTGATGGCACGACATTTCTGATTTCGCACGATCACACGGTGTCGATCCTGCCGCTGGTAATGAAGAATCCAGGCTTTGAGCCGTCAAAGGACTTTGTTGCCGTTGCGGGCTTTGCCACTTTCGTCAATGCACTCGCCCTGTCGACAGGGACACCGGCACAGACCGTCAATGAGTATGTGGACTGGGTAAAAAAGCAGGGTGGCAAGAGCGCGATCGGAATTCCAGCGCCGGCATCTATACCCGAGTTTCTGGTCCGAGTACTAGGCAACCGTTACGGGCTTGATCTTGTTTCTGCGCCTTATCGCGGAAGCGCTCCGATGATGGGCGACATGCTTGGCAATCAGATTCCTGCCGGAATCGGTTCGGTCCCTGATTTGATTGAGAACCATCTTGCTGGCAAGTTGCGCGTCGTGGCGGTATTGGGAGCGGCGCGTCAGAACGCACTGCCCGACGTGCCTACCTTCGCCGAGCTCGGCCTCACCGGCTTCGAAGACGTGCCGTATTACGGTTTTTTTGCGCCTGCAGGCACGCCCCAAGCTTCTATAGACCGCTTCTCTTCGGCTTTGGCCCAGGTGCTTGCGCAACCCGACGTTCGGGAACGGCTCACACGATGGGGTCTTGCCATTCAGTTCATGACCGACAAACAACTTTCAGCTCGCGAGAAACAATATTCGAAAACCTGGGCAAATATCATTAACAAAAGCGGCTTTCAACCGCAGTGAATGCTTGATTGAAGACATGATGAACAAAGAGCGTCTGAAAGCGTGGTGGGGACTCATAAAGGCTGCTGTCAAGGCGTGGATCGAGGACTACGCGCCAAGTATGGGTGCCGCGCTTTCGTACTACACGGTTTTCTCGCTGGCACCGATCCTGTTGATTGTGATTTCGGTAGCGGGCCTTCTCTTCGGCGCCGAAGCCGCGCGCGGTGAAATCTTCGGTCAGCTTCGGGGGCTGATGGGTGCCGATGCTGCGAAAACAGTCGAAGACATTTTATCCAGCGTCAACAAACCCGAGCAGGGAATCGCCGCGACAGTGATCGGATTTGTCTTGCTGTTGATTGGAGCGACAACGGTGTTTGGCGAACTTCAGGACGCCCTTGATCGAATTTGGCGCGCTCCCGCGCGCGACAAGACGGGCGGCCTGTGGGGCCTGTTGCGCGCACGGCTGCTTTCGTTCGGCATGATTCTCGGCATCGCGTTCCTGCTGATGGTTTCACTGGTCCTCAGTGCAGCGACTGCCGCGTTGGGGAAATGGTGGAGCGGCGCGTTCGGCAGCTGGGAAGTGTTGCTGCAGGTGGTCAATGTCCTGGTTGGATTCGGTTTCACGACCGTGGGATTCGCCTTGATCTACAAGCTGATGCCGCGGGTCAAGGTGCGATGGCACGACGTCTGGATCGGCGCCGCGGTCACCGCGCTTCTATTCACCATTGGCCGCTTTTTGATTGGTCTTTATATCGGTAAGAGCGGAGTCGCGTCCGGGTTTGGCGCCGCGGGTTCGCTGGTTGTCATCTTCATCTGGGTGTACTACTCAGCGCAAATATTCCTGCTTGGCGCGGAGTTCACATGGGTTTACGCGCAAACGTTCGGATCGATGCGCAATGCTCCGACTTCCGATGGAGCAGCTACGCCAACGGCGCCTGCAGTTCCATCACGCAGCCAGGACACGCCGCGCACGATGCCCGCACCGATGCAGTCGAGCCCTGCGCCGCAGGGTTTGCTATCGGGATGGAAGAGTCTCGGCGCCGGCATAGCATTCTTGGTCGTGCTGAACGAAGTTGCGGCCAGAGTATTTCGACCAAGCTAGCCAGTCAGCCGAAATCAGGTTTCGTACTCGACCTGATTCTCAGATGACAGCGACGGCAGCAAGGCCGTAATCACTGCAGGGTCAACCGGCTTGACCATGTGGCAATTGAACCCCGCGTCGTGCGCCTTGCGTTTGTCTTCGTTCTGACCCCACCCGGTCACCGCGACCAGAACGACGCGACTTGCCCACGGCTGCTCACGAATCTTGCGTGCGGCGTCGTACCCATTCATCCGGGGCATTCCGATGTCGAGCAATACGACGTCGGGCTGAACCGTCGCGGCCACTTCGACCGCCTCTTTTCCGTCGAAAGCGAGGTGCGTTTCGTTTCCGAAAAGCTGCAGAAAGGTGGCCAGAGAATTTGCCGAATCCCGGTTGTCGTCGACGACCAGGATGCGTTTTGACGTAGATGCCCCGTCGTTAGCAGCTTGCGTCGGGACAGCGACTTCGACCGCCTGCTGATGAATTGGCAGGCGCACCACAAACTCGCAACCGCGACCTCGGCCCGCGCTTGACGCCGACACGCTTCCGCCATGCATTTCCACGAGGTTCTTGACCAATGTCAGACCGATTCCCAGCCCGCTCTGCGAACCATCCGGCGAGCCTTCGAGCTGGGTAAACATGTCAAAGACAAGGGGGAGCTGCTCGGCGGATATGCCGATACCTGTATCTCTAATCCTGATAACGACATCGGAGTCCTCACGATTGACGCTAACGTAAATGCACCCGTCGCGGTCGGTGTACTTGCACGCGTTGTTCAGCAGATTGCCGATTGCCTGTGCAAGGCGGATCGGGTCGCCATAGACGTTGATCGGTTCGGGTGACAGCGTGATCGTTAGCCGTTGCTCCATTGCCGTGATGTTCGGCGAAGCCGCTTCGATGGCTTGATTGATCACTGAGGCAAGTGCCACGGGCTCCTTGCGCAGTTCGATATTTCCATGGCTAAGGCGGCTGACGTCGAGCAGGTCATCGACCAGACGAACCATGTGGCCGATCTGTCGCTCCATGATTTCGCAGGCGGAATGAAGCACCTGCGGGTCCCCGTCGGTGAAGCGAATGATCTTTGCGGCGTGGCGAATCGGGGCCAATGGGTTGCGAAGTTCGTGCGCCAGGATGGCAAGAAATTCGTCCTTGCGACGGCTCGCATCCTTCACGGCATTTTCAGCTTGCTTTCGCTTGGTAATATTTTCATGTGACACGACGAGCCGCGCCCGCCCAGAGGCATTCAACCGCGTCACGCGAAGCAGAAACCACCGGCTTTCCGCAGACGAGTGGCACGGATACTCCAGTTCGTACTCATCTTTTCTTCCATGCAGCACGTCCCTGAGCCCCGCAGCTGCGTCGATTGAATCGCTGCAATCGCCCGCAGCCGGCTGACAGGCGTCCAGGTAATTCGAACCGACACCGTAAGTGCCGGCGTTGAAACCGTTGTCGTCGGCAAACCGGCGCCAGGCTGCGTTGACTCCGAGTATTACGCCGTCTTCGTCAAGCACGGCAATATGACTCGACAAGGAGTCGATGCATGACTCCAGAAGTTGTTGCGCCTCGGCGAGCGCGGTATCGGAGTGCCGCTGGTCGTTAACGCCTGAATACACTCCGTTCATTGGCTCGCGTTATCTCGTTGCAGCGAGTTTGCAGCAAGAAGGGCTCCTGCAGCGGATCCGTATAAATACTTGGTTGCCCACCTGATGGTGGCTGCGGGCTCGACATGGACTTCAATAAACGGCTCGACCGACAGCACGCTGCGAATGGACCACACGGCGAGTCGGGTTAATGGCCTATCGCCGACCATGCGCACACCGGCGCCAGATAAGCGGTCATGAATGCGCACGTCGTAATCTGCAGCGGTGCCACTAAAGCCGAAGAGCGGAAAGGCGACCACATCGTCATCAACCAGCATTCTTCGATACGCGGCCTGCTGGCCATCGACGTTGACGAACGCAGGGTTCAACGCAGCGTCGCTCCAAACCGGGAACGGAAAAATGATGCGGAGGTTCTCACCGATCGGTTTTCGATCCAATGTCAGAAAATTATGGTTGTAGTGCGGGGTTCGAAGCGCAATGCGTCCAGTGTTCTCCAAACTGTGCTCAATTTCGAGTTCGGGCTTGGTCGAGCCAAGGCTTAACGACTTTCGATATTTGTAGCCGTACCCGGAGCCGTTGTCCAGTCGCTGCACAAAAGAAACTGAGGTCGGTGTGGATTCGATCGCCCACGAACCTGAGTCCAAGATCTCATAATCGTTGTAGCAGCTATACGCCGACTCGTCGGGTTTGCGCAACACACCGACACCGATCTTGACGAAAGTAGCGCCTGCCTTTGCGTCGTCGTATCCCTGCGGTAGCACGAACTCTTCAGAGGGCCCGGTGATCGCGCTGTGCGTTCCCGCAACAATCGCTGCGCCGCGGAAAACAAAATCGAACACCGACGGATCACGGCGAGTAAACCATGGCCCGTAGTACTCGTGTCCTTCGCATTGAAGGCTGAATATGACGCCCGACCAATCGAATCGCGTGCCGCGGTAGAAACCAACTGTTGGATCCGGCAGACAGATATGGGCTTTGACATGAGCGTTGGCGATCTGCAAGTCGGGGTGTTTTGCAGCGTGCGTATGTATCACTTCCCCAGCGTCAGGCACTCGCTCAGCCATCCTGCGGTCGGGCCCGGATCAGGCATCGCTGATACCTTTCATCAACACGCTTGGCGAACCACTCGGTGGTCAGCGTGCGCGTGATCTTTGGGCTTTTCAACGTGATGGTTGGTATCACCGCACGCGGCACGGGCCGACTTTGCATCTGCTCGGCGCGGGCAAAAACGCGCTCATAAATTCGGCTTCGCTCAAACGCGGGCTCGGTCCCTCGCTCGAGATCGCGGCGAATCGCCGCGGCGCTGATATCAAAGCGCTTGGTCAGCGTCAACGCGGCGAGCTCGGTGCTTCCCGGCGGGGTCTCGGAGGTTGCGCCGGGTGGCAGCAGATCGCCATCCAAAACTAACGGCACGCCGGAAGCAATCGTCAGTGCGTTCTGAAAGGCGGCGTTGCGACTTGAATATCGGCCTGCATTGAAATCGGCAAACCGGTAGATCGGCGCGGCGTACGGCGCTTGATAGCCAAACAAATGTGCGATTCCGAAGTACATCCCGCCGCGCCGCGTGAACACTTCATGCCGGATCGTTCCCTTGACCGGATACGGATAGCGGTTGGCTTTTGTGTGCTCTTCGGCAAAGCCGACTGAAACCTGCATTGGCCCGCCGGTGCGCACCGGGTTACGGCTGGCCAGGAATCTCTTCCCAAGCGGCACCATGTCGATGAAGTCTTCAAAAATTTCGCTGAGCTCGCGCTCGGTTTTGACGGCGTCGATACGATCGCTATAAGTACGGCCATCAGGTGAGGTCACGCGCAACGCCGTGCGAACCGCAAACTTGGGAACACCCGCCTGATCAGCTTGCTTGTCGATCTCCTTCCAGGCGATGCCAGCCAGCCCGGCCACCGGTGGATCCGCGCGAAATGTCGACTCCTGCTCGGTTATCGCCAGCACCGCACACACGTTTTCCGGAGTCGGTGCAATGTCCTGCACGACAAAGGCCGAATACACATCGGCCGCCCAGCCACCGCGGTCGGCAACGCTCGACGGGATCAATCGGGTGATCAACGCGCGCGCATCTTCTGCCTTGACAGCCGGACGCCCGGCATCCCCGTCCGATGTTGCGCAGCCGGCGAGAACAGCTGCAAGCATCAAAGCCGGCAGCCCATTTGCTAGCGCTCTAGCTGTGCGGATCATCAAAATCGCGCCATGGAAACAACGTTAGCATTCGATTACCACTTGCGGAGAGAACAAATGAATCTGAGCGACATTCTCAAGCAGTATGCAGACCGGCCTACGGACACCGAGACCGATTTCGACGAAGTGGCGCGGCAGGTTTCGCCAGACATTCTCGGCAGCGGCATTGCCGAAGCGTTCCGATCGGATAAAACGCCGTCGTTCGGGAACATGATCGGAAGCTTGCTGGGCGGATCAAACTCGCAGCAGCGTGCGGGTTTGTTGAACCAGTTGATCGGTGCGATCGGGCCTGCTGTTCTTTCGACCATCGCCGGCGGATCGCTTGGCCGGCTGTTGCAGAGCGCGCAAGGCGCGCGCGGTGCGGTGCAGCCAAATCTCCAACCGACAGATGCGGAGCAGCTGACGCCACAGCAGGTGCAGGAGATCGCAGTAGCCGCTGAAAAGCAGGACCCCAGCGTTCTCGACAAGGTCGGCGCCTACTACGCACAGCATCCAGAGATCGTCAAAATGCTCGGCGGGGCGGCGCTCGCAATTGCATTGGGCCAGATGGCGACCCGCATGAAGCGCTGAGGCGCCGAGGCGTGGACAGCGTGAAACTTTTCGCCCGTGCGAGCAAAACGCACCGGCGAATTCTCGTTGTGTAGAGATCACCTATATTGCGAGATCCCGACCACTCACGTTGATGCCGCTTCCAACCGAGCCCATAGGCAGCATTCCCAGACCGCTTCGACTCGTCGAGGCGGCCACTCAGCTCGACAGCGCGGGCCCGGCACTCGATGCTCTGTATGAGGAAGCGACGCGGGACACCATCGAGCGTTTCGAGGCGACCGGTTCGCCCGTCATAACGGATGGCGAGCAACGGAAATATCACAACTTCTGGACCTATTGCGTCCATGGGCTTTCGAACACGGCCCCCGACGGATTCAAAATCCCGTTCGCAGCAGGCCATACGCGCAGGATGCCGAGGCTCACTGCGGGCCCTTTCCGGTACAAACGAGCGGCCGATTCGTATCTCGAGGTGGCGTTGCGTTATGCCCGCGTGCCCGTCAAACAGGCGGTGATCTCGCCCTCTGCGTTGAGCCTGCTGTATCCCGCCGAGGAGATCGCTGGCTATCCGCGCGAGCAATTCATCAACGATCTGTTGGACGAGCACGAAAGAGAAATTCGCAATTGCCTGAAAAAAGGCGCGCACAAAGTCCAGGTTGATTTCACCGAAGGGCGCCTGGCCGTCAAAATCGATCCGACCGGCCATCTGCTGAACAGCTTCATCGATCTGAACAATCTGGCGCTGTCGCGGTTCTCCGCGGACGAGCGGCAGCGCATCGGCATCCACACGTGCCCGGGCGGCGACCGTGATTCGACACACAGCGCAGACGTCGATTACGCAGACCTGCTACCGAGCTTGTTTCAGCTGAAGGCCGGCAATTTTTATGTCGCGCTCGCCGGTGAAGCCGATCGCAAACGCGTGCTGAGCATTATTCGGACGCACATCAAACCTGAACATCGGGTTTTCGTCGGCGTCGTGGCGCCGATCGATCCACGTGTCGAAACACCTGAAGAGGTCCGCGATCGAATTGTCGAAGCGGCGAACTACGTGCCCGTTGAGCAGCTGGGAACGACGGATGACTGCGGGTTCTCGCCGTTTTGCGATGACACATCGACCACACGCGACAAGGCGTTCGAAAAAATTCGGGTGCGT
>Ga0136634_10000231_pt1 | contig 27155 bp, 26 predicted proteins | sample AntDrymUQ8332106_2_FD_104654 | JGI IMG/M metagenome (GOLD analysis project Ga0136634, IMG submission 104654) | Polar desert sand microbial communities from Dry Valleys, Antarctica - metaG UQ833 (21.06) | ecosystem: Environmental > Terrestrial > Soil > Desert | place: Antarctica: Dry Valley... | reverse complement strand
TCGCGGCGGCCACGGTGTTGCTGCTTGCGAGCCGGCACCTGGGCCGCGCCTCGCTCCATGCTCCCATTCTCCTGCTATCGGGGTTCATGGTCCTCGATCTTTCGCAAAATAACGGCCCCAATGATTCAACCGGCCTGCCCCCGGCCCGCTACGAGGTCCTGTTGCCGGATTCGCAAAACACCACCATCAAATATCTGCGCGCCAAGCTCCAGCAGCCGCTCAGCTCGGCGCGCCGCGACAGGATCGAGCTGGTGGGCTTAGGCTTTGAATGGCCCAATGCCAGCCTCGTGCATAATTTCGATAATGTGTTCGGCTATAACCCGCTGCGGCTCGCGGAAATCAATGATGCGCTCGGCGCTTCGGACACGCTGGCCGAACCGAGACAGCGCGAATTCACGCCGCTATTCCCCTCGTACCGTTCCGTGCTCGCGGATCTGCTCGGCTTGCGCTATATCGCGTCGAGCGTGCCTATTACTGTCATCGACAAACGGATAAAGCCGGGCGATTTGGGCCTGATCGCGCGCACTCCTGACGCGTACATTTATGAAAATCCGCGCGCCCTCCCCCGTGCTCTGTTCGTCGCGGATTGGCGCCACACCGACTTTGACGCCATGTCCAAGCTGGGCGCCTGGCCCGACTTCGACCCCAAACGCACCGTGTTGTTGGAACACGAACCCGATCTGGCCCGGCCGACCGCGCAGGAACTGCAACGCGCCTTGGCCTCAACGGTCCGCATCCGCAGTTACCAGAATACCGTGGTCGAGCTCGAGGTCGACGCAACCACTCCGGGGTTTGTCTTGCTGAACGATGTCTGGCACCCTTGGTGGTACGCCACTGTGGACGGCAAGCCTGCCGGCATTCAGCGCGCCAATGTTTTGTTCCGCGCGGTTCAAGTGCCGAAGGGCAAGCACACTCTGCGCTTCGAGTTCCGCCCAATTGCCGGAGCCATCGCGGAATTGGGCAGTGGACTTTTCCCCTCTGCCCCGTTATCGCGAACAGATGAATTGCGCTGACTTGATCAACCAGGCTTTATCCTCTCGCGGCTACCTTCAGATGAAGTTGCTTGTTGAGCCGCTGGGTCGAGCTCGCAAGCGCCGCGCCTGATAGAGCATCTTGCGCAAAAGTGGGAACCGGTTTTGCGCAAAAACGATGCGACAAAACAAAGAATTAGAGCGGAATGCGCGATTCCATTGAAGTGCATTTCGCGCTCGTCCCGCACGGGTCGCCAAACGCCGGCGCTTCGGCTAGATTGCTTCGATGAACGACCCTGCCCTCCTTGCCGGACAACCCATGCCCGATTTCGCCGAACATGAGGACCGCGCGGCCGTTCTCGCCGAACTCCACCTTAGACCGTTTCTGCAATTCACCACGCCGCACAGATTTCAGCATTTCGCCTTCGTCATCGACTCGCGTGACGCGGCGCGGGAACATGCCGCATTCAGCGACCTTTGCAGGCTGTTAGGCGCGCCGCCTCCCGCCGCGGAGGCACGCTTTCATAGTCTGCAAACCGGGCCTTGGACGCTACGATGGGAGCTTCATTCCGAGTTCGCCAGTTACGATTGGAGCACGGGAGACGCTGCCGCCAGCGATCTTGAGCAGGACAATATTGCTCTGCCAGCAAGCTTTTCCGGGCATCAGCCGGCCGGACGCTTGCTGGTGCGCATCGACCTGGCGTTGATACCCCGCCTGGAGAACGCCGAGGACATCGAGCGGCCGTTCGAGCGCACGAGCCTGGCGGTGGTCAATGCCGCCGATGGGTTTGCCCGGGTGGCCTCGGATTTCATGCCTGATGCCTCCGGCACCGTCCGCTTCTTGGTGGAGGATCTCGGGCTCACGCCGACGCGGGCCGGACGGCTGGTTCAGCGCGTGCTGGAGCTGGAGACGTATCGCACGTTGGCCCTGTTGGGACTGCCCACGGCAAGGCGCGCCGAACCCGTCGTGCGCCATGTCGAGGAGGAGTTGCTCCGGCTTTCGCGCGCCATGAGTACGGCCAGCAATACGGCGGCAAACCGCATTCTGCTCAACCAGCTGACGGCGGTGTCGGCCGAACTCGAAGCGCAAATCGCCTCCACCTCCTATCGGTTCGGGGCGACCCGCGCCTACGCGGAACTGGTACGCGGCCGTCTCGAGGTGATCCGCGAGACTGAGCATGGCGCTTATGTGAGCTTCTCCCGTTTTCTGCGCCGCCGCTTCAGCCCGGCCATTGCAACGTGCAACGCCGTCGATGGACGCCAGCATACGCTCGCGGTGCGGCTTGCTCATGCCGTCGATCTGCTGCGCACGCGCATCCAATCCGAATTGGAGGATCAGAACCGGCTGCTGCTCGCCTCGATGAACCGGCGCAGCCGGATGCAGCTTCGCTTGCAGCAGACGGTGGAGGGCCTCTCCATCGCAGCGGTCACCTACTATATCGTCGGCCTTGTCGGTTACATCGCCAAGGCGCTGAAGGATGGCGGCATTATGCCTGGCCCGGTCACACCGGAAATCGTGGCTGGGCTTTCAGTCCCGTTCGTGATCTTCGGCGTCTGGTGGATGCTGAAACGGGCACGCAAGGTTTGGGGTAGCGGCGCCGAGAAGTGAGCGCCTTTGCGGCCGATGTTATGCGGCCTTTGCCTTGGGCGGTGCCGGATGACGCGCCGGCTTCACTGCTTGCGAGCGCGCGCGCAACCAGTCGAGTGCGCCGGGCGTCATGTGCCACCCTGAGCCAAAATCCGCGGCATAGTGCATGGCTTCATCCTCTTCACCGGGGCAGATAAAGGCTGGGAGCGTCTTCGGCAAGCGTCGCTCACCATAGAGATAGGCGGGGATGTATCCGTTCTCTTTCAGCGCCGCGCCAAGCAGCCTACGGCTTTGCGCGCCGTCGCCGTCCCGCCGGAAGGCGGCCAGGGCTGCCGTCCAGCTCCACGCCGCCATTTCGTCTTCCGGGTATTCCGCCAGCAGCCCGCGAAGATCGTCGTCTCGCCCCGCGTCCAGCAACCACGCCGCCAGAATATAGCGGACACCCTGATTGTCGTTAGGATTGAGTTCGAGCATGCCTTGCAAATGTCCGATGGCTTCATCGCGCGCGCCGCGCTCCCACAGCGCATGCCCCAGGCCAAAGCGGGCGCGCATATACGGTCGCGTCTCGAGAAAGCCCCAAAATGCCCCCTCATAGTCCGCGAAGCTATTTCCGAGGGCCTGTTTCCCGGCTTCGAGCCCACGCTCCCACAGATCGAGAGCGGCGTCGGAACCAGGCTCGGCATGCTCGGCGAGCAGCACATAGGCATCCGCGCAGATTGGACTGATCGCAATCGCTCTTTCGGCCACGGCAATACGCCGTTTCGCAGTCCGCAACTCCCAAGCGCTATGGAGCAGATCTTGTGCGCGATCCAGCGCAGCCTGAGCCTTTGCCGCCGATTTCCGGGCCATCGCGAATCCTTCCGCCGTCAGAATCACCGACTCGGAATCGTACAGCCAGGGGCGGCGACCTCAAGTCCCGTCCCCGATTAGCCCCAGCTTTCTCGAGGGCTGCTTTCTACTGGGCGGAGAGCGCCTGTTCCAGATCGGCGATGATGTCGGCTTTATCCTCCAGACCGATCGAGAGCCGTACCACGTCGTCGCCCGCACCGGCCGCGCCGCGCTGTTCGGCGGTGAGCTGGCGGTGTGTGGTCGATGCCGGGTGGATGATCAGGCTGCGCGTATCGCCGATATTGGCAAGATGCGAGAAGAGCTTGACGTTGGAGACAAGCTTGATGCCAGCGTTATAGCCGCCGGTCAGGCCGAAGGTGAACACAGCGCCAGCGCCCTTGGGACAGATTTTCCGCGCCAGCGCATTATACCTGCTGTCCGGCAAGCCGGCATATTTGACCCAGGCTACCTCCGGGCGCTCTTGCAGCCACTGCGCGACAGCCAAAGCGTTCTCGCTGTGGCGCGCCATGCGCAAGGGCAGCGTTTCGATGCCGGTGAGGACGAGGAAGGCATTCATCGGCGCGATCGCGGGGCCGAGATCGCGCAAGGCCAGCACGCGCGCGGCAATCGCGAAGGCGAAATCGCCGAACGTCTCGCCCATGACCATGCCGTGATAGCTGGGGCTCGGGGCGGACAGCGCGGGGTATTTGCCTGACGCAATCCAGTCGAACGTGCCGCAATCCACCAACATGCCGCCCACCGAATTGCCATGGCCGCCAAGAAATTTGGTCAGCGAATGCACGATAATGTCGGCGCCGAACTGCTTGGGCTGGCACAGATACGGGGTCGCCAGCGTATTGTCGACGATCAGCGGCACGCCGGCTTTCTTGGCCACCGCCGCGATCGCGGGAATATCGACGACAATGCCACCCGGATTGGCGATCGACTCGATGAAGATGGCCTTGGTTTTCGGCGTAACGGCGCGCTCGAAGCTGGCCGGATCGTCGGCGTCGGCCCAGACCACGTTCCAGCTGAACTTTTTGAAAGCATGGTTGAATTGATTGATCGAGCCACCGTAAAGCTGGCGCGCGGAGATGAACTCGTCGCCCGGCTCCATCAGCGTGTGGAAAATGAGCAGCTGCGCGCCGTGCCCCGAAGCCGCCGCCAGCGCCGCCGTGCCGCCCTCGAGTGCCGCGACACGCGCCTCCAGCACCGCCTGCGTGGGATTCATGATGCGCGAATAGATGTTGCCGAAGGTCTCCAGATTGAACAGCGCCGCGGCGTGGTCCGCATCGTCGAACACATAGGACGTGGTTTGATAGATCGGCGTGATGCGCGCGCCTGTCGCGGGATCGGGTTGCGCGCCGGCGTGGATGGCAAGCGTAGCAAAGCCCGGTTCGCGCTCTTGCGTCATGGCGAGAATTCCCTGTGTTGTCTTTGACGCCGCAGGGAAACAACTTCCGCCCCCCATGGCAAGCGCTTTTGCCTAGCCCTTAATGAATTCGAGGCTGGAGAGCACCACCCGCCAATCACGTAAAATGGAGAGATGGCCGGCTTCGACGGCCTGAAATTCAGCGTCCGGCCACAGCGCCGCGAGTTCTTTACCCTGCGCTACCGGTGTCATTCGGTCTGATGTGCCGTGAAGGATCAGGACCGGCGTTTTCATGCGCGGGGCAATATCGGCGGGATGGAGGTCAGCAAACCGAACTTTAAGCCAGTTCTCGGAAATTGCGGTCATGCGCTGCCACACTGGCTCCGACATGCCAAGGCTCTGCCGGAATGCCTGCCAATATCCGGTTAGCCGCGCTTGCGGCGCCAGGAACACCGCGCGCCGCACAGTGAGGCCGTTTGTCAGCGCATGAACCGCGGCCGTCGTGCCCAGAGAATGCGCGATGATGGCGTGAAGCGGTCCGGCGCTCGACGCTGCGGCTGCGATTGCGTCAGCGAAATGAATGATGGAGGAGAGCCGGCCGCTCGATTGTCCATGCGCGGGAGCGTCGATGGCCACAATACGATAGCCAGCCTTGGTGAGCGGCGCGACGAATTCCGTCATCTGCCCGGAATGGCCGCCCCAGCCGTGCAGGAGTAGGACGGCAGGTCCATCTCCCCAGCAATAGACGCGGACGCGCCCTTTGCGCAGGTCGAGAAAGCCCTGCTGCGCGTTGGCGAGAACCGCATGCTGTTCGCCCCGGTACGCAACCCGCGGCGGCCGAAAGAAGATTTGCCGCGCGGCTTCTGCTGCAAGCTTGGGCGATATACGGCTGATCGTCTGAAAGCCGAAGCGTATAACGGCCGGGATGCGAATAATAGCACGATCGCTCGTGCTATTATTCTGTCCTATGGCGGGCTGCTCGGCTGCACGCGCATCCATGATTAACTCCTGAGGTGGGAGGACAAGGCAGCCGCCCGGCTACGATCGAGCAGCGCATCGAAAGCGGCATGGGCGAGACGTTCGGCGCGGGGGTGTTCGAGAAATTTTAGAACATGATGATGCGCCATGCCGATTCCAAGAAATTCATAAGCGAACAAGTCGACATCGACATCGCCGCGGAAATCGCCATTGTCGACCGCGCTCGCCGCGACCCGGCGGATGGTCTCGTCCCAGTCGCGTTGGATGGTGACAAGGCGGTCGCGGATCGGACCGGGACGGTCATCGAACTCACGGCTTAGTGTCATAAACAGGCAGCCGGAGGATTTGTGATGCGCCTTCCAGGCGAGATACCGCTCAAAAAGCGCGCGCACACGTGGCTCGCCGCGCGGCTGACGCAAAGCAGGCCGCAATATCATTGCGGTGAAGCGGTCGAGCGCTTCGTCGATCACACCAAACTGCAAAGCTTCCTTGGATTTGAAATGTGCAAAGAGGCCGCTCTTGGACAGGCCGGCATTGGCGGCGAGAACACCCAAGGATAAGCCTTTGAGACCGATCTCTCCCGCAAGCGTGAAAGCTTGGTCGATGATGTCTTTGCGGGTCTGTTCGCCCTTGGCCATACCTAACGAATAGCACGACCGGTCGTTTTTGCGAAGGAAAAGCTACGCGGGACCGGGATCAGCTCTTGCCGAGCCTGAAATTCTGAAAGCCGCGTGCCCCCATCACCGGCTTCTGGCTCGAAAGCGTGCGCGTGTGCACGCCGGCCCAGCCCAGCTCGCCCGACAAACGGCCATATTCAATTTTGGGGCAGCGGTTCATGACCACCTTGAGCCCCGCCTCCTCCGCCAACCGGGCGGCCTCGTCATTACGCACGCCGAGCTGCATCCACACCACTTTCGCCCCGATCGCGATGGCGTCCCTGGTGATCTCCAGCGCGGCCGCCGCGTTGCGGAAGATATCCACCACGTCCACCGGCTCGGGAATGTCGCGCAAGCTTGCATAGACCATCTGGCCCGCCAATTCCTTGCCCGCAAGACCGGGATTGACCGGAATAACGCGGTAACCCTTGGCGAGCAGGTATTTTAGCGCGAAATAGCTCGGCCGCACTGAGTTGGCGCTGGCGCCGACCAGCGCGAACACCGTGTGCGCCTTGAGAATGCCGTGAATATAGCTGTCCGGATAGCGGTCGTGGTTCATCACATCCCGTCCGAGGCGCTAGGCTGCCGCCTCTTCTTATTCAGGGCGCGGAACGGTCGAAGACCGCGCCGCGGTAGCTCCTTGTAAATGAAATCGCACAGGCAGGGCTTCAAGTCCACGTCCGCCACCCTACATGGCCAGTGATCGAACCAAACCACGAACGAGGGATGGAGAGCGAAATGGATCAAACCGAACAGCAATATATCGACGAGCTTTTCGACCGCTTAAACCGCGCCGAGCAGCAATCGACGCCGCGCGATGCCTCCGCCGAGCGCTACATCCAGCAGATCGTCGGCCGCCAGCCTGCCGCGCCCTATTACATGGCGCAGGCGCTGATCGTGCAGGAAGAGGCGCTGAAAGCTGCGCAACGGCGCATTGAGGAGTTGGAGCAGGGCACGAGAGGCCGGCCCGCCGCGGGCGGCGGCAGTTTCCTCGGCGGGATTTTCGGTGGCGGCGGGTCTACGTCCGTGCCAGCCGCTGGTTCGGTGCCGCGCGCCGGGAGCGGCGCCGGTATGGGCGCTTCGCGTGACGGGCGCGATGCGGCGCAAGATTCGCCCGTGGCGCGTTATGGCCAGAGCGGGCGGGGCGGCGGCTTTCTCGCCGGCGCGATGCAGACCGCGGCCGGCGTCGCCGGCGGCCTGGTGCTGGGCAACATGATCACCGGTTTGCTAGGCGGCGACGACAAGGGCGCCGCTCAGGCGGCGGAAGCGCCGAAGGCGGAAGAAGCCAGCGCGGATACCAACAACGCCGAGCAAACGCAGAATGACGACGCTTTCTCCAATGTCGACAACACGAATTACGATAACGACGACAGTTTTTTAGGCGGCGACGACTTTGGCGGCGGCGACATGGATATTTAAACGATCCGGAAACTGACAGGGCTGCATTCAGCAGCCCTGCCAGCGCGGGGCGCGTTTTTCGAGGAAGGCGCCAATGCCCTCTTCCGCGTCCCGCGCCATCATATTTTCCGCCATCACGCGCGAGGCGTAATCATAGGCCTCGCGCATCGGCATTTCGGCTTGCGCGTAGAACGCCTCCTTACCGATGCGCAGCGTAAGCGGAGATTTCGATGCAATGATCTCGGCCATGCCGAGCGCGGCCGGCAGGACTTCGGCATCTGGGACCACGCGGTTGACCAGGCCAAAATGCAGCGCCCGATCGGCGGGCAGCATGTCTCCAAGTAGCAGCATCTCCATGACCTGCTTGCGCCCCACATTGCGCGACAGGGCCACCATAGGCGTCGAGCAAAACAGGCCGATATTGACGCCGGGCGTCGCAAACTGGCTGCTTTCGCCAGCGATCGCCAGATCGCAGCTCGCCACAAGCTGGCAGCCGGCCGCGGTCGCTATCCCGCTCACGGCGGCGACCACGGGCTTGGGGCTGCGCACCACCTTCTGCATTACCTGCGAGCAGAGCTGCATGAGGCTTTCGTAATAGGCGCGGCCGCCATCGGGATCGGCGCGACGCGCGGTCATCTCCCGCATATCATGGCCGGCGCAGAACGCTGGGGGCGCACCGGTAAGAACCACGGTGTGAATGGAGGGCGAGGCGCCGATCTCATCCAAAGCCGCGCCGAGTGCCCGAAGCAAGGCCTCGGAAAGGCTGTTGCGCGCCTTGGGCCGGTTCAGCGTGAGGATGGCAATCCTGCCGCGATCCTCGCGCAGAAGGACCGGTTCGTCTTGGTCAATGGAACCCGCCGGTGAATGCTCTGACATCTGAGGCTGCGCGTTCATTGCGGCGTTCTCCGAAACATCTTTGCGCGACGCTAAATCGAGCCATGCGGGCGCGATGGGTTTGCAAGCGGCAGGCATGAAGCGCCTTTTATTTCACCACCGCTTCGATCTCCGGCGCCATGGCCTTCACGACGGCCATGTTTTCGGCTGGCGGCGGCTCAAGGACGGAGCTTGCGCCCTCCCGCAGCGCGTTGACCAGCTTCTTTTTTTGCTTTTCGCTGAGAAAGTCGTTGTCCTCGATTTTTGAGATAGCCTTTTCCAGTTGCTGGTTGGCCTTTGCGCCGCCGCCGCCGCCCGTCCCAGCCTTCATATGCGCGTAAGCTTGGCCGACGCTTTTCGCAACGCCAAACCATTCCTTACCGTCGCGAAAGCCATGACGCCGCGCGGTGGTGTCGATCTCGGTTTTGATCGTATCGTCCGACGCCGCCTCCACCACGGCCAGAAGAGGATTGCCCGCCCCGGCGATTTTACTGCCCTTCGCCGCCGCTTGGGTGACGGCGATGCTCTTGACCTCCGGATAGCTGGATATGAATTTCTTCACCGACGCCTGTGTGAGACGCATGCTGTCGGCGAGTGCGAAACCGCCGCAAGTCAAAGCCACCAGCATGACCGCCGCGCAGCGCAGACGCGCCGCTGTTTTCGATGTCGCCATCCTCGATACCCCTTGTTATTGCTAGGGCCGAACGTATTGCATCCCGCCCTAGATGCTCCTCGTCCTCTTAGATTGACCGTAAATGCGGTAAAAACGTGAGACTAGCATACGGAAACCTATCACCAATGGACAAGGCTGTGCTGCCGGAAATGACCGCCGCGGATATCGCGGTCTTTCTCGATCGCGAATTTCCGCAAATTCATGAAGGCGGGCGGGTTTTCACCGTAGAAGCCGCCGGTCACGGCTCGGCGCGGCTGCGTATGGCTTATCATGAGCGCCTGTTGCGTCCAGGGGGCACGATTTCCGGGCCTTCGATGTTCGAGCTCGCCGACGTCGCGATGTATGCGGCGGTTTTGTCGGCGATCGGCCCGCGCGCGCTGGCGGTGACGACCAACCTTAGCATCAATTTCCTGCGCCGCCCCGAACCGCGCGACATGATCGCCGAGGCGCGTCTGCTCAAGCTGGGCAAGCGGCTGGCCGTGGGGGAAATTTTGCTGCATTCGCATGGGACAGAGAACCTGGCCGCCCACGCGACCGCGACCTACTCGATACCGACTAACAATACGGTAAAATAATACCACATTGCTAAGTGGTTGTTTTACATTGAGTTTAAAAAAATCAAGTGCTTGACCACGGAACCAGAACCGGCTACACATTGCGCCGGATTGGTTGCTCGGCCATCGGGGCCGCATGCCAGACAAGCAAGCCGTTCCGGCGCAGGCTCGCTCGAAGCAGCCACGGACGGCGATGGATTTGAACCCATGAAAACATTTTCGGCCAAACCCTCCGATATCGAGAAGAAATGGCTGCTGATCGATGCTGAGGGCCTGGTGGTCGGGCGTCTTGCGGCGCTGATCGCCACCCGCCTGCGCGGCAAGCATAAGCCCAGTTACACCCCGCATATGGATTGCGGCGACAACATCGTCGTGGTCAACGCGCAGAAAGTTGTGCTCACCGGCAATAAGCGCACCGACAAGGTGTACTACTGGCATACAGGCTATCCCGGGGGCATTAAAAGCCGTACGGCGGACAAGATCCTCGACGGCCGCTTCCCGGAGCGCGTTCTGGAAAAGGCCGTGGAGCGCATGATGCCGGGCGGGCCGCTCTCACGCCGGCAGATGAAGAATCTGAAGGTTTACGCCGGAGCCGAACATCCGCACGAGGCGCAGCAGCCGCAAACGCTCGACATTGCCGCGCTCAACCCCAAGAATGCCGGAAGGGACGATTAATGCCCGCGACCGAAATGAAATCGCTCACCGAGTTGGGCGGCGGCAAGGACGCCGCGCCGGTCCAGACAGCACCGGTCCATGAACAAAAGCTCGATGCGTTCGGACGCGCCTATGCCACCGGCAAGCGCAAGAACGCCGTTGCACGCGTCTGGGTGAAGCCAGGCCATGGCAAGATCACCGTCAACACCAAGGATTTCGTGGAATATTTTGCACGCCCGGTGCTGCAAATGATCCTCAAGCAGCCTTTGATGGTCGCCAATCGCGCCAGCCAATATGACATCATCTGCACGGTTTCGGGCGGCGGCTTATCCGGCCAAGCGGGTGCGGTGCGTCATGGCGTTTCGAAGGCGCTCACCTATTACGAACCCGATCTCCGCGGCGTTCTGAAAAAGGCCGGGTTCCTGACCCGCGACAGCCGCGTGGTCGAGCGGAAGAAGTTCGGCAGAGCCAAGGCTCGGCGCAGCTTCCAGTTCTCCAAGCGTTAACATGGCGCGGGAGCGGCGCTTCCGCATCGGCATTCTCGGCGCCTCCGGCTATACAGGCGCCGATCTTATCCGCTTGGCCGCATGTCATACGGACATCGAGATCGGCGTTCTTGCCGCTTCCAGCCATGCCGGCAAGCCGCTGGCGGAGGTCTTTCCGCATCTCGCCTTCGTCGCGGCGCCGGATCTGGTCAAGGCGGAAGACGCCGACTGGAGCGGCTGCGATGCCGTGTTCTCCGGTCTGCCGCACGGCACCGCACAGGACCTCATCAAGGAACTGCCGCCGCATCTGAAAATCGTCGACATGTCGGCCGATTTCCGGCTCCACGACACCGCCGTCTACGCCAAATGGTATGGCCGCGAGCACGCCGCCACGCAGCTGCTGGCCAATGCCGTCTACGGGCTGACCGAGCATTACGCCGACGCCATTGCCGAGGCGCGGCTGGTCGCCTGCCCCGGCTGCTATCCGACAGCGGCGCTACTCGCTTTGCTGCCCGCGACGGCAAACAAGCTGATCGACGCGGGCGACATTATCATCGACGCGAAATCCGGCGTCACCGGCGCGGGACGCAGCCTCAAGCAGAACCTTCTGTTTGCCGAGGCTGGCGAAGGGCTTTCCCCGTATAGTATTGCCGGCCATCGCCACGCGCCCGAGATCGAGCAGGAAATCGGCAAGGCCGCCGGCCGCGCGGTGCTCGTCAACTTCACGCCGCATCTGGTACCGATGAGCCGGGGGGAACTGGTCACCTGCTACGTGCGGCTGTCGGACGGCATCGGCGCCGACGATCTGCGCGACACGCTCCGCCTTGCCTATACCGGCAAGCCGTTTGTGCATGTGGCGCCAAAAGGCGTCATCCCGGCGACGCAGACCGTGCGCGGCTCAAATTACTGCCAAATCGGCGTCTTTGCCGACCGCGTTCCTGGCCGCGCCATCATCATCGCCGTCATCGATAACCTCGTCAAAGGCTCGGCGGGCCAGGCGATCCAGAACTTCAACTTGATGTTCGGCCTGCCGGAGACCGCGGGCTTGCAGCAAATGCCGCTGTTTCCTTAGCGCGGCATTCGGGCGCCCTCGGTACGCGCAGTTTCAGTCGCGACCACTTGGCCGCTAAGCCACCCGGAACTGAATACCGGCAAGAAGGTTGTGGTCTCGCCATGACCATAATGACCCTCCTCGATCCCAGCGTGCAAACCGCCAAGGAAGCTGGCCTGCGCTATGTCAGCGATGAACAGCCGGGTTTCACGCGCCGCCGTGTCGGGCGCGGCTTTTGCTATTACGACGCGAGCGGCAGCCGCCTCACCGATGCGGACACGCTGACGCGCATCAAGGCGCTTGTCCTGCCGCCGGCATGGAAGAACGTCTGGATCTGCAAACATCCGCGCGGCCATTTGCAGGCAACGGGCCGGGACGAACGCAACCGCAAGCAATATAGCTATCATCCGGAATGGGCGGCGGCGCGCGGCCAGGAAAAATTCTCGCGCACGCTGGCCTTCGCCCGCATTCTGCCGAAAATCCGTGTCGCCGTTGACAACGACATGGGCGGGCGTCCTCTCGACCGGCGAACGGTCGTCGCCACCGTCGTGCGTCTGCTGGAGACGACGCTGATCCGCGTCGGCAACCGCGAATATGCCGAGCAGAACCAGAGCTATGGCCTGACCACGATGCAGACCCAGCATGTCGAACTGTCCGGCACGAGGCTAAAATTCGACTTCGTCGGCAAAAGCGGCAAGCGGCACACGATCGAGCTGAGCGACAAACGCGTCGCGCGCGTTGTGCGCAAGGTGCAGGATCTCCCCGGCCAGGAGCTCTTTCAGTATATCGACGAGGCGGGCGAACGACAGACTGTCGACAGCGCCGACGTCAACGCGTATCTGCGCGCGATCACCGAGGATGACTTCACCGCCAAGGACTTTCGCACCTGGGCGGGCACCGTGCTCGCGGCATGGGCGCTCAGCGAATTCGAAAAGATCGACACCCAGGCGGCGGCCCGCCGGAACATCACCGCCGCTATCAAACGCGTGGCGTCGCAGCTGGGCAACACGCCGGCCGTTTGCCGTTCGTCCTACATCCATCCGGAGATTTTGAATTCCTATGTCGATGGCAGCCTCATCGAGCATTTGCGCGGCGAGATCAAGGAGACGTTAAAGACAGAATTGGCGGGTTTGACCAGCGAGGAAGCCGCGGTCTTGATTCTGCTCCTGCGCAGGTTGGAAGGAGAAAAGACCTAGGCCGCCAGCAAATCCCAATGCTCCGGGGCCGGTGCGTGAAAAGGACTGCTGACATAAGCGGTATTAGCGGTTAAAAGGTGGCTCAGCTTGGCCGGATTGAGGCACAAGCGTGATGACCGCACCTTGAACGCAGCGGAACTCCGCGGCATGCGGAGCCGCAATGTCGGCGTGGCTTTCCCCAAGTGCTGGAAGTTTTTCGGCAAGCAGCCGATGCGCGGTTGCTTGCCGCATTGAAAATTCAGGCGCCCTTGCTTAGCCTCTTGTCAGCGGCGGCGTGACGCTCTATGTTAGGCCATCGACTTTGGCCGGACGATCGGGCTGTTTTACCTTGGCGCTGCCGGGTGCAAGTTCAGAATCTCTCCCAAATATCGACGAACCGAGCTATGGGTTACGCTGGCGCGGGCTTTGGCTCAGATACAAGTGACTTCAGAAGGAAATGCCATGAATACCGGCACTGTTAAGTTCTACAATGACCAAAAAGGCTACGGCTTCATTCAGCCCGATAACGGCGGCAAGGACGTTTTCGTTCACGCCACCGCGCTTGAGCGTGCGGGAATCCGCAGCTTGTCCGAAGGCCAGAAGGTTTCTTTCGACACACGTGAAGATCGACGCACCGGCAAAGTTGCTGTGGATAACATTCAGGCCGCATAAGGTCGGGCGCCGTGGCGCGGGCTGGCCCCGCGCCATTTGCCAGAGCCGCTCTCTAGCAGGGCGGCTTTTCTGCATCTGCGTGTTGGGTGGCCTTCGCGAATACCAGAGTTACTGAGCCTCAACTTCAGATAGCAAAATTCAAGCCCCTGTGGAGCCATGAAAAGCTTTAAAGACCCTAATTACCGCGACAGAATCGATACGGCCAACAAAGCCAAACAGTCCGCGCTGGAGAAATTCCGGGCGAAGCTGGGCGAGGACGAGGATCCCGCCGTTCAGGAGCGCAAGGCCGCCCGCCAAGCAGCCGCCGTCGCACGCGACCAGCGCGCGGTGGAGCGCAAGGCCGCGAAAATCGCCGAGCACGAACGTGCCGCGGCCGAGCGCGCCGCTGCCGAAGCCACCGACCGCGCCGAGAGAGAAACCCGCGCGCAACGTGAGGCCGAGGAGAAGGTGACGTTGGCCGCGCAGCAAAAGGCCGCGCGCGACGCCCGCTATGCCGCCCGCAAGGCGCGGAAATAATGCCGGACACAGTCCTTGGCGCATGATGGCTTGCTGCAGCCTGGGGATGAGCGCTTCTCCTGCCAAAGTTGTGGCGCGTGTTGCGCGTTTTCGCGGGAATGGCCGCGTTTCACCACTGAGGACGACCGCGAGCTCGACGCCATACCAAGCGATCTGGTCAATCCGGGCCTGAGCGGAATGCGCTGCGAGGGCGATCGCTGCGCCGCGCTGTCCGGCGAGATCGGCGCCGCGACGGCCTGTTCGATCTATGCGATCCGTCCCACGGTGTGCCGCGATTGCGTGGCGGGTGACGATGCCTGCCTCATGGCGCGAAGCAGCTACGGCTTGTGAGGCGGACGAGCTACGGCGTTGCGTGGATCGGCGGGAGGTCAGAGGTCAACCCGCTCCGCACCTGCCGCGGGCCCAATTGCGGCTTCACGGCATAACGGAACAGATAGGTGATCGCGTCGTCCACCGCGCTGGCCCAAACCGCCCAGCTATGTCCGCCATCGACGACGCGCAATTCGGCCAACTCGGGCTGCCGGTCGAACAGGCGCTTGAAGAGCAACGCGGTCTCGAAGGCCAGTCCAAGCTTGTCATTGTCACCGGCGACCAAATACATCGGCACCCGCGTCGACTGCTCGAAATAACGGTCGATGAGGCGCGGATAATTTTGTTCCCTCCAGGCGATCTGGCTGAACTGGCCATCACCGCCGATGAAGGGCGAGTTGATTCGCGCGGCCGAGGCAGGGGGCGGTGAATCGGCATAGATGGCCGGACTGAATGCTGCTGCCGCGGCAATCCGGTCGGGATATTTGAGGGCGAAGCGAACCGCGCCGTACCCGCCGGCGGAAAGCCCCGCGACCACCCTGCCCTCGCGGCTTTCAATGGTTCGATATCGGCTGGCGACCATCGGCACAAGCTCGGTCCAGAAGGCGGTTTCCGCCTTGTCGCGGCCGCCGTCGGCCCACCAGCACCGGGGACAGCCCGGCATCACGATCAGCACCGGGGGAATGGCGCCGGTGGCGATCAGCCGATCGGCCTTCACCTGGATCGAGCCCCGCTCGACCCAGGTCCTTTCATTGTCGCCAAAGCCATGCAGCAGATAGAGAACGGGATAATTTTGGCCGCTCGCCGCATAGCCGTCCGGCACATAAACGAGAAAAGGCAGATCCTGGCCAAGATTGCTGGAGAAAAAGTTTTCACGGCGAATGTCACCGGCGAATGCCGCATGAGCGAAGAAGACGGTAAGCACCGCAATGATTGAGCCCACAATTCGCAGCCCCATAAACCCACCCCACGCAAGACGACACTTCGTCAGCATACCAGTTTTATGGGCCACCTTCTGCGATTACGTAGGTGGAAGGTTGCGTCTACCGAAATCAACCCCTTTAAGTTGCGAAACCGATACTGTCAGTTGCGGGGCTGGATATTTGGGCGCTTCAGGAAGATACCGGATGTAATCGCGCGGACGACATATTCGGCCATGCAGGAATAGCCCGCCTCGGTCAGGGCAAAGGCGCTCAGCCGTTCCGATGACGAAGCCTGCCGCACCCGTTCAGTCACCTCCATCGCCTCGTAGCGGCCAATCCGGAGGATTTTTTCCGCCTCCGCTATACGGGTGATCGCCGCGCGTATCGCCTGGTAATGCGGGTCCGTCCGCATATTGCGCACATATTGGAGGCCGACCAGGACGACATCGACATTGCGCTCCTTCAGCCAGCGTATCGCCTGCGTCGTGGTTTCAGTGAACTCCTCGACCGGAATTTGCGCCAGGGCGTCGTTGGTGCCCACTTGCCAGAGCACCAGATCCGGCTCGGTTAGGGCAACTTCAGTCTTAAGCCGCTCGGCGGCGTCGCGGGCAAGCTCGCCCGAAATCCCACGATCGATGATTTGCACGTCGAGGCCGGAGACGGTCTTCTCCAGCACATCCTCGATAATATCCTGATAGCCGCCGCTTCCCGGATCCATGCCAGCGCTGGCGGATGCCCCGATCGTGAGGATTTTTATGACCTTGCGGTCCCGCAACGCCGCCAGCGCGTTCGGCAGCGGTCTCTCCGAGACGATCGTGACCCCCGGCGTCTGACAATCCTTGGAAAGTGCCGTTCCTTCCGGAGGCGCTGGGACCGGCTGCGCTCGCGCCGCCACCGAACATGCCGCGAGCGCCATCAACGCAAATACGGCACGGATCGCGTCGATTTTGGTGATGGTGATGCTCCACGCCATTCAGATATCCATGCCGTGAGACCGAGCAGGCCAATACCGATGATGAGGATGGCCGTATCGATCATAACACTGCGATCGTAGACAAAGCGAAGGATCTGCCCGCTCAAGCTGAGCAGAGAACCGACGCAAAACACATTTAGAGAATTGCGCCCGAGCTTGGAAAGAAATTGCGCCACCGGCGGCATTAACCGCCAGATATAGGGGTAAGCGGCTGAAACGAGTGCCACCACAGCGAGGAATTGGATCAGCCGGATGGGCGTCATGTAAGTCTTGGCGGCAATGAAGAGAAGCGTCGGCTCGGGAACGGCGGTCGGGTCCGGCCACCAATCGAGCTGAACCATCAGCGCGCCGAGGACGATGAGCGGCGTTGCCACGATCCGGAGCGTCGCGATATGCCGGTGGGCAAGGCCGCCCAGCCCATCCCCGCTCGCCAACAAGAAGCCGAGAATAAAAAGGAACTGCCAGGCCAGCGGATTGAAAAACCAGCTCCCGCTTGTCGGCCAGCTTTGCGCCGAGATTTCGAAAACCAGCGCCGCCGCATAAACGGTGAACGATGCCGGCAGAAGTAGGCCGGGTATGAACCGGTAGATGATCACGATCAGCGGCGCCATCATCATCAGCACGACGTAGAGCGGCAGAATATCGAAATAGCCGAGCTGATAGGTGAGCAGCACGAGCCCCAAATGGGCGTTCACTGGATCATAGAACACCGCCGCCGCGTTGTGCCACTCCAGCAGCAGAGGGTTTTCCCAAAAGGTTGCCGCCATCGCCAGCAAGGCGATCGCGATGCAGCTGATAACAAGCTGCGCCGCGTAGATTTTTACCGCTTTGCCGCCCAGCCGCGACAGCACGCGGCCGGTGGGCGTTGGGTCTTCGGGCGGCCCGACCGCTAACCGCAGCGCCCAGCCGGCCAGAAACACGAACAGGTCTGCGGAGTCGGAAATCGACAGGTTTTTGTAGGTGAACCGCTCGAAATACAATCCCGGAACGTGATTGATGAAGATGGTGATCAGCGCGAAGCCGCGCCAAAAATCCACTGCATTCGCCGCACGTACCACGCTGATTGCGCCCTTGTCGCATGGTCTGTCGCTTCTTTGTGCGTTACCCCCTAGCAGCGTTCGCAGCGCCGTGTAAAGCCGCATAATCGGCATCATTGCTGGTTTGTTGCGGGGGGCAAACATCGCCTGCCATGCGGCAATGCTCAGACCAGATGACACGCCACTTCCCGCCCATCCACGGGCCGCAGCACAGGACGCTCGATCCGGCAACGCTCGATGACCAACGGGCAGCGGGTGGAGAACACGCAGCCCTTGGGCGGGTCGAGCGGCGAAGGCAGCTCGCCCTGCACGGGCAGCCTGTCGCGCCGTCCTTTGCCGACGGTCGGCGTGGCCGCGAGCAACACGCGCGTATAGGGATGCAGGGGCCGCGCGAACACCGCGTCCTTCGGACCGTGCTCCATGACCAGCCCGAGATAGAGCACCAGCACGTCATGCGCGATATGCTTCACCACGGCGAGGTCGTGCGAGATGAACAGATAAGCGACGCCGAACTCGCTCTGCAGGTCGGCGAAGAGATTGAGCACTTGCGCCTGAACCGAGACGTCGAGCGCGGAGACCGGTTCATCGGCCACGACCAGCTTCGGTGACAGCATGAGCGCGCGGGCAATTGCGATACGCTGACGTTGACCTCCGGAGAACATGTGCGGATAGCGGTCCGCATGTTCCGGACGCAGGCCAACCTTGTCCATCATGGCGGCGACGGCGTGCCGCTGCGCCGCACCCGAGAGGCCCGTGGCGATATCGAGCGGCTGCGCAAGTATCGCGCTGACCTTCTTGCGCGGATTGAGCGAGCCATACGGATTTTGAAAGACCACCTGCACGGCGCGCCGCAGCGTGCGGGCCGCGGCTGCTGGCGGCTTGGCCGCGTCGATCCCAACCAGAAGCAGCGAGCCCGCATTAGGCGCCTCGATGAGCGCCACCATGCGGCCGAGCGTGGATTTGCCACTGCCGGACTCGCCGACCACAGCCAGCGTCCGCCCCTCCTCGATGCGAAACGACACGCCGCCCACGGCGCGAAGTTCGGCGGGCCTGCGGAACAGCCCGCCGCCGATGGGATAGATGCGGCACAAATCCCGCGCTTCGACGACGCTGCTCACGCCGGAACCTCGGCTTCGACGGCGGCGGGGCTGTCTGCGGCGCGATGGCTGTCGCGCGCCGGATCGCCGAGCGGATAATGGCAGCGTATGTGCCCGCCCTGCCAATCGCGCAGCTCCGGCCGAACCGCGCGGGAGTAATTGGTGGCGTAGGTGCAACGCGGCGAGAACAGGCAGCCGCGCGGCCGGTCATAAGGCCCCGGCACCACGCCGGGGATGGTTACGAGGCGCCCGCCATTCGCCCGCTCGGGCAAGGCCGCGAGAAGCGCCGCCGTATAAGGATGCTGGGGCGCCGTAAACAGCGTGGCGGCGGGCTGCTCCTCCATGATCTGCCCCGCATACATCACCGCCACCCGGCTCGCCGTTTCGGCGACCACGCCGATATTATGCGTGATCAGCACCAGCGCCATGCCGCGCTCGCGCTGGAGCGTGAGCAGGAGATCAAGGATTTGCGCCTGGATCGTGACGTCGAGCGCCGTGGTCGGCTCATCGGCGATGAGCAGTCGCGGATTGCATGCGATCGCCATCGCGATCATGACCCGCTGATTCATACCGCCCGAAAGCTGATGCGGGTAAGCCGACAAACGGCTCTCCGGCACGGGAATGCCGACGCGCTCGAGCAGCTCGACTGTGCGGTGCCGCGCGGCGCGGCGGCCTAGCCCTTCATGCCAGCGCAGCGTCTCCTCGATTTGAAAGCCGACGGTGAAACACGGGTTAAGCGATGTCGTCGGCTCCTGGAAGATCATCGCCAGGTCCTTGCCCGTCAGGCGCCGCCGCTCCCGATCCGACAAGCGTAAGAGATCATGGCCGGCGAAGGCGAGGCGCCGCGCGTCCACCTTGCCGGGATAGCCGACCAGCCCCATCACCGCCAGCATGGTCACGCTCTTGCCCGAGCCGGATTCGCCCACCACTCCCACGACTTCGCCTTCCTCAACCGAAAGGCTGATGCCGTCCACGGCGGAGAAGCTTCCCGCGGCGGTGGGGAAGGTCACAGACAGATCCTGCATCTCCAACAGGGCCATGCGATTAGGTCTTCAGCTTGGGGTCGAGCGCGTCGCGCAAGCCATCGCCCAGCAGATTGAACGCCAGAACGGTGATCAGGATCATCAGGCCAGGAAAGGTGACCACCCACCACGCCCTGAGCACGAATTCCCGCGCATCGGCAAGCATCGTCCCCCATTCGGCGGACGGCGGCTGGGCGCCAAGGCCGAGAAAGCCGAGAGCGGCGGCGTCAAGGATCGCGGTGGAAATGCCCAGCGTCGCCTGCACGATGAGCGGCGGCATGCAATTGGGCAGAACTTCGGAAAACATCAGCCGCGCCCTACCCGCTCCGGCGACCGCCGCCGCCGTGACGTAGTCCTTCGACCGCTCGGTTATGACGGCGGCCCGCGCGATGCGCACATAATGCGGCAGCACCACCACCGCGACAGCCAGCATGGCGTTCATCAGCCCGGGCCCGAGAACCGCGACGATAACCACGGCCAGCAACAGGCTAGGCAGTGTGAGCAGGATGTCCATAAAGCGCAAAACGAGCGTTTCGAAGATGCCGCGGAAGAAGCCCGCTGCGAGGCCGAGGACGGTGCCCAGGACGGTCGCGAGGGCCACCACGGAGATGCCGATGAGCAGCGACAGCCGCGCGCCATGCATGAGCCGGGAGAGAATATCGCGGCCGATCGCGTCCGTCCCCAGCGGATAGGTGAGCGAGCCGCCTTCGAGCCAGAAGGGCGGGCGCAAAAACGCGGCGCGGTCGGGCACGTTGGGCGCGTGCGGCGCCAGGACATCGGCTAAGATCGCGACGAATACAACGATGGTGATGATGGCAAGGCCGATGACCGCTCCGGTGTTGGCGGAAAGCGCGGTCCAGAAATCGCGCGCGGGGCTGGGCGGGCCGGCGGCGGGCAACGCAAGCGCGGCGCTTTCGATGGGAGCCACGCTCATCGCGTCGCTCTCACGCGCGGATTGATCACGCCGTAGGTCAGATCGACCAGCAAATTGACGGCCATGACGATGACGCCGATCAGCAGCAACCCGCCCTGCAGCACCGGATAGTCACGGCGCGCTATGGAATCGATTAGCCATTTGCCGACGCCCGGCCAGGAAAAGATGGTCTCGGTCAGAATGGCGCCGGTAAACAGCACGCCGACCTGCAAGCCGATGACGGTGACGATGGGAATGAGCGCGTTCCGCAGGGCGTGCAGGCCGATGACGCGCGAGGCCGGCAGACCCTTGGCGCGCGCGGTGCGGATGTAGTCCTCGCCCAGCACCTCCAGCATCGCCGAGCGCGTCATGCGGGCGATGACCGCCAGCGGAACGGTGCCCAGCACGATTGTCGGCAGAATGAGATGTGCAAGAGCGGATGCGAAAGCCCCTTTGTCGTCCGAAAGCAGCGTGTCGATGAGCAGAAAACCCGTTACCGGCTCGACGAAATACTGCACCTCGATGCGTCCCGACACCGGTGTCAGCCCGAGCTGGACGGAAAACAGAATGATGAGCAGAAGTCCCCACCAGAATATCGGCATGGAGTAGCCGACGAGGGACACCCCCATGACGCCGTGGTCGAGGACGGTATTGCGTTTCACGCTGGCGAGAATGCCGGCCGGGATGCCGAGCAGAATGGCGAACAGCATCGCCGATACGGCGAGCTCGACGGTGGCGGGAAATAGGGTGGCGAACTCGTCGATCACCGGCGCGCTGGTAACGAAGGATTTGCCCAGATCGCCTTGCAGCACGCGGCCGACATAAATTCCGTATTGCACGATGAGCGGCCGGTCGTAGCCGTAATCCTTGCGCAATTGCTCATGTCTTGCGGCCGAGATGCCGCGTTCCCCGGCCATGCTCTCGATGGGGTCGCCAGGCACTAGGCGTATGAGAAAGAAGGCGAGAACGGTGATCCCAAGAAATGTCGGGATCACCAGAGCGACGCGCCGGAGCGTGAAGCGTAGCATGGCCGGCCTGCTTTCCAGCCGCTATTTCATGTCGACGCCATAAAAGGTGTGCCGGGAAAAGGGCGACAGCTTGAAGTCGATCACTTCCTTGCGCACCGGCTTGAGCTGCACGGCGTGCGCGATGGTGAACCAGGGTGCTTGATCCTTGAAAATAACCTGCGCCTGTTCGTAGAGCTTGGTGCGCTCGGCCTGATCCGTGGCCGCCTTCGCTTTCACGACCAGATCCTGAAATTCCTGGTGGCACCACTTGGCGACGTTGCTGCCGCCGACCGCGGAAGCTTCACAGCCAAGCAGGGTGTGCAGGAAATTGTCCGGGTCGCCATTGTCGCCGGTCCAGCCGAACATGCCCGTCATGTGCTCGCCGGCCTGCAGCTTCTTGCGGTATTCGCCCCATTCGAAGGTCTTGATTTCCGCCTTCACGCCGACTTGCGCGAGATCGGCTTGCATCAGCTCGGCGATGCGCCGGGCGTTGGGGTTGTACGGACGCTGCACCGGCATGGCCCACAGATCGGTTTCGAAGCCATTTGGATGGCCCGCCTCGGCCAGCAGCTTTTTGGCCGCCGCCGGATCGAAAGCATCATCCTTGATGTCGTTGTTATACGACCACATGCTCGGCGGGATGGGATTGGTCGCGGCGACGCCCGTGGAGAGATAGACCGCGTCGATGATGGCCTTTTTGTTGATCGCCATGTTCAACGCCTTGCGCACGCGCACATCGTCGAACGGCTTCTTCTGCGTCTGATAAGCCAAATAGCCGATATTGAGGCCGGCCTGCTCCAGGACCGTGACGTTCGGATCGGCGCGAATGGCATCCAGATCCGCCGGGTTGGGATACGGCATGATGTGGCATTCGCCGCGCTGCAATTTGGCCCAGCGCACGGATGCATCCGGGGTGATGGCAAAGATCAAATCATCGATCTTGGCCTTGCCCGCCCAATATTCCGGGAAGGCCTTGAAGCGGATCACCGCATCCTTCTGATATTGCACCAGCGTGAACGGCCCGGTGCCGATCGGTTCCTGGTCTAGCTTTTCCGGCGTGCCGGCTTTCAGAAGCGCATCGGCATACTCCTTGGACTGAATGCCGGCATATTCCATCGCAAGGTTGGAAAGAAACGGCGCCTCGGGGCGGGTTAGCGTGATGCGCAGCGTGTAATCGTCAACCCGTTCGACCAATTTCAACAGCTTTGGCATTCCCATGTCGTTGAAATAGGAATGGTTGGAGCTGGTGATCTTAAAATACGGGTGCTCTTCCTTCCATTGCCGGTCGATGGAGAACAGCACGTCATCGACGTTGAAATCGCGGGTCGGCTGAAAGCTCTTATTCGCATGCCATTTCACGCCCTTGCGGAAATAGAAGGTGTAGACCGTGCCATCGGCGGAAATGTCCCAGCGCTCGGCAAGGGCGGGCACGACCTTGGTGGAGCCGCGCTCGAAATGCATCATACGGTCGTAGACTTGGTGGTTGGCATCGAAGGACGTGCCGGTCGTATTGACGGCGGGATAAAAATTCTCGGGAGGGCCTTCGGAACAATACACGAGCGTCTTCGCCTCAGCCCGGTTCGCGAGAGGCAAACACACCGTTATGGACAGCATCGCGAGAGCAAAACCGCTGCCCAGCCTCGTTAAAGGCATCATGCCTGAAACATCCATAAGTCACTCCCCTTGCGTTGATGGTCTTCTCTAACTCAGCCCTAAATGAAAGCGCGCCATAGGCACGCTCGAATTTGCGATGCGAGCTTGCGCAGACGCCCAGAACGCGCTCTCGCCCGATTTGCGCAAAGTGGCGTGCGGAAACAAAGGAGCCGCATTGCGTAAGGACAAAAGCACGGTAGCGGATTCCACGAAACAAGCCCCGTTAGCAATCCCACTCTGCGCATCAGCGGATAAGCCATAAGTTCGCGCGGAATCGACCGCAAGCGTCACCCATGACGTGATGTCTGTTTCGTACTCGATCACAAATAGACAAGCTTGTCTATCGACGAGGCCGGCGTTGCTGGGGTGACGAAAGAGGCCGCGTCGAGCGGCCGCTGATGCATACTCAGGTTAGGGGTGAACGGCTTTGAAGGGCACGGCGGACAGGCGGGCAAAGGCGCGGCTTGTATCCTCTTCGCCCCATGCTGCAAAGCCCATCAGCACCCCGTGGTGAACGGTTCGATGCGGTTCAAGATGCAGCTCGCCGAGCGGCTGGGACTGGATGCCAGCCACGGCGAGTTTTGCTGCGAGAGCCCCGTCATCAAGCCCGTCCAGGGATGTGACAACGGTCTGCATCCCCCCGTCGGGCATCGCCGCCCGCAACCGGTTGGCGGAATGCGCTGACACGCCGTCGACAAAGGCCGCGAGCCTGGCGGCGTAAAGCAAGCGCATGCGCCGGACATGCGCCTGGTAGTGGCCGCTATCAAGAAAATCGGCGAGGGCGAGTTGGACGACGGGGGGGACCAACTGGGCGGTGTAGCGGTGCACACTCGTTAAGGCATCCACCAGCCCAGGCGGCGCGACGACGAAGCCGACGCGAAGCGAAGGAAGCAGGCTCTTGGCGAATGTGCCGAGGTAAAGAACGCAGCCCGTTCGATCCAGCCCCTGCAAGGCGGCGATTGGCCTGCCTCGAAATTGAAATTCGCTGTCGTAGTCATCCTCGATGACATAGGCATTGCGCCGGCTTGCCATGTCGAGCAGCTGCAGACGCCGGCTCAGCGTCATGAGCACCCCGGTCGGGAATTGGTGAGAGGGCGTGGTGTAGATGAGGCGCGGGCTGCTGCCGGCGGGCGCGGCCGCGAGGTCGATGCCGCTTGCATCGACCTTGACCGGCCGCAAGATGGCCCCGGCCGCCGCGAACACCATCTTTGCGCTGCGGAAACCGGGTTCCTCGATCCAAACATCCTCGCCGGCTTCGATAAGCGCGCTAGCGATCAGGCTGAGACCACCGCGCGCCGAGGACGTGACGATGATCTGCTCCGGATCTGCGGCGACGCCCCGCGCTTCGGCTAGATGCTGACAGAGCGCCTGACGAAACCGGGGATGCCCTGATATATGCCCGTAGCCCGCCGACTCCACATCGAGACGGCGGCTTGCGCGGCGCAGCATGGTGCCCCAAAGCTCATGCGGGAACGCGGTCAGATCGGGAATTCCGGGACGGAAAGTGCGCGGCGCGTCCATCGGCGCGAGGTGATGCTCCGTCAAAGCCTGCTGCCATCGCCGCGCCGCCCGATGCACGAAAGGGCGCGGTTGGCTGACGCCTCGGGGACGTGCGAGATCGGGCTTGGGCATGGCAGCCACGCGAATGCCAGAGCCGGGAAAGCTCTCCAGATAGCCTTCCGCCTTGAGCTGATCGAGCGCCGTGATCACCGTGTTCCGGCTTACGCCCAATTCGGCGGCCAGCGCCCGGCTCGATGGCATGCGGGTGCGCGCGGGCAGCTTTTCGCAAAGGACCGCTGCCTTGATTTGCCGCGTGATCTGGAGGTGCAGCGGATCGGCCGCGCCAGGATCCAGATCGATGAAACCGGAAAGGACGTCGCGCAACTGGACCCCTCAAATTGACAGAACTGGCGCTTCCCAATGGGTCCAGTTTACACCACCTTCGGCCCCGGGCAACTCTCAGGAGGCTGCAATGGACAGTTTCGCAGTCGGTCACTTAAACAAGGTGAGGCGGTCGGACCGCGCCAGCTACGATCATGCCGCCATTCACGGCGTACTGGATGAAGGCCTCCTCGCTCATGTCGGCTTCATGGATGGCGGGCGTCCTATCGTCCTGCCGATGGCTTACGGCCGGATCGGCAACCGTCTTTACCTTCACGGCGCGAAAGCTGCCCGCTTCGCCAAGGCCATGGGACCGGGCGTGCCCGTCTGCATTACGGTCACGCTCCTCGATGCGCTCGTGGTCGGCCGCTCGGCATTTCACAATTCGATGAATTACCGCTCGGTCGTGGTTCACGGCACGGCGCGCCGCGTCGAAGAGCCAAGCGAGGCGGAAGCGGCGCTGACGGCGATCACGGATCACCTGCTGCCCGGACGTTGGGCGGAGGCGCGGCCGATGACCGAAAAGGAGCTGCGGTCCACCTCCGTCCTGCGGGTGGAGATCGAGGCCGCATCCATGAAAGCGCGGTCGGGCCTTCCCGTGGATGAGGAAGAGGATTACGCGCTGGCAATATGGGGCGGTGTGGTTCCGATGCGGCTGCAGCCAAAGCCGCCGCAGGATGACGGCCTGCTTCAGCCCGGCGTGGTGGTCCCTGCTTCGGTCGAGGCGTTATGGCGGCGTGCTGGCCGCAATGGAGACCATGGGTGACGGGCGAAGGCTATGTCGCCCTCACCAGCCCGCTCTCCTGCGCCAATGCCCGCCGCGCCAGCATATGCGCGCGGGGTGCATTGACGGCATCGACCGCCAGCAAGCGATCCTCCTGAAAGTAGGATACGGAGAAGCTGCCGCTTTCCGGATCGCCTTCCGTCCTGTGCCGGTCGAAGCCTTGCGTCAATCCGGCGATCTGCAGCTTGACGTCATATTGATCCGACCAAAACCAGGGCACCGGATCGTAGGCCCCCTCTTGGCCAAGCACGGCGTGCGCCGCCGCGCGCGCCTGATCGCTGGCATTTTGCACGCTCTCCAAGCGTATGTAGCGGCCGTAACGCCGGGAGGGAAAGCGCGCGCAATCGCCCGCCGCGTAGATGTCCGGCGCCGCTTGGCAATGCTGATCGACGACGATGCCGTCCTGGCAGGTGAGGCCCGCTGCGCGCGCCAGCGCGTCATCGGCGCGGCCGCCGACGGCAATGAGCGCGAGGTCGGCCGTCAGCCTTTCGCCGTCGGCCAGCTCTACGGCTGCCACCTTGCCCGCGCCGAGCAGACGGACAACCCGCTGGCTCGTTCTGATCTGCACGCCTTGTGCGATATGGAGCTTGCGGAAGAAATCCGACATCACCGGACTCATGACCCGCTTGAGAAGGCGGTCCTCCCCCTCCAGCACCGTCACCGCCTTGCCCATCGCGCGCAGCACAGCAGCGACTTCGAGGCCGATATAGCCTCCGCCGATAATTGCAACCTGCCCCGCCAGCACGAGGTTTTTACGCAAGACGCCGACATCGGCGATGGTGCGCAATGTGTGCACGCCGTCCAGCTCCGCGCCGGGCACCGGCAGTTCTCGCGCCCGCGATCCGGTCGCCAGGATTAGCTTGTGGTAATCCAGCTCGGCGCCGTCCGCGAGAAACAAGCGCTTCTGGCGCGGGTCAATCGCGGCAACGCGGGAACCCAACATCAGCGCAATCGCGTTCTGGGCGAAAAAGCCATTGCCTTGCAGCCAGAGCTGCTCCTCGCTCATCGCGCCCATAAGGAATTTCTTCGATAGAGGCGGGCGCTGATACGGTGGATGCGGCTCCTCCCCAATGAGGACCAACCCGCCGTCGAAGCCAAGCTTGCGCAAGCTT